>Ga0164293_10002472_pt1 | contig 15653 bp, 13 predicted proteins | sample GEODES118metaG_FD_111487 | JGI IMG/M metagenome (GOLD analysis project Ga0164293, IMG submission 111487) | Eutrophic lake water microbial communities from Lake Mendota, Wisconsin, USA - GEODES118 metaG | ecosystem: Environmental > Aquatic > Freshwater > Lake | place: USA: Lake Mendota...
CATACCGCATCCAATTTGTTCTCCATGACACATGCCACATGAGCTTATTCAATAAAAGAAAAACTAATGATTTAGTTGGAGTAGCGGCTGGATTAATGATTGGGAACTATTTTCCACGATATCGAGCGATTCACTTTTTGCATCACAAATATAATGGCTTGATAGAAGACCCCCAACTCCCCGATTACTTGTCAGACAATCAAATGAATAAAAAACAATTTTTGCGTTTTATACTAGAACCTCTTTGGGGCATGCGTCTTGTCCCATACTTAAAGCGAGATTTGCTGGAAGCCGATATCGTCAAATCTAGAATTCCTGCACCAACAAAAACTTGGTACCTTCTTCTGTTAGTCATTCAGTTTTTTATTATTACGCTTGTCACGGATTTTTATTCCAAACCAATCTTCTTTGTCTCGCTGTACGGCGGTATGGCAACACTGTCACTTTTTCTTGCAAGATTAAGAACACTCGCTGAACACCAGCAAGTGAACTCAAGCTATTCAGATTTCTCTAGAACACATAAAAGAAATTGGTTTGACACATTAATGCTTCAAGATGCAAATTTTTGTTTTCATCTCGAGCATCACTTATATCCCTCAGTGCAATCCAGACATTTACCGAATTTGTTAACTGAACTAACAGAAGATCTGCATACCTTGGATTCGCGCGGTACGTCTATGCTAAATACATTGATTGATTCTTACAGAAAGCTACCCTAAATTTTTGTTAGAACCAATTTCATGTTTGATGACTTAGCGCCGAAAAAAATCAGAATAATATCAATGAGATAAAACAACGACACCAAGAAAAAGTTGTCAAGGGAGAGTAACTTATTCAACCGGGAGCCTCGCGGTAAGTAAGGCCTGATGCTTTCATTCCATTGAAAAGGTGAGGGCAGGTACCGAAATTCCTCGATTGCAAAACCCTTTTTGGAACAGAGTTGAGTTATTGATTCTTTGTCGAAAATCACAAAATGTCGCGGTGCGTGCCAACCACCCCAATGATCCCTGACCAATCGGTGAAATAGGATTCCCGAGCTTGAAGGCGTCTCCAGAACTACCCGACCTCCATCGGAAAGCAATTCTCGAAGAAAATCTAAGAACTTACCCGGGTCTGGAAGATGTTCAATCAGCTGAAATGAAAATATTAAATCAAAATCTCCATTACGTCTTATTTCAGCTTCAGAATTAACAAAAAAAACGTTAGAAACCTTGGAATGATTTGGGGGATTGAAATCGTAACCTACAACTGTGGTGTCCACTAGCTCCCCAGCAGAATACACAAATTCGCCCGAGCCGCACCCGTAATCAAGAATTTTCGTTTTTCGCCCGAAAACTAATTGTGGTTTAACCACGCTTTTGAGTCTCTTCCTTTTAAGTTTTGAAACAAGGCCATCGGCAATGGTGTACGCTTCATAGCCTTGTGAGTAAATCTTTTTTAGCTGATTAGTATGGGGTTGATTGACTAAATAGTAAACCCCACATGAACAGAGCAAGTAGATAAATTCTTGTCCTGAATTTACATTCAAATAATCTTTTACTTTCACCGTGATGCTAGATCCCAAATCGTTTTTCCGCGAACATATTGGGCAATTCACATCGCGAGTTTCAACATAGTCGTAATCGAGCATGGTTGACCCTTACCTAGCCCAAATGCGTGACGCATCGATATCTTGAAAATCAAGTGCAATCTTCGATATGACAGGTGTACGTTTTCCCGTTGCTAAAAGTGGAATTTCATTTACAATTATCAATTTAATTAACTGATTGGTCCCAGTGTAATTTTGCAATTCCGAAATAATACTATTTTCAATTTCATCAGAGAACTGCGACGTAGGAACAATTCGAATTGCAAAATAGTCCTTTTCTTCCTGTATAACTTGATAATGTCGCACCGCAAAATCAAAATCCTTAAAGAAGTGTGCAAAAAATGTACCTGGTAACCAAACCCCGTTAGCACAGTAAACAAGTGCTTGTGTCCTGCCCTTAATGTCACCTATTGTCGAATGACTTCGGCCGCATTTACATTCTTCCTGAGACACAGCAATCGCAAGATCGCCGATTCGATAACGAATTAACGGCATAGAAAAATTGTTAAGATCCGTAATGACTATTTCGCCAATTTCTCCAGGATTTGCATGTCGTCCATCCACCAAAACTTCTAAAATATAAGACTCATCTTGAACGTGGTGATTCGTAGATTCCAAGCATTGATAAGCTATCCCGCTAAATTCACGGCTTCCATATTTATCTAAAACTTTTGACCCAAATTGTTCTTCTATTTGCCGTCTTGTTGTATCTGTCAATTGTTGGGCCGAAGACATGACCGCCTTCGGGGCGTAATTTGACTTTCGGTTACTCGCCATTGCTATGAAGTTTAAAGATTCTGCGTAACCGTCAATCAGTACTGGCTGTTTTCTTTCAATAACACCAATCAATTTATTGATTGAATGTTGCGACATTTCAAATGCGGGCACAAAATGGCGGCGCATAAACCATGCGTCTATTTTCTCCTTCAAGGCCTGCAATTTTGACATACCTAAAGTTTGATGCCACAGCCGTAATTGTTTATCACCGAATCGCCAACCTGTCATTTCTAGCGCACGAAGGGTAGTTGCAAACCTCATTTCTAGCTGAAATTTGTCGGCATAGCAAATAAACGGTTCGCCCGTACTTCCACTTGTGCTAATCCGATGCATCATTTTTTTATTGTGCGTATTCGAAAACATTGAAAAATGTACATTTTCTCTTACATCTTTCTTTGTAAGCATTGGCACTTTCAATAGATCGGAGAGTGATCTAAGATCACTAGGCTTGAAATTGGCAGCATCAAAAGCTCTTCTATAGTATGGAACATTTAAATAGGCATGTTGCAATAATTTTTGGATTCGATGCAACTGCAATCTCTCCAGCTCTAACTTTGAAGCAAATTCTGAACTTTTTAGCCAAAAATATAACTTCTTGGCTCTTTTACCAATTATCCACTTATGTAAAGGCATAGTGGCAAAATAGAGCTCAAATCGAATTCTACGTATCAATGACAAATCAATTTTCCACTCAGATTGAATTCCGAACTGCTCCAACTTCACGCTTCTTCCGTAAAGGCGCATTCCTACAGTCATGTCTTTAAAAGTTGAAATCAGTACCTGAATTGTTTTCAAGACAGTCAGGAAGGAATCCCCGACTTCTCTGGACAAAAAAAGAGTTTCTGCTTCAACAACTCGGTAACCCCGTGCCCTCAACGAAACACCAATAAAGGATTGAAAATGATGAAATCTAGAAATATCTTGGAAAACGTCCAACAGGGCTCGCTTGTTTGAAACAAGAAAACCCGATTTTGAATCCTTGGCTGATTGGTTAAAGCAAAAATTCAGCAAGATATTTAGTACGCGCGAGAAAACGAACCTTTCGTTCTTTAATCTGCCGATTGAAGAACGCACACCTTGAGTTACATCAGCCTGCTGCTCTAGGTGTACTTGTAGAAGCTGGGGTATGGCTTCAGGTGGATTTTGGAGATCTCCGTCAATCAAACAAGCCAAGTCAAATTTTGCATGAGATAAACCGCTTTCCCAGGCTCGAGGAATTCCCAAATTCTTCTCGTGGGAAACCAACCTGATTTGTGTTGGATTCATCGCGATTAATTCAGAAATGATTTTTTTCGTATTATCTGTACTTCCATCGTTTACAAAAATTACTTCAAAGTCAATTTCTTTCAAAGCTTTTGAAATTCTCTCAAACGTAGACCTAACATTGCCTTCTTCATTGAGACACGGCACAATGATGCTAATCAAACTCCGACCCCCTTGATCCAATTCCATGTTTGCTCTAAACCAATGGACATCGAAGTGTCAGGCGCGTACCCGATCAATTCTTTCAAAAGAGAATTGTCACCTACTCGCTGAGAGCCTTCTGTCCAATCTGGATCAGATCGCTTAATCAAAATATTATCAGTTATTTTGTTGATTTCGTCACTAACTTGTTGAATAGACGACGGAACTGATGTTGATATGTTTACCACTCCCTGATAATCAGATAAACCCAATAGTACAAGTGATTTTAAACAATCATCAATGTATACGTAGTCAAGAATCTGGTTTCCGGATCCGTAGATTTCAACTGGAATTCCCTTTAAAATATTTTCAAAACTTTTAACAATGACTGATTTATAACCACCGTCAACATATTGGTTAGGTCCATAGACAAAGAAAAGTCGAGGAGCTATATACGATAATTCCGTATCCTGGAAAGCAATCTGCAGCATTCTTTCTCCAGTGAATTTAGACAAGCCATAATGGGTAATAGGATTTACGGCGTCACGCTCAGACATAATTGAAGGACCCATTGATCCATATGCATAAAGTGATGACGCAAAGATTGTTCTTTGAATTCTTGCTTTCACCGCCAGCCTGAAAAGTCTTTCTGTGGCAATTACATTGTTTAGATTGATAGATTCAAAGGAATTTAGGGCGTTGTGCTTTTTAACGGCAGCAAGATGAAAGACAAAATCAGCGCCTTCTAATACTTCCAAAATTTCCAATTCCGTACAACTTGCTATATCAAGTTGTTTCCTAATTACTTTTGCGTCGCACCGCCCCCAAGATCCCGCACTTAAATTATCTATTGCCACCACATTGGCCGTTTCTGCAAGAAGGTTACTCAAAGCTGATCCGATGAAACCTGCACCGCCAGTGATAATAATTCTCTTGCCTTGATACTGAGCTAACGGAATGCCTAAGTTCAACATAGTCAAACCTTATCTTGTTGAGCAAAAAAACAGAGTTCATGAGTACTATAGATGTATGTTTCTTAACGGTATAAACCCTTGAAGTATTTAGTAACAGGTGCAGCTGGATTTATCGGGTCACACCTTGTACTGGAATTGGCTTCACGAGGCCATGAAGTAGTTGCGGTCGACGCTTTATTAGATACCACGTATACGTCCGAAACAAAACGTAAAAGGTGGGAAGTACTTAAAAAAACAAGCGGAATTCACTTTATTGAAAAGAACCTCACAGAAGGACCCTTAGATGAGATTCTAGAACAAGTCGACATAATCATAAATGAAGCGGCGATGCCCGGCTTGATGAAATCTTGGGCAGATATAAAAATGTATTCGGACAGCAATTTGGTTGTAGTCGGAGAAATTCTAAAATCTCTAAGAAATATGCCAAAAAAAAGATTTATCCAAATCTCTACGTCATCCGTTTATGGAAAGAATGCTGTCGGAAATGAAAAGGAAGAGACCAACCCTTATTCTCCTTACGGGGTGACAAAGTTAGCAGCAGAGAAATTAATTGCAGCACATAATTCAAATTATGAACTTGACTCTGTAATACTCAGGTACTTTTCAGTATACGGTCCCGGTCAAAGACCAGACATGGGGTATTCAATTTTTATAGATAAAATGTTGAATGATTCAGAAATTTCAATTTTTGGAGATGGAAAACAAACCAGGTCGAACACTTACATAGAAGATTGTATTCGGGGAACAATTCTTGCAGCTGAGCACGCAAAGTCTGGAGAAACTTATAATTTGTCTGGAGATGAAAGTAAATCACTTCTTGAAACTCTTGAAATCATTTCTGATGAAATTGGGAATAAACCCAAGTTGAAGTTTCTACCAGCTCGCCCAGGTGATCAAATTTCGACAAAAGGCGATTGGTCAAAAGCTCACAGGCATTTTGGCTATGAACCGACAACCAAATTAGATTTTGGATTGCGGACCCAAGTCAAGACTTCAATCAATGGAACTTTTTTCAACCAATAAACATCGACGCCGAGATAAAACTCGAATCTGGAGGACTCGAAACTTGTAGTTACCTTATGAATTTTCACAAATAATGTTAATGTTAGGACCCGATAAGTCAGGTGGAATTTAACAAGATAATGATTAGAAATCGTTGGGAAAGTTTCTTAATAAGCTTTTTTTGGGCTGTTCTAACTTTACGTTGTGCATTTCCAAATGGGATTGGCACGAAAATCGGCTTAAGCGACTTACCGAGAAATACCACCGCCATAGAAATGAGAGAAACTTTCGGATCAGGGGATGCTGGCTCCTATTTAGAAGTGGCTTTGAGTTGGGCGAATTTACAACCTATTAACTTCGATAAACAATCTTGGATTTTGCGACTCTGGTCGCCGGGTTTATCTATAATCGAAGTCCCATTAATTTGGCTCGAAAAAATCGGGTTTAACTTTTATTGGACTTATTTTTCACTTTTAATTTTAACTTGGTTCTGTGCGTACTATATGTATTGGAGGTATTTTTCAAAAAAAATAGGATTATATAAATCGATTGCAGTATTTTCTTTGCTTGTATTCTCCTGGGACTTTAAATTTATTTTTCACGAAGGGCTGTTTAATTCGGAAGGTTTTTCCCTAGCTCTATTGCTCATTTCATTACTTGGTATCCTATATATTTGTGATAATCAAAAAAACTCTAAAACAACCCATGTAATCTTTTTTGGAATCTTGTTTGGATTTTCGATATGGATTAGGCACACAGTTGACACGTACCTGTTCGCATTACTTGGGATAACCACATTTTTACTGCTGATTACAAATAAAAAATTGTTACAATACACACAATATCCAAAAAGTATTAAAAACAAGTTTGAAGCAATGTTTGTGAAATTACCCCGAAAAAAAATAATTAATCTGAATCTCTTTGCAATTACAGCTTTGATGGTGACTGTTCCCTGGCGATTGATAGCAACTTTTGTGTATAAAGGGCTCCCATTTCAAATGTCATCAGGTTTACCGGTTATAAGTCAATACCTTTGGGCGACTCCGGAAAGTGCAACAGGAAAATATTGGGGGCCGTACGGATCCAATTGGGCGTGTAAAATCGATTCTGAAACCTGCCAGAAAATTGCTTCTCAATCTCCTAATACGTTTCAGCCCAATGATTTGTTTAGCCTAGCTCTTCAATCTATTCTCAAAAACCCAGTAATGTATTTTGAAGAACGCTGGAAATACTTTATTCAAAATTGGATTCCCAATTTTATAAATCACATCCAAATAGAATCTTTTGTTGGCATAGTTACACTTGGTATTCTTTTTCTTACTCTCTTCAAAATATCTAGACAAAAAGCCAGTAGCTTATCATTTGTTGATTTGATTTTTATCCCCTTAATCACAATTCTTCTTGTCCAGCAAGCAATTATGCATTTTGAATCTAGATATTTCATTACCTTGCGAACAGTTTGCCTTATTTACGTCGTGTTGAAAATTCAGGATGTAGGAAACCACACTCAAAACTCTGAAAAAAACCTGGTAAAAAAATTAGAAAGAAAAAGATAAAAATGATTAAAAATCAAAATAGAATTTTGATTGGTGCGTTAGGTACGGGCACGTCGTTTTCTATTGTTACCCAACTTCAATCAATGTGGGGTGGTGCATTAAGTATTGCTGGAATTGATTCTAACCCCAAAGAATTAGTTGCAGCATCACCTCTTGTAGATAGCTTTTTTCAAGTTCCACTCGCCGCAGATCCGGGTTTTGAGTTAGCGGTACTGAAGATAATTGAAGATAAGCAGATTCAACTATTTATTCCAGTTTTGAATGAAGAAATTGAACTCGCAAATAAATTAGAAGATATATTTGATGAAATCAAAATATTGATTTGGGGTAACAAAAGGTATCTTGATTTCTTAGATAAAAGAAAAGCAAACGAATTGATGAAAAAAGTTGGAATCCCTGTACCCGCCGATTACTTTGAATCGAAATTTGATAGCGATCAAAAATGGTTTATGAAACCAGTAAATGGTTTTGGAAGTAAAGACTCAGGCCTGATAAGCGTGCCTGATATTCAAAAATTTGATTCAAATCTTCTAAAGAACTATTTAATTCAAGAACCGTGTGATTTTCCAGAAGTGACTGTAGATAGTTTTTTTGATCCCCAAGAAAATTTCGGTAGATTTTATTGTAGAGAACGCATTGAGGTCAAGTCAGGCGTTTGCACAAAAGCTCGAATTTTTTATGACGAAAGCATTGAAAAAATAGCAGTTAAGATCGCAAGCTTAATTAACCAAAAAGGATTAATCACCTTTCAACTTATGAAAAGGAATGATAATTGGGTCGTTACGGATTTGAATCTGCGGCCTGGAGCAGGAACTGGCATGACTTGTTCTGCGGGTTTCAATGTGATTGCCGCAGCTTACGCCTTAACAATGAATGAGCCTTATGAATCCTTTATACCCAAGATGAATCCGACAACAAACATTTTTGTAGCTCGTCAATATTTGGATCTTGTTACGAAAAGAGTTTCTTCTGAATATAGCCTTTGATTTTGATGGGACTTTGGTGGACGCTGAGAACCGCCAGATGGCTCTCCTACATTCAATCTTGCAACAATTTGATTTGGAGGCTGACTTAGATGCAATCTGGGAACTTAAACGCTCAGGTTTATCTACCAAAGAGGCGATCGAAAGGTGCTTAGGAAATCGTTTTTCAGTGGAAATAATCGTAAATATTTGGATTAGAGATGTTGAGCAGTTGTATTGGCTAAAATATGACAAGTTATTCAAAGATGTTTATCAAAACCTAAAAAATTTAAAAAGAGAAAAGCATGAATTGTTTCTTATCACAGCACGTTCAATCCCAAGAAATTTTCAAATTCAATTTAGTTGGTTGGGTTTAAGAGAAGTGGGATTAACAACATTTTGTGTAAATCCAAAGAATAAAACTATTCAGAAGGCGCAAGTATTGCGAGATATTAACGCAGAGATTTTCATTGGTGATTCAGAATACGATATGGAATCCAGTTCAAGAGCAGAGATTGATTTTTGGGCCGTGTGTTCTGGTCAACGAAGTGAAGAATATTTGAGAAAAAATGGCGCAGATTTAGTTTTCCAAAGTACAAATCAAGCAATCGCTCAAATACTTGATGGTATTTGATTCGATTATTTTGGATTCAGTGAACTTTCATACCAACTAATAGTTTCAGTCAAACCTTGTTGGAATTGTTTTTTTGGAGAGTAGCCAAGATTAGCTATCTTTGAATAATCTACAGAGTATCTTCGATCATGGCCGAGTCTATCTTCTACAAATTCAATGTGTTCGGATGAGATACCGAATACCCGAAGTAGTTCGTTCACTAACTCCAAATTCGTAAGTTCATCTCCGCCTCCAATATTGTAGATTTCACCTGGCATACCTTTCGTTAGCACAAGGTTGACGCCGTCACAGTGATCGCTGACAAACAACCAATCTCGAACATTCAAACCATCTCCATATATTGGAATCTTTTTGTTTTGTAATAAATTTGTAATTGACTTAGGTATCATTTTTTCTGCGTCTTGGCGCGGTCCATAATTATTCGAACAACGTGTAATATTGATATTCAAGCCAAAAGTTGAAAAGTAGCTGAGTGCTAACATATCAGCAGAAGCTTTACTAGCGGAATACGGCGAATTTGGTAACAACAAGTCGTCTTCTTTTGATGATCCTTTCAAAACCGATCCGTAGACTTCATCTGTTGAAATCTGGATGAATTTTCGGATTTTGAAGTTTTTTGCAGCATTCAGAAGTACCGCAGTGCCTAAAATGTTTGTCATTATGAACTCTGAAGAATCCTGGATTGACCGATCGACATGGGATTCAGCGGCGAAATTAACTACGGCATCAACCGTGGGCACCAATTCATTAATTAATGATGAGTCGCAGATGTCACCCTGAACAAAATGAAAATTCTTGTATTGAAAAAAATTTTTCATATTTGACATTTTTCCGGCGTACGTCAACTTATCTACTACTACTACATCCGATATCTCCGGGTAGAGCCCGTTTAAGGCCCGTTCTACAAAATGTGAACCGATAAATCCCGCACCGCCTGTGACCAGAATTTTCATGACAAATTTCAACCTATTTTCCGAGTGATTGAAGTTATACTACAGGGATGAAGGGCATAATAATGGCAGGTGGTGCGGGCACACGCTTGTCTCCAATAACGATCGTGGTCAACAAACAACTTCTGCCGATATATGACAAGCCTTTGATTTATTATCCAATCACCACACTCATGTTGGCTGGAATTAGAGATCTACTTATAATTACAAATTCCTCTGATTTGCCAAATTATCAAAAATTAATCGGCGATGGAACACAATTTGGCATTACTGTTAATTATGCGATTCAACCTTCACCCGCAGGCATTGCAGAAGGAGTTTTAATAAGTGAGAACTACTTTCACGGAAATAAAATAGCATTTATATTGGGAGATAATTTATTTTATGGGGCGGGATTAGGAAGACAACTTGCAAAATACACAGATTTAAATGGCGCACAGATTTTTGCATACAAAGTGGCAAATCCAACTGGATACGGGATAGTAACCTTGGATTCGAAGGGTGATGTTTTGCAAATTGAAGAAAAACCAGTGCATCCAAGAAGTGATTTGGCGGTAACAGGATTGTATTTTTACGATGAAAAAGTATTTGATATGGCAAAAAAGCTAAAGCCAAGTGCGCGAGGCGAACTTGAAATTACAGATCTAAACAAAATGTACCTGGAACAAGGTCTACTTAAGGTTAACTTATTGCCCAGAGGGACTGCCTGGCTGGATACGGGGACTTTTGAAGGCCTACACGATGCCTCGACATTTATAAAAATCACTCAAGAAAGACAAAATTTGAACATTGGTCATCCCCTCGAAGTCGCTCGAATACAAGGCTGGGTTGATTAAAGTGAAGTTACTTAGGGAAGTTTATGTCTCTCAATTCAAAGATGATCGCGGGCACTTAAATGTTTTTGAATTCAGTGAAGATAACTATTTTGAAGTAAAGCGATTTTACTACATTAAGAATGTCCCTTTAGGTGAATCGCGTGGTTCACACGCCCATAAAGAACTCAAGCAAATTTTTTTTGCACTTGCAGGAAGTTTTGTTTTAGAAGTCACCGACGGCGAGCAAATTGAAAAAGTTCACATTAAATCTGAGTCATGTGGCTACTCAATATCTGAAGGCCTGTGGAGGGAACTTAAAGATTTCACGGAGGATGCCATATGTCTTGTCATGGCCTCAAAAGAATATGTCTCTTCAGATTATCTACACTCGTATCAAGAATTTTTGGAATTTAAAAATGCAAAACGTTGAATTCTTCTCCTTTGCGAATATGCCGAAAGCCGTCATGGAAGAGTGGACAATCGCGATAAAAGAAGTTTTGCAACAAGGACGCTATATCGGTGGAGAAGTAGTTGAAACATTCGAAAAATCATGGAGTTCCTACTTAGGGGTAAACCACACCGTTGGCGTTGGAAACGGTTATGATGCGATGTATATTGCTTTAAAGGCGCTTAAGATAAATTCAGGCGACTTTGTGGCGGTCCCTAATCATACATTCATCGCAACTTGGTTATCAGTAAATGCCACGGGAGCTTCACCAATCGGAATTGATTGTGATACAAATGGACTTTTGGACCTCGACAAACTTGAGGAATCCACCATCAAATTTTCAGCAGTTATTCCAGTTCATATGCACGGTCAAATGGTTGATATGGATAGGTTAACCCGATGGGCAACAGCAAAAAAAATTCATGTAATTGAGGATTGCGCTCAAGCCTATGGTGCAATACAGAAGAATAAAAAAGCTGGAACCTGGGGCGATATCGGCGCATTCTCCTTTTATCCGACTAAAAATTTAGGAGCAGCGGGTGATGCTGGCGCTATTGTGACCGATAACGAATCATTAGCCATGTCCATAAAAAGTATTGCAAATTATGGAAGCGCAATCGGAAACAAATACCGTTACGAAAATATTGGAATTAACTCACGACTGGATCCAATTCAAGCTGGCGTGCTATCTGTTAATCTCAAATACTTAGATAAGTGGAATCAACTTAGAATTGAAATTGCAAATGAATACAATTTTTTCTTTAGGGATAATGACATTACAGTCATAAACGATACGCATGGATCGGTGTACCACCATTACGCTATTCGGTCTAAAAACCGAGATCAAACAAGAAAATTACTTACTGATAATGGAATCGGAACGGAAATACATTATCCTGAGCCAGCTTCAAAGACATTTGAAAAGCTCACGAAAATGAATGTAACTGAAAATCAAGAAGTGTCACTCCGATTAGCGAATGAAACTCTTAGCATTCCACTCTCGCCATGGATGAAAAAAGAAGAAATGAATTATGTAAAAACTATTTTTCAAAAGCCTGAGATTCTAGAAACTATTTACTGAATTTTATTCAAGTTTCTTAACTTTTTTCTTAAATGCAAACATCAAAACAAAATAATCCGAATGTTGTCTACGAAGCTTTCTTAAGCCAAAATATGTAGGAATACTCTTAACCTCATGGTAATTCACTTGACATGCTTCAGCAAGGAGCTTCCACAAGTTTTCTCTACTATTTCTCCAACTGCGAAGTACGAGAATAGAACTTGTTGATCGCATAAATAGCATATTGGCACAAACAGCACCTCCTTCAGAAACTATTAGTTTCGCATTTTCAAAAAAACTAAATTGCCTTGCAAAAAATTCGTTATTGGTGATTATCTTGACGTAGCCTCTACTTTTCAAAAATCTGAAGATTTCAAAATTGTTTAAGGCACGCCTATACTTTGACGTGCGTGGTATGTAGAGCTTTAAAGGGAAATTACTTTGCAGAGGCGCATGAATTTTTGAAAGTATAAATTTCCTCAATTGGGCAATTATCACAGGCGAGAAAACTGTACCCTTGTGCATAGTTGTTGGTTTCGAATCGAAAGTTGTCGAGCGACTCGCATAAAAATACAATTTACCAACTTCCACAGAATCTTTCACGTTAATTAGTGCGATTGGGTGTGAAGTTATTTTTGCAACAAATTCAAGAGTTGTGCGCGGCAAGTCATCTCTAATGAGTAATGGAATTGTGTTATCGAGTTTTCGAAGAAAAAGATAACGCGGCAAAGTATCTAACAAAAAATGGTACCAATTTTCGTCGGCACGGCCTATTAGAAAGATTGCTTTTTCCATTACAACAACTCGTCGGCGTGAATCTGGCGTGTTCAGATAAACTTGAAATGAATCTTTTCTACATTTTTCTAGAAATTGCCACTGACCTGCAACAAAAGATTGTCTAGGATTACAAGTAACGTCAATAACAATCCATCGATTATCTTTAATGATGAATCGCTGTGCTAGAACTTTAACGTTTTCAATAAAATCTGGTTTTCTGAGATCATTATTTTCGTATCTTTGGTCAAAAGTTAAATCACAGTGTTGATGAAAGTCCACATTCAATCGTTTTCTTGTTATAAGTTGCATCTTAAAATCGGGAAAGCTTTTGATAAGGCGTGAATATGATTTATTTTGTGTGACATTTGGAATCTCATTTAACAAGTCTTGAGTTATTCTACTATCCCAAAGCATAAGCTGCAAAAGATAAGGTTGATTTTTCAAACGACGATATTTAACTTTATTTTTTAAGTCTAATTGGAGTTGGTACGTTTGATTTTGAACCACTTTAAAATTTGTATCTCGATGCGTGAATGTAGAAAAAGGAATCAAAATCAAATCGGCAGCTGATACGTAATTATATCTAAGGTGCTGGACAATCATTGCCCGAAACTGAACAAAATTTGCGATTAAAAAACAAAACAATCGCAATCTCGAAATTTGATAAAAATCGAAATCTACCATCCGAAAACTACGTTCGCAGAGCCAACGAGTTAATCCTCTAACTCGCGTGATTACCACTAATAGTTTGAGAAAAAAAACAAAACTTTTAACACTTGTCTGGGAGTTCTCTGGAATGTAAATCAATTTTTTTGAATAATTAATCTTCTGAGATTCGGAATCTATATTTTCACGATTCTCTAAATCTGATGCTATCAATTTGATAACTTTCTGCATGCGCCCTGCACAAAAATGTCTTTGATAGTGTAACTTTAAGGTGACTTTATCAATGAATGTTAACCGAACACCTCTCATGAGGCAATTATCACATAACATTTGGGTTAAATTCTAAATTTAGAAAGGGATGCGATGGAATCTCCTAAATCTGAAATTGCTTTTCTATTTTGGGGACGAAAAGGCGGAGGTTCTGATTTACTAGAGTTACTCACTCGTACAGCAGTATTGATGGATTATAAAGTAGCTTCATTTGCCAGACCCGTTAGTAGTAAAGACAAAAACAACGGAAAACAATTTTCTGTGCTTAATGTATACCGTTGGCTAAAGGCAAGGAGGTATCTAATTGATCAACTAAAAAATAAAGACATTAAAATACTTGTCATTGTAATGGCTAGTCCATGGGACCTATTCCTAGGAAGACAGTTGGAGAAAAAGGGAATTCAAGTAACTCGCATCATCCACGATTCCTTTAGACACAAAGGCGACTTGTTTCCACCAAAAATTTGGATAAGGTTGCTTTTGAAAGATTGCTCGAAGATAGTAACTCTTTCCGAGTATGTAGCAAGGGATTTATTGTCGAGATTCAGTGTTCCAAATAATATAATTACAAAAGCAATATTACCACCGTACATTCCCGATAATTTTAATCGAAGGGATATCCAGAAATCTGCGAACATAGTTTTGATTGGACGAGGCAAAAAATATCAGGGACAGAAGTTAATAGAAGAAACTTGGAAAAATTTAGAAATAGCAGATTTAAAGTTAATCATTTCTGGTCAAGGGTTTAAACCGAATTCCAAAAATCCTGATATTGAGTACAGAAATAGTTGGATGTCACGTGTTGATTTTTTAACCCTGATTCAATCAGCAAAGGCAGTAGTACTTCCTTATTCAGAGGCCACTCAATCCGGGATTATTCCTTTATGTGCAATTTTAGGAACGCCCGTCATAGTGACCCCAAGTGGCGGACTCCCCGAGCAAGTTGAATTTTGGCAGAATGGAATTGTGTCTTCAAGTTTCTCACCAAAATCATTTGCGGACGCAATAGCAATATGTATAGAACAAGAATGGAAGTTTGATCCGAATCGCGACTTTAAACTAGGAGAGAAATTGGTTGTTTCTTGCTTGCCAGAAAAGTGTTTATAAATTTGAATTTTCAACTTGCCCAGTATTTTTGTCCAGAAATATGCGGAATTCATCCTCCATCAAGATTTATCAAAATTCTTCCAGCGGTGGTGAGAAAAAATCTTCCTCCCACGGTAATGAACACATCTTTTGATGGTCCTGAGAAACGGATAATCTAACGATAAGGAGATGCGACTTCATTCCTAAAAGATATGAAAATTGATGCCCTGCCAGTCAATGATGCTTTTTTCTTAAAAGAGAAATCTACCTAGGCCGTCTACGACGCTGACTTGAGTTTGGTCTAGGGCGTTTTCCACCACTCCGAGAAGGCCCACGCGATTCAACAATTGGGGCAACGTAAGGAATTCCGCTTGGTTCTTGGGCTCCGGTGATTGTCATTAGTTCTGTGTCATTTGGTTTTACGCCAACGAATTTAGGTGTGACGCCAGCGCGGGCAGTCAATCCCTTTACTGACGTTTGTTGTTTCGTTGTTGCAAGGACAACTACTCCACCAGCTTCGCCTGCACGTGCTGTGCGACCTGAGCGGTGTAGATAATCTTTGTGATCTGTTGGTGCATCTACGTGGACAACAAGTGAGATGCCATCTACATGGATACCGCGGGCGGCGACGTCAGTTGCGACGAGGGCTGCGTTTTCTTGTTCTTTAAATAGTTTGAGTGTGCG
>Ga0164293_10002475_pt1 | contig 15630 bp, 15 predicted proteins | sample GEODES118metaG_FD_111487 | JGI IMG/M metagenome (GOLD analysis project Ga0164293, IMG submission 111487) | Eutrophic lake water microbial communities from Lake Mendota, Wisconsin, USA - GEODES118 metaG | ecosystem: Environmental > Aquatic > Freshwater > Lake | place: USA: Lake Mendota...
AGATCGGAGAGACGTTCAATTCTATAAGTTTGTATTTCTGTTTGTGAGTAACTCGAGGCTGATAGTGGGGCAGTCTCAGGTGTACTTGTGAAGCCGGTCGAATTTGATAAATCGATAGCGGTTTCTTTCACATCAATAGGAGTGAGTAACTCCTGCGCCATGGCGGGAGAAGTAATTAATATAAAATAGAGTAGAAGTGTCATAAGCTTCCCTGCGCGAGCATTATCTCTTTCAGGTTCGAAGGGTTTGTCTCAGCCACGATTACTCGCAGCACCCCTAGCAAAAAAATGTCAAAGAGATCCCTCCCCGAAGGGAGGGAGGTGGTTATTACTTAGATGCTACTTTCTTAGTGGCTTTCTTGGTCGCTTTCTTCGCAACTTTTTTAGTCGCTTTTTTCTTTGTTGTTTTGTTAGCAACAATCTTCTCAAGCTTAGCTTGAAGAACAGCGATTTCTTTTTTCTGAGTCGCGATGAACTTTTTCGCGATCAAAGTTTGTTTCTTCACTTCTTTTTCAAGAAGAGCTTTCTCAGCAGCAATCTTTTTCTTAGCAATAGCGAGGTCCTTATTTACTAGTTTTGCGAATTCGCCTTGAGCTTCTTTAACCATTGCCTTCACTTGACCTTTGAATTGGCCCAAATTTGCGACAGTCTCTTTAACTGACTTAACGTTATCTTGAACGTTCTTTTTGACGTTTTCAATTGCGCCAAAGACTGAGTTGGAACTTGTGTTAGTTTCGTTTGTCATGTCAGGCCCCCAGGGTTGTTACTGATAAAAACCAGTATGTTTGGTCAGTGGTACTCTATACCCAAAACCAAAACTTTTCGCCTTGATTTTAGCTATAGGGCAGAACTGACGCCTCTTATACTCCGCAATGCTATAAAGATGGAAGACCCTTTTTACTTCTTCCTCACTAAAACCCATCGCAACGAGATCTTCTCGACGATGGCGGAAACTCAAAATCCCTTCGAGAATTGCATCTAAGCGAGGGTAAGGGGGAAGACTGTCTTGATCAGTTTGGTTCGGTTTAAGTTCGGCCGACGGTGGACGTTCTATAATGCCCGCGGGGATAAGTCCTGCATGGTTTTGGTTAAGCCAGACAGCAAGACGGTAAACTTCTGTCTTATAGAGGTCTCCCAAGAGTGAATATGCACCGACAGCATCTCCATATTGAGTTGAGTAACCGACGGCAATTTCAGACTTATTGGAGGTATTGATGACCATGGCACCGGTTTGATTGGAGCGCGTATAGATTAACATTCCTCTTAAGCGGCTTTGCACATTTTCGTCGGTGAGACCCTCGAAAGGCTCTGGGAATGTGTTCTGAAAGGACATGCGAACATTTGAATGAAGGAATTTAATAGGCAAGCTAGTGAGTTTGAGACCCAGTCGTTGACAAAGTTCTAGCGAATAATCCCAGCTAATTGACCGGGAATAGGGGCCTGGCATGTATACGGCTTCAATTTCTTGGCCAGGTCTAAGGCTCAGTTTGGCCAGAGTCAACACCAGTGCTGAATCCATGCCACCGGATAAGGCGACCAAGAACTTCTTAAATTTATTTTTACCAGCGTACTCTTGTAGGGAAAACTGTAAGGCCAGTGCGACACTGGCGCATTCTTCGTCGCTCCACTCTTGCAACTGACGAGGGAAAGATTTATTAGCCGAAAAGCGCGGGGCAAAGAGCGATTCCCAAGTATTCTCCAAAAGAGTGGAAGGAGTGGTGTATTGGGTTTTAGGGGAGAGCTCCATAGAGAGCGTGTGGGCAAGAAATTGTGGGGCCATTCCAAGAGTCTCATCACCGTTAACGGCAAAAGAGGCGCCATCAAATAAGATTTCATCTTCACCACCGACACGATTAACATAAAAAAACGGTGCCTCGAGCAGATGAGAGAGTACCCGGGCGCGATCGCGGCGTTTGTCCCCTTTGGCCACATCGTAAGGTGAGGCGGAGAGATTGATCACCCCATCAAACGGTTTAAGTGTCGCTAAATCACGGGCCGGGTCAAGTTTATGGAAACTAGAGGCCCACATATCTTCACAAATCATCAAGGCCAAACGTTTTCCTTGCCACGACCATACTGCGGGCTCAGTGCCGGGAGTAAAGTACTTCTGTTCATCAAAAATATCGTAATTGGGTAATAGGCGCTTGCTGTAGAGCTCACGCAATTCTTGACCAGGAATAACCTCAAAGATCACATTTCGAATGCTGTGGGGAACGCCCTCGTCACTCAAAGTATAGGCCAGTCCACCCACGAGAGCGGCAGTCTGGTCATTTTTTTTCATGGAAACGACAGCGTTATTTAAAGTTTTAAGAAAGCCCAAATAAGTCTGAATAAAAGGGGCCGTCAGGCACAAATCCGCCAAAGGATAGCCTGTTAGGTAGAGCTCGGGAAAAACATGCAGCCCCGGACGCTCCAGCGTGCTCAAGAGAGTGGCGTTAATTGCTTGAAAATCAGCGATGGTGTGATGAGTTTGGTGCAGATGGATTTGCATAGACTTACCCTGGTACGCGTTGACTGAAAGACCTTCAAGGGTTAATACCCCAAGACACGTCCCCATTATGCTTAAGTAATTCCAAAAAGAGGATGAAAAATGACGACTGCGCGAGTGTTGGTGATCGGTGCCGGTCTAGCTGGCTCAGATGCCGCCTGGTTTTTGGCCTCTCGCGGAGTGTCGGTGGTTTTGGCCGAGGTCAAAACCCTCAAAAAAAACCCAGCACAGAAGATTCCTCATTTTGCTGAACTGGTTTGTACCAATTCGCTTAAATCTCTCGATCCGGATTCGGCCCATGGACTGCTCAAAACAGAAATGCGGGCGATGGGCTCTTTGATCTTGTCTGTTGCCAACGAAACGGCGGTACCTGCAGGTGACGCTTTAGCGGTCGATCGCGAACTTTTCTCCCTTGCGATTACGGAAAAACTCACAACTCATCCGAATATTCGCGTGGTGGCGGTGGAGGCCGGTGATCCGTTGGCGCTGATGCGTGAATTTGAATGCCAGCATGTGATTGTGGCCTCAGGTCCTTTGACGACCAGTCCGCTCGAGCAGTGGATGGTGGAAAACTTAGGCGCCGAAGACATTTATTTCTACGACGCCATCGCTCCGGTGGTGGACGCTGATACGCTGGATTACGACAAACTTTACTACAAAGATCGGCATAAAAAGCCTGATGAGCGCGCTGACTACCTTAATGCTCCGATGAATAAAGAACAGTACGACGCTTTTATAGCGGCTATGGTCGCCGCCGAGAAAGTGCCGCCCAAAGACTTTGAAGATTGGAAATTCTTCGAATCTTGCCTACCCATCGATCTAATGGCGGAGCGGGGCCCTGAAACCGCGCGCTTCTCTTGCATGAAGCCGATCGGCCTGGAACTACCCGATGGCACTGAGCCTTGGGCGGTTGTGCAACTTCGTAAAGAAAACCTCGCTGGTGCCGCTTTCAACCTAGTAGGTTTTCAAACGCGACTCACCTACAAAGAACAAGTGCGGATTTTCCGCATGATTCCAGGCCTAGAAGAAGCCAGCTTTATTCATCTGGGTTCATGTCATCGAAACTCTTTCTTGAACAGCCGCCGACTTTTGAACGCCAGCATGACAAGCCTCAAGTACCCTGAACTGAGCTTTGCCGGTCAAATCACTGGCGTCGAAGGTTATACCGAATCGGCCGCCATGGGACTTTATGTTGCGGGCCAGCTTTGGAAGCGCATCAACAATCAAGCGGAACTTGTTTGGCCAAAAGAGACCGCCATTGGTGCCTTGGTGAACTATGTGATGACCATTGAGAAGCCTACGCCGTCTAATATTAACTTTGGTTTACTGCCCTCGGTTGAACTGACCAAAGAGCAGCGCAAAATGGGCCCCCGAAAGAAAGTCCGTAAATCTTTTGCGGCGGCACGTGCACGAGAGGTTTTCGAGGTGTTTCGAGATCAGCTATAGTTGGAATATCTTCAACTAGTGAGTTCTTGTGTCTGGTGCTCTGTTTATTATTCTCGCCTGCTTCTTATGGGCCCTTGATACCCTGATTCGCTATCCTTTGGTTGAGAAGGGGATTGATCCGCTGATTATTGTTTTCTTTGAGCATGCTCTTTTGACGGCGATTTTTTTACCGAGACTCATTAGTTCACTTCCGCGCATCGGTGAATTGAAATTATCAGACGGCTTTGCCTTTTTAATCGTAGGGATCGTAGGAAGTTGCTTAGCGACTGTCGCTTTTACCGGAGCGTTTGTTTATCTCAACCCCTCTCTAGTGATCTTATTACAAAAATTTCAGCCAGTGGTGGCGATCTTTTTGGCCTGGGCGATTCTCAAAGAACCACTTCCACGGCCTTTTCTTTTGTGGTCTCTCGTGTGTTTATTGGGGGCCATCCTCGTGAGCGCTCCCGATGTTGAGAAAGTTTGGCTGCTCTTGAAATTGAGTCCTGAAAAATTTGCCAGTGATTCTGCGGTCAGAGGCTATTCCCTCGTAGGGATATCAGTCCTTGCTTGGGGAGCGACTACGGTCTTTGGGAAAAAGTTAAGTATGGCGGGGTTTGATACAACTTCACTTTTAGCAGGTCGCTTTTTTTTAGGATTTGTCGCCATTTGTTTTGTGGTTCCTTGGGGTCATAAAATGATTCTGGATGATCCGTTGGATTATGCTCGTCTCGGAGTTATGATTCTCTTCTCAGGGCTTCTGGCGATGAGGTTTTACTACCAAGGACTTAAGCGTTTACCAGCAAAACTGTCCTCAATTCTTGAAATGTTTTTTCCTCTCATGGCAGTCTTTGCCAACTGGTTTTTCCTCGGTAAACAGCTTTCCGATATCCAGCTCTTAGGCGGTTCTCTCTTGTTGACGGGTGCCTTTATCTTGCAGTTAAAGAAGTACTGAGATGAAAGTTGCGTTTGCTATTGATTTTCTTGTCGAACGCACACCTGAGGTTTTTTTATTAGAGCTTTTGCTCGCTGGTTTTGATGACGCCGATATTTATTGCCTGGCCCATGCCCAAGGTAAAATTCTTGGCCGAATTGAAACCCATCGCATTCATTCAACCCCTCTTGGTCGCTTGGTGCAGAATTCAGCTGATTTATCAAAGCGCTCATGGATGCTGCCAAGTTTTGTCAAAACCCTTACCGTCGCTCCCGATGTGGATAAACTTATTATCCTTTCAAGCGGCTGGTCTCATCTTATTAAGTCTCATCCTAAAACTGAACGCTTCGTATGGTGCAATAATTTAAGCCCTGAAAATTTGAAACTCAAAGGCTGGAAAAGTGTTTTTAGCTTCTATCATCAAGATCTTAAAATGAAGGGGCTTCTCACAGAGAAGAATCTCACGGTCGCTTCAACGGTGTTAGCTAAAAAAATCGGAAGGGATCTAAAAGTGGTTTATCCCGGTATTAAAACCGATGATTATCCGATTGTGCCCGATGATCAGCATCCGGGAGAGTACCCTCATCATCTGGTCATTCTCACTGGCGCCAATCCATCTAAGGTGCGTGAGATTTTTGCCGAAGCCAAAAGAGCCAACATCAATATTAAGTGTGTCGGCCGTGATGAAGAGTATGCTGAAGAAAAAGCTCTGAACGATCCCCAATTAGAATTTATCGGTGATCACTGTGCCGCTACCACGGCGGCATTCACGCATGCTGCGCGAGCCGTCTGGATTTTAGGGCAGCCAAGTTTTCCCACTGAAGCACTCGGAGCTTTATGCTGTGGACGTCCCGTCGTGGTGGCCGACCTACCTCATTATCGCGAAGTTCTTCCCGCCGATGGAGTTTGGTTTGAACAAGGCAATGTGACAGAAATTTTTAAAACGGCGAATCGCGATTTCTTATCTGCTGATAAAAAACAACTTCGCCGTGCCGGTCTCAAATTCAATGAGCGGTTGTTCAAAAATCAAATGCGTATTTGGGCGGGAATTAGGCCCGCGAAAGAAGAGTAGACTACTTCTTCATCGTCACAAGAATCTTTTCCATCTTTCCAATGATCTCATGAATAATGTCGTCGGTGCTCTCGCCATTCTTTTTGACGATGACGGTTGCTGCCGAGTGGGAGTGACCACCACCACCGATTTGACGAGCGATGTGGCCCACGTCCCAAACACCAGAAGATCTGAGCGAGAGTTTTAGTACGTCGCCATCGTCACGGAACATACAGGCCACTTTGATATTATCCAAAATCAACAAATGGTTAATGAAAGCGTGAGTATCTTCCACATCTGAATCAAAACGCTTAATTAAATTTTTAGATAAATGAATCCAAGCGATGTCGCCAGACTTGGTTGATTGGGCCGTCGAAAGAATGGTGCCCAAAAGATGCATGTGCTCAATTTTTTTGGCACCGTAAATGCCATTATAAGCTTCACCAGGAGTAATCCCGGTTGCCATCAAATCACCGACTAAGTGATGAGTTTCTGCCGAAACACTGGGGTAGCGGAAGGAACTGGTATCAATAATGATGGCGGTATAAAGTGGCAGAGCGAGTTTGCGATCAAACTCAAGGTCAAGCCCACGAATGATGTCACCGGCCAACTGGCCAGTGGCAGCAGCTGAGGTATCCACACATTGATCACTTTTTCCCTCTAGAAGTGGAGCAGGGTGGTGATCAACAAACAGCACATTATTATTTTTACGAATGAGAGGCTGAAGGCCCGCGCAGACACGATCAACGGTGTTGGTATCGACCACGATCCAAAGATCAACTGGGCCAAAGACATTGGGCTCAAACTCATCGACGCCTTGAACTACATGGTCAGGATCCATATAGCGATAACGTAAAGGCAGTGGCTCATCGTTAACGCAGACAGCTTTAATCCCTAGTCGACGCAGGGCCATACAAAGACTAATCTCTGAACCGATGCCATCAGCATCAGGAATAACGTGCGTAGTGAAAACTACGGACTTGATCCCTTGAATTCTTGACTTGAAATTATCTACAATGGACATGCTTATACTTTTCGGAAAATTGCTGACTGATATTAAGTGACTAATAGATATTTTCACTGTTTATCCCATTTAGGGCAACACAACAGTGCACTGTAATTGGAGGAGCTGAATGCTCGGTTACTCTAATCATTCTTGGGCCATTGAGGCCAAATCGCTCAGAAAGGACTATCCGGGCCTGGTTGCCGTCAAGGAGCTCAATTTTCAAGTTCCCCAAGGTGTCATTCATGGCTTCTTGGGACCAAACGGAGCGGGGAAATCCACTACTATTCGCATGATGAGCGGACTCTTGCGTCCTAGCTCGGGCAATGTCCTGATGTGTGGAGTCGATCCGGTGCTCTCACCTAACGAGGTTAAATCTCTGGTGGGCCTTCTGCCGGAGAATCCACCGCTCTATCGCGATATGACGGTAAAAGAGTTTCTTTTTTTTACGGCGCGCCTTCATCAGGTGAAAAATCCTGAACAAGCTTTCGAACGCGTTGTGGACATGGTGAAGATTCAACATGTCGCTCATCGTTTGATCGGTAATTTATCCAAGGGCTATCGTCAACGTGTGGGGATTGCACAGGCACTCATCCATGATCCTAGGCTCGTTATTTTGGATGAACCGACTGCCGGGCTTGATCCTGAATCAGTGGTGGAAATAAGAGGCTTGATTAAAAGTCTCAAGGCCAGCAAGACAGTCTTGTTCTCCAGTCATCTGTTGCATGAAGTAGAAGAAGTTTGTGACAGCATTACCATTATTTCTCAAGGTGAATTGTTGGCCCATGGCACACTTGCAGAAGTGAGAGAGCGCTTTAGTGGAAAAAATATTTTAGATGTGAATTTGGTTTCATTACCTAGTGTTGCTGCGGATGCATTGAAGAATCTGCCTTATATCTCAGCGATCGAGACGACGGCTGATCAACATCATTTTAGACTTCATTTGAATACGCAAGAAGATGTGCGTCCTGAACTGGTACGTGCCATGGTGAAACTTAATCTAGATGTGCGAGGTCTACAAATGACGGGCTCACAATTAGAGCAAGTCTTTTTGGCGGTGACAAAACATAAGGAGCACCCATGAATGCTGTATGGGTTCTTGCAGGCCGAGAATTATCTATGCAGTGGCGCTCACCGATGGCGTGGACGTTAATAGGGATTTTTTCTCTCCTTTGCGGTTGGACATTTTTTAACTTACTAGTGGGATATGTGGATAATATCCAGGCGATTCCAGCGGATATGCAGTCACAAATTAGTTTTCTAGAAGAAGTGGTTTTGCGTCTCTACGGGAATATCAATTTCTTTTTGCTGTTTTTTATTCCCCCCATGACCATGCGCTTGTTAGCGGAAGAAAAAAAGCAAGGCACCATTGATCTGTTATGGGCCGCACCGGTTTCTGATATTCAAATTGTTCTGGGGAAATTCCTGGCGACTTGGGCGTTTACCTTGGTGCTGCTCATTCCAACCTTATTATTTCCGATAGTTCTTTTTTGGGCCGGTGTGCCTGATCAAAAGGTTCTATTAGGTTGCTATCTGGGACTGGCACTCAATACAGCTTGTTATGTGGCGGTCGGATTGCTGGCGTCTTCTTTGACTGATAACCAAGTGATCGCTGCTCTTTTAGGCTTTATGTTTATCATGTTTACATGGCTTTTGAGTTGGATTGCTCAAGGAACGGATAACTTCATGGTGGCAGAAACACTGCGCTGGTTATCTGTCACTGGCCATTTTGAAACCTTGGTGAAAGGAATTCTTTCTACTTCTGATTTTACTTATTATTTAGCATTTATATTTTTAAGTCTCAGCGCTTCCGTCAAAGTGCTAGAAAGTAGGAACTGGTGAGCCGTATGAATCGCTGGTGGTACAGTTTGTGGGTCATTGCTGAAGGCCTGTTACTTCTCTCAACCATGACTTTGTGGTTAGTCGCACCAGAACATTTAGTGCTTAACTTAAGTGTTACAGTCTTTACTATCCTTCTCGGTGCAATTTTATTTTATCCTCGCCGCGTGGGAGTGGTGACTTGGCTCAAAAGTCGTCAAGGACGTGCGAGCTTTGTCCAGCTGACACAATTTTTTTTGGTTTGCTGTATTACGGCTTTAGTCACTTTTTTAGCTTGGAAATTTCCTTTCCAAGTGGATATGACCGAGCGCTCTCTTAATACGCTCTCTGATCAGAGCCAAAAAATAATTGAGCAATTACCGGCCGATACCAAAATGACACTTTATGCTCGTAGGGCCGAGTGGACACGGGCGATGGCGCTCTTGCGCCTTTTCCGTGATGTACGCAGAGATATCGTCTTAGAGGCCATTGATCCTGAAACTCGCCCGCAAGCTGCGCGAGCTGCTGGCGTGAACGATCATGGAACGGTGGTGGTTGAAGGTGGCGGCAAGCGTGTCAGCTTTGCGCTTCAAGACGAGTTAAGTGTTACCAATGCTCTCTTGAAAATTATTCGTGAAAGACAAACGCGTGCTTATTTTGTTAGCGCCCATGGAGAAGCAACCTGTGACAATACACGCGAAGAAGGGCTGTCAGCTTTTTGTGCCCATTTAAAATCACAGAACTTTATTGCGCTCCCACTTGATCTGCAGCGCACGGTTGAGATTCCCCTAGATGCGGATGTTGTTATTATATGGGGGCCAGTGGCCGGAATTTTACCGCAAGAAATTCAACGATTGCAGCGCTGGCTCGAGAAAGGTGGAAGTTTACTTTTTGCCTATTCACCTAACTTTCAACAAGACCATCAAAAAGAGTTGCGCGCGCTCTTAGTTAAGTGGGGCATTCAATCTTTTAATGATTTAGTGATTGATCGTCTCTCAACGCTAGAATCGAATGAAGCGACCATTCCGGTGATCTCTAAATATTCTGCCAACCATCCGATTACTCGCGGATTTCATTCCCGCACTATTTTTCCGCTCAGTTCATCGCTAGAAGCCGTGTTACCGCTTTATCAAAACGTTGCAGTGACAACTCTCGCTCAGACCTCCGACTATCCTGGTAGCTGGGCCGAACGTGATTTGGCTGCAATTTCGCAAGGCAAGGCCAACTTTGATGAGAAACTCGACAAGAAAGGCCCGATTGGTATTGCTATGGTGGCCGAAAGAATTACCGAAAGCAGTAAAGAGAAAGACACTCGCGTGGCGGTCATTGGTAATGATGTGTTCATTCGTAATGCGTACCAAAATCAAACAGCGAATATGAATTTCGTGCTGAATATTATGAGTTGGCTGGCCCATGAAGAGGGACTCGTGACCCTTAATCGTCCAGGGCTGACTCATGAGCCGGTCATTTTGAGCACACCTCATTTGCGTTTTGTGTTTGTTGTAACAGTCTTGAGTATTCCACTCATCGCTTTCATCTTGGCGGTGCTGGTTTATCGCCGTCGTCGTCGCCTATGAAAAAGATTCTTCTTCTGGCCGGCATCCTAGGTTTTTTACTCACTCTGACCTGGGTGCTCACTGAGAGCGGTTGGATGGAGAAAAAATCCAATTTAGAAATAGTTATGGCCCAGAGTTTAAAAAATCCTCAGAGGTTTAATCTTCCTGCTGCAGAATTGACCATGAGTGACGGAGTTTGGCGTACTGGAAGCGGTGAAATCGCTCGCGCCGAAGTGCTTGAAGAGCTTCATCGCTCGCTCGAATCTCTCACTATTGCGAGAGTGATTACTGATGCTCCCGATCGCAGTGAGTTCTTTGCTGAAGGTTTAAAGTTTTCGGTAGACGATAAAATATTTGAATGGGGAAGTATGGCCCCTTCGGGTGATAGTTTTTTCTTGGGCCTCGTGGGTGATGCCAATGTCTACGTCGTCGATTTGCGCGCCATGGGCTCATTTGCCATGGCCGACGAAGAAAAAGTTCTACTGCAATCAAAGTATCAGCGCTTAAGAGATCTGCTGCTTTATCCTGAGGATCGCTGGCGCGAAGAGCGTCTCTTGCCTCTGTTACAATTCGCCCAGTTTTTGAATTGGGAGAAAGGTGAATTGAAACTCGACTCTCAAATTTTAAGCAAAAGACCTTGGGGCAAAGCAGCCATGAATGCTTTCTTAGCAGGACTGCAATCCTTGAAAGTTAAAGGCAATATCCTCAATCAACCACCTCCTAAAAAAAGCAAAATTCAATCTTGGATTTTTACTTTGCATAATGGAGAGAAAATCTCCTGGGAGTTTTATGAACATCCCAATTTAGATTTGCTTTATGTCTGGTTGCCACATCTGAAAAAGGCCTATCCCTTAGATCAAGAGAGCAGCGAGTTCATTGGCCGTTTTCCTGAGCGCTTAGTCAGCAAGTCGTTTTCGATGGTGCTGGGTGAGCCGGGAGTGAAGCCAGAAATTATTGAAAATAAGCAGCTAGTAACGGCTGAATCAGAAGCCAGTAAAGCGCTGATCCGTTTTATGCAAACTCCCCAGACATTTGAAATACTCAGTTTGATAACTGGCAAAGATTGTCAGGAACTGGCGCGCACATCAGTCATTCAACTGAAGACGCAAGGGATTGAGTACGCATGGCGCCGCGTCTCCAATGGATGGGGCATACTCGATTGTGAGACTGGACTGACATGGACGTGGAGTCTTCCCTTGGAGTCTCCCATGGATTTTGCTACCCTTTTAAAACCATGATGCAAACTCTCGCGGCCTATCTTCATTCCTATACTTTATGTCTCTTGAGACCACGTCTGATGTTGGATTGGTTGCAGCACGGAATCCCCCCCTATGGAGATGAAGAACTCCCGCGTCCGGAGCTCTCTTATCAAATCGGTGTTTCTTGGGCGCTAGCGATCGTGCAGGGAATTGCCCGTTTAATGATTGCTAATGTTTTGGTGCAATTGTTTCTGAGCTATCAGAATGAAGACAATCTTTTCTCTGCCTTTGTGGATGCTCAAGACGGACTTTTTCCTTATTACATTTTGGTTTTCTCGAGTGCTCTTGATTTGATTTTTTTTCCGATTCTGACTTTAGTCATGACCGAAGTCTGGAGTTTTATCCTGCGTCTCTATGCGGGTTTTTTAGAAGTAGAAGGTGATCATCAAGACATTGCGACCGATATAACCAATGTCGCTTTAAGCTCGCACTTCTTTCTCATTCTTCCTGTGATTGGTGTCTTTTTTCAGCAGCTCGCTTGGCTCTATTTACTCTATGTTGGTTGTCGCCATCGCTTGGGTGCTAGTCGCGCTCTCTCACTTATTATCCTTATTACGCCTACGGTCGTAATTCTGATGGTCACTTGCTTGCTTGTTCTCGGTTTATTTTATTTATTCGCAGCGAGCTGATTGGCCGACATTTTCTTGCGGCCATGCATGATCGCGAGGTTATAGATTTCCACATTCTAGAGCTTAATTGTCATCTTAACCCAATCCTGAAATTATCAAGAGACACACACTATTCATGTCGAGGAAGGATACCTCCCAATGATGCAGCAATTTTCAGGTTCAGTAGAAGTCGTTTGCGGCCCGATGTTCTCCGGTAAAACGGAAGAGCTTATTCGTCGCGTGAAGCGTGCTCAGATCGCCAAGCAGCGCGTACAAATTTTTAAACCCGCCATGGATACGCGCTACTCGGAAGAAGAAGTCGTCAGCCATTCATCGCTGACTATTAAGGCCGAACCGGTGGAAACCGCCGTGGATATTCTTGTGCGCCTTAAAGATTCCACTCGAGTCGTAGCGATTGATGAAATTCAGTTTTTCGATGAAGCCATTATTACTGTTGTCACCAAGCTCGCTGCTCGTGGTTGCCGTGTGATTTGTGCCGGCCTTGATCTCGATTATCGCGCTCAGCCCTTCGGTCCGATTCCTCAGCTTTTAGCGATCGCTGATGAAGTCACTAAGATTCATGCCATTTGTACTGTTTGCGGCTCTCCAGCGGTGCGCTCTCAGCGTCTATCGAAGAGCAAAGAACAGGTTCTTTTAGGTGAAACCGACGCCTACGAGGCGCGTTGTCGAGGCCATTATCAGCACGACGACGTGGAAGAACAGGCACTTCTACCGCTAGAAGAAGAAAAGCTTAAGGCCATGGCTCAACTGGGCCACTGACTAAGAGCACTCAATGGTGCTAGCATCTCCTCGAAATCCCCCGAGGAGGAATTATGGAAATGTACACGCCCGAAGTAATGATTTCGGACGAAGAGATCGCCCTACGTATTGAGGCCTTGGGCCAAGCGATTACACAAGACTTTGCCAACGAAGAGTTGGTGGTGATTTGTGTTTTGAAGGGTGCTTTCATGTTCACCTCGGATTTGATTAAAAAAATCAATCGTCCCCTTTCTCTCGAATTCATTTCACTTTCAAGTTACGGCGATTCGACTCAGAGTTCAGGCAATGTTCGTCTCGATATGGACATCACTTGTAACGTTGAAGGCAAAAACGTTCTCATCGTTGAAGATATCGTTGATACTGGTTTAACCATCAGCACTCTGATGAAAATGTTAGAACTCAGAAAACCCAAAGAAGTTCGTCTGGCTTCATTATTGTTCAAGCCTTCAAAGTTGAAGCACCAAGTGAAGATTGATTATTTGGGTTTTGAAATCGAAGACAAGTTTGTCATCGGCTACGGCCTTGATTATGCCGGCCGCTACCGTGAACTTCCTTATATTGGAGTGCTGAATGCAGGTAACTGAGTCAGGCTCAGTCCGTGTCGACCTCGTTGGTGGCACTCTTGATATTGAACCGATCAATTTGATTTTGAAAGATGTCTGGACGTTGAACGTTGCCACCGGACTCAAAGCACAAGTGATCCTTGAGAAAAATAGCTTTGCTGGCGTAGAGATCGTTTCGTCGGATTACAACAAGACTTACAGCTACAAAGAAACCGAGCTCTCAGAAGACGAAGTGCTCTATTCCAAGCGCTTTGAAGAGATGACTTTCGTTTTGCAGATCCTGCATCTCTTTGGAATTAAGAAAAATTTTAAACTGACTCTTCAGTCAGGTGCTCCAGCGGGCTCGGGCCTTGGTGGTTCATCGGCAATGGGTGTGACGCTCTATAAAGCGCTTTGCCAGTTCTGCGACAAGCCTTTTGAAGTCAAAGAAGCTGTTCGCCGAGTGAAAGGTGTGGAGTCGCGTATCTTGAATCAAGGTGTGGCTGGCTATCAAGATTATTTCCCCGCTCTCGTGGGCGGCGTGCTTGCCTTAAAAGGTATTGAAGGTGATGTCGTAATTGAGCAGCTCTTCAATCCAGAACTCAAAAAAGTCCTGGAAGAAAATGTCGCTTTAGTTTACTCGGGTCAAAGCCGCGCCAGTGGGATCAATAACTGGGAAGTCTATAAAGGCTTCTTTGATAAGCGCTCCGAAGTCGTGGAAGGGATGGCGAAAATTGCCAAGATCTCGACTGAAACTCGCACAGCGATTAAAACCAAGAACTGGAAAAAGATGTTGGATTTGATCGGCAGTGAAGGAGAGGCGCGTGAACAACTTTTCCCCAATATTACGACCGATAAGATTCGTGACCTGGCCCAGGCCTTGCGTTCTCAAGGTCATCCGGTAGGTTTAAAAATGTGTGGAGCGGGTGGAGGAGGATGTTTTATTCTCGTTCATTACGGTATGCCACTTGATGCGCTTGATGCCTTAATCTTGAAGTGCAACATGCGTCGCCTCGACTTTAAAGTCGAAGCCCCCTTGTAAATGAATAATCCCGCCAATACTCATGCCAACGTTGCGGGATTATCATTAGGTGGTGGTCGCCGTGAAAATTTCTTCTTTTGTCTACTCGAGCATTATCCTGAACGTGGTCGCTGGTTTCTAAAATCCCTCCATCAAGTGAAAGACGAAGAGATCCAAGATCGTGATGAGATTATTACCTCGTGGATTGCTCAGTATGGTTTACAAAAACTGGTGGTGGATTTTCCACTTTCAAAACCACCTTGTGATACTTGTCAGCTCAAATGCCCAGGGGCTAATGTCTGTCCTCAACCGGCCGTTATTGAAGTTCGTAAAGAGATGCAAACACTCTTAGAAACTGATGCGAAGATGGAGAAAGAAAACCCTAAACGCTACGAGCAGGCACGCGTTGCCGCCGAAGAGACAGACTGGGCACGGGATCTTTTGCACAAAACCGCCGATGAACATATTCTCTCACGTTCTTTTAAGCGCAAACTACGTAAAGGATTTGTTCCTTATTGGCATCGTCCCATTGATTACTGGATTTGGAAGAGTTACTACGACCAACTCTTATCTGTTTTCAAAACGAGTTACGATTCTTATGGCCATGTTTCTGTCATGCTCTTGGCACGATTAAAATATCTCTTACGCCATTTACCTAGTGATTTGGATCTTCATGAGTCGAGCATTCAAATCGTTTTATTAGAACTCTACCGTGCGCGTTTAGTAGGTAAGTTTCAATTGCTTCAACTCTTTGATCTTGATCTGCAAAGCATGGCCCGTGAAACTCTTATTCGAGGGATTGAGCAGCAGCTTCAATTGTTTATTTACGACCACGATTTTGAAATGCTGGTCAAAAACCCTAAGGCCTTTGACTCCTTCTTGTTGGCCTTGGCCGGCCAAGGCGTCTTAATGAAGCGCCTTCGTGAGATCCCTTCGTGGGGTAATCATGATGGTGGGAACTTCGTTGTTCCTGACTTTTCAGCGGTTTAAGTCCTTATAATCACAATGAAATGAGAGCTAATTGCCCTTTGGTCGCTGGGCCGTTTCCCCTTATAATAGCTGAGGGGAGACTTGAGCTATGTGGTTAATCATTCTTACGTTGATTTCAGGTGCAAATGCTTCGACATTAGACGATTCCGCCGCCATGGC
>Ga0164293_10002476_pt1 | contig 15629 bp, 9 predicted proteins | sample GEODES118metaG_FD_111487 | JGI IMG/M metagenome (GOLD analysis project Ga0164293, IMG submission 111487) | Eutrophic lake water microbial communities from Lake Mendota, Wisconsin, USA - GEODES118 metaG | ecosystem: Environmental > Aquatic > Freshwater > Lake | place: USA: Lake Mendota, Wisconsin...
CTCCGAGAACCCTACAGCGACCTGAAGCGGGGCTTCTTGGCGGGAACAGACTCCGGCCCACTGGACTGGGACGCGAGTGCAAGGAAAGCGGCGTCGATGGCAGACAGCGCACTGCTTATCGACTGCGATTGCGGCGACTGGGCCGGGATATAGGACCCGGTATCGAAGAGCCCTGTCATAAGAAACGCCATGCTGTCGAGTACGTCGAAGAGGTCATCATAGTTGGAATTGCCATCCGACCACGATGCTGGCACCAGTGTGTCGAACGTGTTGGTTGACAGCATGGCCGCCACGTCCAGCATATCGACCACGTCATCCATGTTCGTATCCCCGGTCGCTGCGAAGCCGAATGTAAAACTGCCGTTACCGGTGACGATGGAGCCGAGCCCACCCCCCTCGACCGAAGCCGCGGTCCGAGAGCCAAGCCCAGTCGCCCCAGTCCAGTTGCTGGCATATCCCGATTGCAGCAGGCCGAGCATGACGGGCAGCGAGTAACCGCCTGCCGCGACAGTGAACCGGCCGTAACCGACATCAATCAAGCCGCCGCTCGCCACGGAGAGCCCACCGACGGAAACGATTGCGTTGTGGACATCGAGCGTAACGGTCGCGCCGTCCCAGACATCGAGAATGCCTGTTCCGAGCGAGGCGACGTTCCTCACGATCACCTCACCAGCTTCCACCACCGTGCCGCCGGTGCGGGTGCTGGCGGCGTCGAACACCAAGGTGCCCGCACCCTGTTTCACCACCCTCGCCACACCGGCAGCGATGAGGGCGGTCGATGTCACGCCCGCAGGCACATCGACCGGTTGAAACACGGCGGTCGCGAGTCCACCGAACGATGACGACCAGCCGGCACTGTCCCTGAGGTGATAGGCGGTGGCTTGGCAATCCGTGAAGGCGCCGGCGCCGAGCGTGGGAGCACTGCCCAGGAAGTAGATGGAGCCCAGCCGGGAGCAACCGAAGAAGGCAGACTCCCCAATGGCCGTAACCCCGCTCGGAACGGACACGCTCGTGAGGCCGATGCTGCTACAGAACGCCTCACCCTCGACCCTCGTGACGCTGTCGGGAATCACGAAACTGCCACCGCGCGCGATCGGGAACTGAATCAAGACGGCGAGTGCCTTGTCGTACAGAACTCCATCCACGCTCGCATAGGCTGTATTGGCTGCATCAACTTCGATGGCGGTGACGTTACTGCAAAGATGGAAGGCAGCGTAGCCGATGCTCGTGACGCTGCCGGGGATCGTGAGGCTCGTGAGGCTACTGCATTTCTGGAACGCATAGTCTCCGATGCTCGTGACGCTGTCAGGGATGGTGAGGCTCGTGAGGCTGCTGCAATCGGAGAACGCATAGCTTGCGATACTCGTCACGCTGCCGGGAATGGTCACGCTTGTGAGGCCATTGCAGCCGTAGAACGCACCGTATCGGATGCTGGTGATACCGTTGCCCAGGGCCGCGCTCGTAAGGCCGCTGCAGCCCCAGAATGTGCCACTGCCGATCGTCGTAACACCATTGCCGATGCTCGCGCTTGTGAGATTGGCGCACCTGAAGAATGCCCATGCCCCGAGGCTCGTGACGCTGTCGGAAATGATCACGCTCGTGAGTCCGCCGCAGTCTGCGAACGCATAGTCCTCAATCCTCGTGACGCTGCCCGGGATCACGAAACCAGTGCCTTTGGTGGCAGGACACTTGACCAAAGACGTGAATGCCTTGTTGAACAACACTCCGTCCGCGCCCGCGTATGCCTCATTCGCTGCGTCAACATCGATGGCGGTGAGGTTGAGACAGCCCTCAAACGCGCCTTGCCCGATACTCGCAACGCCGCTGCCAATGACCACGCGACCAAGGCTGCTGCAGTCATTGAACGCCCATGGCCCAATGCTGGTGACGCTGTTGCCGGTTGTCACGCTCGTGAGAAAAGTGCATTGCGAGAACGCATCTCCCGCGATGAGTTCGACTCCGTCGGGGACTGCGTAGTCGCCGCTTTTTCTGGCAGGACACTGAATCAGGAGGGTGCGTGTCTTGTTGAACAGAACCCCATCCGCGCTCGCATAGACCGTATTCGCTCCATCAACCTCGATGGCCGTGAGACTGCTGCAGTTGGAGAACGCAGCGACCCCCAAGTCTGTGACGCTGGCGGGGATGAATACGCTTGAGAGGCTGGTGCAGCCGCTGAACGCGAATAGGCCGATACTCGTGACGGCGTTGCCGATCGTCACGCTCGCGAGGCCGCTGCATTCAGAGATCGCACCCATCCCGATGCCCGTGACGCTGTTGCCAATGGTCAGGCTCGTGATGCTTGTGAGGCCTGAGAGCGCATAATCACCGATCGTTGTCACTGGCAGCCCATCGATCACTTCGGGGATGACCACGCTTCCCCCCGCTCCGGTGTAGGCGGTGATCGTCACGGCACCGTCCGCGGTCTCGTACGTGAAGTCTCCAGCCTGTGCGGCCGCACTCACCGTGGGCAGGGCGACCGAGGAATCGACCAGCAGCGTGGCGACTGCTGGGTCCAGCGATCCGCCGTCGAGCACCACTCGGCGCTCAAGTGGCTCCATTCCAAACCGCTCGACGAACAGACAAGATCGGTTCTCGCGTGGCTTGCGACGGCGGAACATCTGCCAACCACCGCAGGCGCGGGCGGAAAAGGTCATGCGGGGCATACGGGTGCGCGAGCTGAGGCTCTTCATGAGCAACTCTCCTGAGGCGGGATCGAGAACGGATTGAAAAAGTAACTGAAAACTGTGTGGGCGGGATATAGGGTCATGGGCAGCGAGTGGACGAGGCGAGATGCCGCGACCTCGCGGCTCGGCTGATGCCACGATGCATCTGCTGGTTCTTCTGGCGCAACTTCCGTGCCAAACTCAAGTCTGGAACGAGTTGGGCATATGGCGCAACCGCTCTGCTGTGGCGGGATCGGCGGCGGGCGGCAGATGAAGCGGTGAGAAAGGCATGCGTGCCGAGGTGGATGGCGTGACTGTGGTGGATGGCGCGACCAACCGGTGCGAGCGATGATAGCGGGCCGAAGGTGGACGGGGCACAGGCAACGCCAAACTGCACGCCACCGAGAGTCTTTGTCGAGCCGTCGCGAACGCATCGATGTTCCAGCAGTGCAACGTGCTTGAGGCGGCGAGGGTAGGATGATCTGGGGCCCGGTCGCCCCGCCCGGAGAACGCCAGCGTGATCGAGCCCCGGATCCTCGAGGTCCGCACGAAGATTCTGAAGAAGAACGACGAACTCGCCCGTGAGATGCGGGAGCGATTCGTGCGGGCCGGCGTGCTCGTGGTGAACATGGTGTCGAGCCCCGGCACCGGAAAGACGGCGTTTCTGAAGCACACGCTCGCCAGGCTCGTGGCCCGCGGCGAGCCCTGCGCGGCGGTGGTGGGCGATCTCGAGACCGACAACGACGCTCGGCGGCTTGCCGAAAGCGGAGCCCCCGTGCGGCAGATCATGACCCACGGCCTCTGCCATCTCGAGGCCGACATGGTGGAGCAGCATCTCGAGGGCTGGGACCTCGCGTCGCTTCGCTATCTGTTCATTGAGAACGTCGGCAATCTTGTCTGCCCCACGAGCTGGGACCTCGGCGAGTCGGTTCGTCTCGCGCTGCTCTCGGTGACCGAAGGGGAGGACAAGCCGCTGAAGTATCCCGGCCTCTTCAATACGGCCGACGTGGCTGCGATCACGAAGATCGACCTCGCCGCAGCCTGCGACTTCGACCGCGCGAAGGCCCTCGCCAACATCGAGGCCGTGCGGCCCGGCATGCGGGTGTTTGAGTCCTCCTCCAAGACAGGCGAGGGTCTCGACGAGTGGCTCGCGTATCTCGCCGAACGACGGCAGGCTCTTGCGGATGGCACGCCGGCACCATCTCGACGAACCGTCTGACGACGACTGCACGATGGAACAAAAAGCGTCGCCCACCGTTTCTCGCGCTCGTTCGCTCTGGCGGCGAGATGCTGCGGCAGCGCCCTATCACGGACTGCTGATGTTCCTCAGCCAGATCCTCCTGGTGCTGCTGGTCCCGCTGTTCGACCACGGCGATCGGTCTGCGCCGCTCCAGTTCACGCTGGCTGCGCTCGCGGTAGCGCTCCTGAACCTGGTGATGCTCGGGTATCGCCGGCTGCCTCTGGTGATGGGTCTGATCGGAGCCCCGGCCGTCCTCTGGGCGCAGTGGAATCCCGAGATCACCATCGAGACCAGGATGCCGGTGGTGATGGCCCTCGTGGCCGCGTACGCCGCGTCGGTCTACCTGAGCATGCACTACGCCTTCACCGAGGAGATGCGTCCGTCCCAGCGCATCCTCTGTGGCGCGGCCAGTTTCGTGATGCTAGGATTCATGTTTACCGCCGCCCACGGCGCCGTCGCGGCGTCGGGATTGGGTGTCTACCGGCTCTTGGCGGAACTTGAGGGCAGCCGCTCGCTTCGTTGGGTCGACTTTGTGTGGCTCAGTTTTTCCACGCTCACCACGGCCGGGTTTGGCGACATGACTCCCATCGGATCCTGGCCATGTGCCGTGGCGGCGCTCGAGGGCCTCTGTGGGATCCTTTATCCCGCCACGCTCATCGCCAGGATTGCGGCGATCCCGGCGAAAGAGGAAGAGGTGAAGTGCTGGTAGCGCCGGCCGACGCTCTGACAGGCGGTCTCACCCGGGGTGGGTGAGCAACGTCCGGCCAAGCACCGCCTGGCCGAGGGCGAGGCCGCCGTCGTTGGGGGGCACGGCATGGTGCGTGAGCACCTCGAAGCCGGCGGTATGGAGGGCGTCGAGCGACCGCTCGACGAGCAGGGCGTTTTGGAACACGCCGCCGGTCAGCCCCACGACGTTGCCCGCACCTTGTCCGCGGAGTTGCACGCAGGTGTCCACGATCATCCGGACGGTCGCGGCATGGAAGCCGGCGGCGATATTGGTGACCGGCACGTTTCTACGGACCGCCTCCACGATCGCCGTGACCATCTCTCGCCAGTCGATCACCAGCGGAGCGTCGCCCCCGGCGGCCACGATGGCATACGGGGCGAGCGCGGCGCCGGGCCATGCAGTCTCCGCCGCCAGCGACTCGAGTTTCAGCGCGGCCTCGGCCTCGTAGGTGACCGATGGGGCCAGGCCCGCGAGGGCGGCGACGGCGTCAAACAGCCGGCCCATGCTGGAGGTGATCGGGCAGTTGAGGCCGCACTCGAGTTGCCGTCGCAGAAGGCCGCGATCGGTGGCTGACGCGGCCAAAGGAATGACGTCGTGCCAGTCGACGCCGGCGGCATGCAGGACGGCCAGCGCCGTCCGCCACGGGTGGCGGATCGCCGCGTCGCCCCCAGGCAGCGAGAACGTCTGCAGGTGGGCGGCGCGGGAGAACTCCCCTCCAGCCACCACGAGAAACTCGCCCCCTTGGATCGTGCCGTCGCGGCCGTAGCCCGTGCCGTCGAAGCAGACGCCGATGAATCCGGCGGGAGCCGCGGCGATGGAATGCCCATGCTCGGCGAGCAATGCCGCCACGTGCGCCTCGTGATGCTGCACCCGCACGAGCGGGATGCCGCGACTCGCAGCGAACCGCGCCGCCCAGTCGGCCGAGAGGTAGCCCGGGTGCAGGTCGGCCACCACCGCCTCAAGTGTGATTTCAAACAGGCTCACGAGGTGGGCTGCGGTACGGTCGAGGGCGTCGAGCGTCTCGAGGGTGGCCACATCGCCGACGTGCTGGCCCATGACGGCCACGTCGTCGCGGGCCACGCAGATCGCCGCCTTGAGTTCGCCGCCGACCGCGAGCATGGCGGGGCCACCGCCGGCCAGCCGGATCGGCAGGGGCGCGTACCCGCGGGAGCGGCGGATCGGCGTCACGCCGCCAGCGACGCAGCGGACCACCGAGTCGTCGCACGGCACGTGGACGGACCGATCGTGAAGAAGAAACGCATCGACGAGCGGCGCAAGCCGCACGGTTGCGTCGGCATCGGCATGGGCGATCGGCTCCTCGGCGAGGTTGCCGGAAGTCATCACCAGTGGCGGCAATCCAGCGCAGAGCAGCTGGTGCAGCGGCGTCGGCGGTAGCATCACCCCGACGATGTCGATGCCGGGGGCGACGCCGTCGGCGAGTCGCGGCCCGCTTCCGGGGCGGTGCGGCTGACTGCGGAGCAGCACCACCGGCCGCTCACGGCCTTCGAGCAGCCGACGCTCCTGTTCGCCGACCACGGCGATCTGGCTCGCGATGCCGACATCGCCCACCATCACGGCCAGCGGCTTTCCGACCCGGCCCTTCCGCTCGCGGAGCAGCGTCACGGCGGCGGCATTCGTGGCATCGCAGGCGAGGTGGAAGCCGCCGACTCCCTTGATGGCGATGATTCCGCCGCGGTGGAGCAGGTCGCGGGCGGCCTCAATCGCAGCATCGCCAACGAGGCTCGCGGCATCGCTGACGACCCCCGCTGCGGGCCGCGACACCGGGATCGGGCCATCGGCGACGGGGGCGTACCACATGGTCGGGCCGCATGTCGGGCAGGCCAGCGGCTCGGCGTGGAACCGGCGGGCGCCGGGATTGCCATACTCCGCCGCGCACTGCGGGCACATCGCGAAGCCGCGCATCGTCGTGCGGCCGCGATCGTAGGGCAGGCCCTCGATGATCGTGAACCGCGGGCCGCAGTCGGTGCAGTTCACAAACGGATAGCGGTGCCGCCGGTCATGCGGATCAGCCATCTCCGCGAGGCAGGCCGGACAGGGGGCAATGTCTGGCGGCACGTGGGCGGTCCGCTGACCTCCTGCCACACTCGCGAGGATCGCGAATGTCGTCGCGCCGGGCTGCACGGGCAGGTCGTGAACGTCGATCCTGCCCACCGACGACAGCGGCGGGGCCGACGAAGCGAGGCCGTTGAGGAAGGCGGCCACCGCTGCCGCCTTCCCCTGCACCTCGAGCATCACGCCGGCGGCGTCGTTCTCCACCCAGCCGGCCAGCCCCAACCGAGTGGCCCGTCGCCAGATGAACGGCCGGAACCCCACGCCCTGCACGACGCCGCTGATCTGCACGCACTGGCGAACAATCTCGGGCATAAGGCCATGATACGGGCCCCACGCCCGGCAGCATGCCAATGGCTCAGAACTGCTCGAGCCTCAGTACGTCCACGGGCTCGATCCAGGCGGTCATCCTCTCCTCCGCAAATGCCGGCTCGCGGAGGGCGTCGAGGATGCGGCCTGCGACGTCGGCCTGGACGATCGTCTCGAATCGCACCAGTGGCCGCCCCGCGCCATCCGAGTCCCGGCGGCCGCCGCCATGGCACGGAACGGCGGTGTATCCGGAGGCGCCGTGATCTCGCGCCATGGCGACGAGCCGGGGCTCGCTCGCGGCCGGCCCTACCACGGTGATCCGGCGCATCGGCACCGTCACCCGTTTTCGCGTGGCAAGCGGGTGGCCGGAGAGTTGGCGGTGCGCTCCCAAGCCGACGACGTCGAGCGACAGTCCGGCCTGCTGGAAATCGAGCGCCAGGGCATGGAGCTTCTCCATGACGCTCGAATCAACCAGTTTGGTGCCAGCGAGGTTGACGATCACATTGTGGTGCTGCACGAGGCCGAGTTGCTCGATCTGGCGGCGGAACGGGATCCAGTTGCTGAACACCGCCGAGCCGCTGGCATCGATCTGCACCGTCTGGTCGTCGATCTGCGACACCTTGAGGAAGGGCTTGAAAAATGAGCCGACCGGCACGCCGTTGATCGCGTGGATCACGAACTTCAGCGCGATGCCGATGCCCACGCCGATCAGGAGGTCGGTGGCGAGCACTCCGATGATCGTCGCCACGAAGATCAGGAGCTGCTCGGAGCCAATCTTGAAGACGTTGATGAACTCCCGCGGCGAAGCCAGCCGGAATCCGGTGTAGACCAGCATCGCGGCCAGGGCGGAGAGAGGGATCATGTGGATGAGGCCAGGGGCCAACGCCACCGCCGCCAGCAGAAACACACCGTGCCAGAAGTCGGCGAACCGCGTGCGGGCGCCGTTGTCGACGTTCGATTTGCTGCGGACGATCTCCGAGATCATCGGGAGGCCGCCGATCGACGCGGCGGCGACGTTCGCCACGCCCACGGCGAGGAGGTCGCGGTTCATGTCGGTCTTTCGCTGCCATGGGTCGAGGAGATCGATCGCCTTCGCCGAAAGCAACGACTCGACACTGCCCACGAGGGCGAACATCACCACCCACCAGAGGCCCGAGATCTGCGTTTCGGGCCGGGTGAAGACCGAGAAGTCGGGCGTGGTCACCGCCGCGAGCAGGTTGCCCGGCACGTTGACCAGAAACGACTCGCCGACGGCATACTCATGGCCGGCGAACGTGTAGTAATGTTCGCGGGCGAGGTCGAACCAGCGGCCGAGCGGCACCGCGACGGCGAGGACAAGCAGCTGTGCCGGCACGAACCGCAGCCACGCGGGCCGCAGCCGGCCGCGGATCGCCGGCCAGCCGAAGAGGATGGCCAGGCTCACCAGTCCGATCACCGTGATCGCGGGATTGAGGTGCAGAATCTTCTCGGGAAGTTCCTGCAGGATCTCGAGCGGCTCTCCCTTCGCCTTCTGGCCAAACACCACGGGTAGCTGCTTGAGGCAGATGATGAAGCCGATGGCGGCAAGCATGCCGTGGACAACCGCCGTTGGAAAAAACTCGCTCAGCGCCCCGGCCCGGAGCAGACCGAAGGCCACCTGCACCATCCCCGCTACACAGCCCACTGCGATCGCCATCCGATAGGCGCGGAGGTCGGCCTCGGGATCGGCTCCAGCCGTGAATCCGAACGACTGCATCGCCCCGAGCACGATCACGATCATGCCGGCGGCCGGCCCCTTGATGGTGAGTTCCGAGTTACTGATGAAACTCGTCACGATCGCACCCACGACCGCAGTGAACACGCCGGCGACGGGGGGAAAGCCGCTTGCCAACGAAATGCCAAGGCAGAGCGGCAGGGCGATCAGGAAGACCAGAAAGCCGCTCGTGGCGTCGGGCTTGAGGTAGGCGGCGAATCCGGCCGCGGTGCCGCGGGGTGTTTCGCCCGGAGGTGCCGTGGTGGCGTTGAGGTCAAAACCAGTCATGGGTGTTCTCCCAGAGGGACGGTCGAGGTGGCATGGTGTCGCGAGGCGAGCAGCGACGCCGCCACCCGCTCGAGAGAGTGAACGAATGGGCCGGGCCAAAGGCCGAGACCGAAGAGAATAACGAGCAGCGCGGTGAACGCGACTCGCTCGCGAAGCAGGATTGAGTGCCGAGGGGCATCCACGGTGACGGGGCCGCCGAACACGCGAAACCAGCCCCGCATCACCGCGATGGCCGCGAAGAACGTCGTCAGGATTACCAGCACGCCGGCGTGGACATGGTCGTCGAGGCTGCCCGCGATGATCAGGTCGTCGGCGACGAACGAGAGCGTTCCCGGAAAGCCGAGCGCGGCAAGACCAAAAAGCAGGAAGAATCCCGCCAGTGCCGGGGCGTCGGCGAAGCGCCCCTGCAGCGTCTCGATCGAGATCGTCCCTCCCCGGCTTTCCAACGCCCAGGCGACGAGACCGATCCCCGTCAGTGCCAGACCGCTCGACACCCAGACGGCGAGTGCCCCGCACAGCTCCGTGGGCACCGTTCCGGAGAGTCCCGCAAACACCATCGCCGACTGGCTCATTGCGAGCATTCCGACAAGACTGCGAACGTCGCGCTGCACGACGGCGAGCGCCGCGCCGTACGCGGCGGTCAGCAGGGCGGCGTTGGCGAGCACCACGAGTTCGTGCGGGACACCGTCGGCGTGTCCGACGAGCAACCGTACCGCGGTGTAGGTCGCAACCTGCGGCATCGTCACCACCAACGCCGTGGCCAGCGATGCCCCCGAAAACAAGGCGGGATACCAGGAGTGGAACGGGATCAGGCCCTTACGGATCATCACCGCCAGGGCGACCAGCCAGCCCCCCGCCGCGCCCTTCGTGCCGCTGCCGGCGATCCACGGCGGGTCGGCCACGAGCAACGCGGTGCCAATCGCCATGCAGGCGATGGCCACGGCCATCATGCGGCCATACACCCGGGCTGTCGCCCGGCCGCCGATGGTGCTCCGGATCGTCGTGGTCGTGGCAACGATAGAAACGGCCCAGAGGACCGTCAGCGCCGCGGGATGCGCGGTTGCGAGCGTCGCGAAGGTGACGGCCGCACCGAGGAGCAGGCGGCGGACCCCGGTGGACGCAAAAGCACGCCGCGGCGCGACGAGCACGATTGCCAGGTCCACGACTGCCACATAGGGGAGCAGCAGCGCGGTCAGCCCGTCGATATGCACGAGATCGCCTCCTGCCAGCCGATGGCCAACCAGAATTGGCGTGTCGTCACTCAGGTGCCACCACGCCGCCGCGGTCATGGCTGCCACGAGCGAGGTGGTGATCGCAGCGATCGCCACGATCCGGGGGTCGAGCCGCCGCTCGGTGAGCCGCAAGATCGCGACCCCGACGAGAGGGGCCAGAACGCAGGCGGCAACGGCGGCCACGCATGTGGAAGGGGTGGCGGTCATGACAGCCCTCCGTTGGGGTCACGAGTCGAGGTGTCGGCAGCGGTGCCGCCAAGCACCGCAACCCAGCGCCGCTCAGCGCGATCGGCCGCCATCAGGGCCGCGAGGAGCGGCCTGACCACGAACCGCGAGACAACCGTCTCCTCGAAGCCGCGTTCGAGGGCCAGGTGGTAGAGGTGCCGACTCAGGTTCCGAGGTAGAAGCCGCACGACCGACCACGACGACTGACCGGGGTGGCCACCAAGGGCGGCGGCGAGTTCGTGTCGGTCATGCATCGCCGACGGCGAACGCAGGATTTGGAGGCTGCGTAAGATCGCGTGGCTGACGACATGGATCAGGGGCAGCAGCCGGAAGCCGAGGCCAATCTCAGCGAGAATGATGCCGGCCTGAGTCATCGACGCGTAGGCCAGCATGCTCTTGAGGTCCGTCTGTACGCTGCCGACGACCGCCGCATGCAACGCCGTCCCAATCCCGACCGCCACCAGCAGCCAGGCGGTGAGCGGGGCCGCATCGAGCAACGACTCGCACCGCAGCAGCACGTAGGCGCCGGCGTGGATCGAGAGCGCACCGTAAAAGATCGCGCTCGACGGCGTGGGGCCTTCCATGGCCCGGGGGAGCCAGCCTGAGAACGGCACCTGGGCACTCTTGCCGAGGGCCGCGAAAGCGAACAGCAGCGTGATCGCGACGGCCGTCGGGCCGGCGACGAGGCAGGTCGCGTGCGGCCAGTCTCCCGAAAACAGGGTGGCGAAGTCGCCCGTGCCGGTTGCCCGGTGGATCACGACGCTGGCCCCGAACAGACCGACGTCGCAGATCCGGTAGGTGACGAAGGCCCGGAGGGCGGCATCGACGGCGTTTCGTCGCTCGTGGAAGAAGCCGATCAGGAGCGCCGATGAGATGCCGAGAAACTCCCAGCCCGCGAACAGCACGTCGATGCTCCCGGCCAGCACCATCAGGTTCATGCCGGTGCCGAACAACGCCAGCAGAATGAAGAATCGCGTGAACCCCGGCTCGCGATGGAGGTATTTGCCCGCGAACGCGTTGACGAGGCTGCAGAGACCGGTCGAGAAGCAGACGTACGGGACCGAAAGCCCGTCGGCGACAAGATCGATGCTCGCGGTGTGGTGCCCCACCGCGAAGAGCCTGCCGAGATGCACGACCTGGGCCGCGAAGCCGCTGTTCGCGAGGGCGACTAGCACGCCCAGCGCGGCCACGAAGCACGAGGAAAACGCCAATGACACCACGCGGGTCGTGGCCCGCTCCGACAACGGGCGGCCGACGAGGGCGGGTAAGCCGATCGCCGCCAGCGCCGCCGCCGGGGCGACGAGCTGCCACGCGACCAGGGCTGACACGGGATCAGGCATCGGGCCGTGGAGCGTCATGTCGCCGTCCTTGCGTTTGTGGAGGCGGTCGCGATCGTGAGGAGTTTCGCCGGCCGCACGTTGCCACGCTGGCCGCGATACCAGGCGGCCGATGACGCGGCCACGGGAATCGAATCAGACTCCGCGACATAGGGCCTGAAGGAGATGGTGCCGTCGAGAGAGTCTTGGACGGCGAGTTCACCGCTGCCAGGATCGAATGCGACGAGTTGGATCCACTGCTGGACGAACAGGTTCTTGACGGCAGGAAGACGGTCGAGTGCCGCCGCGATCCGCTCTTGCGGAGCTTCGACAATCATCAGGAGCCGGACGGGTTCATGGATGTCGACGCCCTGGAACGGAAGGCCGGTCCGCAGGTCGCTGGCGTGACCGTCCATCACGCCGATCAGCCCGGTGATGTTGTGGGGGAGTTTTGTGCCGGCACCATAGACGAGCGGATCGACCCTCGAGAACAGATAGGCGAGGTTGATGCCACCGCAGACCGGGCCGACGGCTGCGAGCGTCCGCTCGAGAACCGTGCCGGCCTGGTCGGCATCGGGGTCGTAGGAGACGAGAAACGAGCGGCGGTCGAGGAATAGGCCGCGCGTGAGCCGCCTCCGCCCCACCACGCAGACCGCGTTGCTCGCGTGCCCGTATTCCGGCCGCACCTGAGCGAGGTCGGCCGCGCGGCCCTGCACTCGTCGTAGGGCTTCGCCGGCAGTGACGTCGGTCGGCACCGAGTCGAATCTCCGACAGCGTTCCTGGGCGTCGAGCCGACCCGCCTCGATGCAGAGGCGACGAAGCGACTCGAACTCCTCGCGGTGCGTGGGGGGAACCTGTTCGACGTCGTACCAGGTGACCGAACTGGTGCAGGTGTCCTGCATGCCCGCCACGAAGACGACGTCGGCGGGCACCTCGAGCCCCGTGCGGGCGAGGGCCTCGCGGACTTCGGGCGCGTTTGCCATTTGGGCAAACGCGCGGGCGTTGGGGCCCCCGCGGCCACCGCCGCAGGCGCCGCAGTCGTAGGCGCTTTCATGCGGGTTGTTGAGGCTGGTGGAGCCGTGGCCGATGATCGCCACGAGGCGAGCAAAGTCAGTGGTCAGGCCGATGTCCTCCAGCAGGCGGCGGACAATAGCCACCATCTCGTTCACATCGAATCCCGGAAGAGTGCCGTCGGGTAGCCGTGTGGCCTCGTGGCGCGCCAGCTCGAGCCGCGTGGCGATTCGACGCCGGCCAAACTCCGCTGCCCGTGCTGCGAGGTGCGACGTGAGTCTGGGAAAGGCCACGCGGGCCACGAGCGGAATCGCCGCGATGGCCCCGCCTACCGACGTGAGCAGCCCGCCCCTGAGGAGTGAATGGCTGCCCTGGGAAACGCTCCCCTTGAGCCAGCCAAGCGACCTGCGGACCGACTGGCGGAGGCGGTGGTCGGCGAGCGCCCGCTCCTCGGGAACCTCCGTGACCGTGTGGCCGGGGCGGATTGCGATCGGGCACAACGGCACACAATGCCAGTCGTCGATGCCCCGGAAGTACATCGGCACGGCAAAGAAGCCGGCGGCGCCGTACGTCGCGACATCGGGCGCGAGTTCCTCGAGACCGCGGCGGAACGACTCGCAGCGGTCGTCGATGCAAAACACCGCCTGCACGCGGAGTGGCGCGGTAGCCGCCGGGGGAAGCGTGCGGTGATGCGCGGCGACAGCATCGAGCACCTCGATCCGGTGTCGTCGTTCGTAGGCGAGGTGAAAGAGTCGGCGACGGGCGATGGGGTCAAAGGCAGCGATGGCATGCTCGAGTTCCAGTACCTCGTTATCGGCGAGGCCATGGATGTTTGCGGCCGAGAGGCCGAGCAGCTGCGACACCTGATGCAGGAGGAACGCCCGCGAGAGGCTGCCCGGGCCGCGGCGGGGCGGATGCCGGTCGCGAAGTTCGTTCCAAAGCGTGCCGAGCAGCGAGCCGAGTTCACCGCTGCTGTCGCGATGACCGAGCTGCTCGGCCGCCCATTCGGCGGCGGCGCGATCGAGCACCAGCCGCAGAGCAAGGAAGTCGATCACGTGCACGGGCAGGGCCTGCACAGGAGCGCGATCGGGGCGATCCTCGAGCTGGCGGATCATGCCGGCCCAGCCGCGGAGGGCCACGAGCGTCTCGGCAACGTAGTCCGCCCAGACCGATTCCGGCACGCCGAGCTGTTGCAGCTCGTGCTCGATCACCTCGAGGGCGACGCCGCGGCCTGATCGTCCGGCGTCGTACGTGGCGCGAAGGCTCCGGAGCCGGGCCGGCAGTCGCTTGCTCCAAGGTTCCACGGGGCCCAATCTCCCCGCATACACGCCGGAGATCGCGGCCAGCATGCCCTGGTCTCGGTCCGGCATGGGCCACGCCGCGACGCCCTGGTCGAGCTAGGCGGCCACCATCCTGATCAGGAGCGGGTGGACTGCGGCGTCAGTATCGAGCGTCGGCCGAACGGCGAGAATCAAGTCGCGGTGCCGGACTGGTGGCCGCACGTGCATGACCGCAGGCCGGTTGCCCGAAGTCACCTCGACGCAGGCGTGCCAGAGCTCGCTGGCGACCTGGCCATCGCGGCCTCGATCCGTTTCCGGAGTGTCGACGGCGGATTCCAGCAATCGGGTCCGGACGTGCGGCTCGAGGTCGTCACGCAACCGCTCGATCGCTTTGCTTTCGGTGAGCGTCCAACGCACCGCGGAATCGCTCTCGAGTTTCACGCCGTGCAGCAGCAGCTGCCGATGCAACTGCACAAGCGTGGCGCGGCCGCCAGCGAGAGGAGCTGTGGCGCGATCACCGAGATCCGCGGCGAGTACGGCCTCCACGTCTGACACGCGGATCCGCTCTCGAGCCAGTTCCTCGCGATAGGCGGCCTCCGAAAGAAATGGCTGCGCCCGGTAGAGACGACCCGCGCGAACGACGGCCTCCTCGAAGGGCAGATGCTCAAACCCCTGCAGCGGATTCAAAGCCACGAACGAATCGATCGGCCCCTGTGGCGGCAGGAACCGTGCGGCCGCTGCGATCATCCGTTCGAGTGATTCGTGGCGGTCGGAGGTTGGCATTGGAAGACAGCTGAAATTGATGGGCGGCAAGAATCCTGGGCCGAACGAGAGTCTGCATGCCATGCCGCGAGGCGCATGGACACAACGAACCAATGCGCCGGCATCCTCGGGGCAGGGCACGGCCCAGAGGCAGACGCATCAGCAGCGGGCGGGCGGACCGCGAGAGGGGTGGAGGCGGGCCCGCGTGATCTCGGCAAGTGAGCCGAAGGCCGCTGCGACGAGCCGTACCGCATGGCTCCCATCCGACACCGATGCCGACGCCGCGAACATCTGCGGGCCCCGGCTCTGCTCCTCCTCGGTGTCGTCTTCCTCGCACTGCTCCGCGAGCGTTCCCGCATCGTCCTCGCGACTGCCGTCGACCGGCGTTGGATCGGAGGACCGCAGGACGGTCGGTGGAAACGGATCCGCCGCGACCAGCTGTAGCCCCGACAGGAGGGGAGACGCGGCGACGAGAGCGATCAGAAGAGTCCGCAGCGTGTTCAGCATGTCGGCGAGAGAAAGGTGAATCCGCCTCGATCATCAGTCTACGTCACGCCACGGCCGCCTGCCAAAGGAAAACCAACCGTTCGTGGACAGGCTTGCGGGGTCGCAAGGCAATGCGTGAGTCCGTGGCGAGTAAAGCCGACCGGCCGTAAGGCCGCGGGCAAATCACGCAGAACGCAACGTCGTATGGTGGCTGCCCCACGCCTCACGGCGTTGGGCTTGTACGAAGCATGGCGAAAGCCGACCGGCCGTAAGGCCGCGGGCGCACCC
>Ga0164293_10002478_pt1 | contig 15625 bp, 17 predicted proteins | sample GEODES118metaG_FD_111487 | JGI IMG/M metagenome (GOLD analysis project Ga0164293, IMG submission 111487) | Eutrophic lake water microbial communities from Lake Mendota, Wisconsin, USA - GEODES118 metaG | ecosystem: Environmental > Aquatic > Freshwater > Lake | place: USA: Lake Mendota...
CAGCCCAAAGCGCGGTCACTTTGACCTAATGTCGACTCCGATGTACCAGTTTATTCCAGACTGCGGGCATGCCATTGCCAAACTGGATTCCACCTGGAGCCAACTCATTAACAACCCCACCAGTGCGCTGCGTGGCATCCGAAATGATTCAGGCACCTACCGCGTAACCTTTCAAGACATTTCGCCCGTGATTGAGTATGAGGTACAATACCCCGCCGATGAATCGGAGGTTCCGAGTGTTCTGGTCAGCACCACCGTTGACGGAGGCGCTAAGGCATTAAAGTGGTCTATGATGAAGTACTACACCCAATACCTCGACTCCATGGACGAAGGTGAAATTTGGATCGCCCCCACTGACGAGCCAATGATTCCCATTGCCTACCTATTCAACAACGGCGTTCTGTACCATAGCACCATAAGCCAAGAGGAGTACAAGGACTGGTTTGAAGGCTTCGCCGAAGACGAGGAATAATTTGAAGTGAGCGGAGGCAGTACTGCACAATAGGGAATTGAGCCGCTTCTGGCCGAAGACCGACGTATCTTTTGCTAGCCCAACCAATTCAAGTACTTAACACGACCATGCGTTTTTTAAAAATTCTAGCACTTCTGCTATTGAGCGTTCAGTGCCTGGGTCAATCTCGGTACATTTCAGAAACGACCAAAAAAGTTGTTTACACCAGAGACGGCGGCAGGTGCAAATGCTGTGGGAGCTCCCTTAGCCTCGAATACGACCACATAACGCCCTTCTCATGCGGCGGCGGCGGCGAAGCGTCAAACATCCAACTGCTTTGCATGGAGTGCAACCGCAGCAAATCAAACAGCTGCTACTGTAAGGTCCACAACCGTAAGGTTGGAACCAATTGCTGCTCCACATCAAGCACCTCCTCAGAGGCAACCATAGCCCAGCAATGCTTCGGAATTACGCAAAAGGGACTAAGGTGCCGCAATCGAACTACCAACTCCAACGGACGCTGCCATTTGCACTAATTGGTTTAAGTACCTTCTCGAATCTGAACCCCAATGAACATGCTGTTTGCCCTTGACCCTAAAACCAACGAAGTAATCGCCTCGGACTCTCCCAAAGGAAGCAAGTCCATTAACCTCGTTGAACGCATAAAACGCACCGATAATCCACTGCTCCACCAGGCTGTTCAGACGCTAACCCTAATTACCACTGCCCCAACACTGGATGTGAAGTTGTTCAAGGCGATGGATCGAGTTTGTCAGATGATTTATACGAATCACAAAGGATTAAACTAGTCTTGTAAGCCCCCCGTTGAAGTTTGGGATTTTCGGCGTTTTTTATTGAGTTCCAACACCTAAACTAAATAGGACCTCTGCTTCAGGATTGCTAAACGTTTAATCCGTTTACCATGGGTGTTGATATCTTATCTATTTGTTTTACAATGATTTAAGGAACTTAAACGTTTAACATGGGCTTCAAACGGGCTATGTGCTTAAAGTGCCGTTTGTTTGTCATCCGTTTAATTTAAAACCTTAAAACATGGATACTAAAACCAAAGAACGCCAAGCTGGCTACTACAAAATCATCAACGCTGAGAAGCAACACCTAAACGGCGTCGCCACAGGGATGTACTGGCTAACCGATGCATCACGGATACTCGTCTCACAAGAGGAATACCTAGAGCACCTGAGGATGCAGCACTAATCAGAAGGACATCTGCCGGACCCCTGAACTTTTAGTTCGGGGGCTGTTGCTACTGCTCGTCACTTGGCCTTTGCTCAAACATCTCGGTCATGGTCTGGTTGCCCTTGGTGAGCTTCTTTACCGTGATATCCCCTGCCTTCTCGTTAGCAAGACGCAGGTTGTCTTCGGAAAGAACCAAGCCATCACGAATCTTCTGCAGCTGTTTGATTGTCTTGTCAATTCCTTCCACAGCCGTAATCAAATGCTTACTCGCACGGTCGTAGTTCATAGTAAAACCTGCTTTAAAATCATTCAATCTGTTTTCAAAGTTGGTAATGTCAATATTCTGCGCGCGTACTTGTGCCAGTTCGGTCTTGAACTGCAGCGAATTCATGGCAGCATTGCGCAGCAACGTAATAATCGTTATAAATGCCTGCGGACGCACCACGTACATCTTAGGGAAGCGGTAGGATACGTCTACTATTCCGCTATTGTATAGTTCATTGTCTGACTCCAGCAGCGAAACCAACACGGCATACTCACAGCCCTTCTTCGTGCGGTCCTCGTCGAGCTTCTTGAAAAAGTCTTCGTTCTTCTTCTTGGTGGCTGTTGTGTCCTGCTCATTCTTCATCTCAAACATAATCGAGATGATTTCTACGTTCTCGTCATCAAACTCCCGGTAGATAAAATCACCCTTGGTTCCCGACGAAGCATCGTTGTCCTTTTCAAAGTAGACATTCTTATTGAAGGCGGTCGGTCGAATGCGATCGAACTCCATTTTACAATGCTCCTCCAAGGACTCCCCCACCATTTTGGTCGAAAGCTTCGTTTTAAAGTCCTTTAGGCGATCAATGGCGTCGTCCTTCATGCGTATTTCGTCGTTCTTGCGCTCCACCTCTGACCGCATCCGCTCCTCAAGGCTCGTTCGCAACTGTTCCAACTCCAACACCTTGAGTCGACGCTCGGTCTCCAAAGTCGAGGCCAAATTATTCCGCTCGGTTTCAATGGCACTCGTAGCATCACGGAGCGCGATTTCCTTTTGGAGCCCAAAGCTGGCAAGCTCAGCTTTTAGCTGGGCCATTTGCTGATCCGCCTTGGAAGTTAATTCTGCAAGTTCACGCTGTTTATCATTCACCGCTTGCTGGAGTTTGGCGTTCGCCTCAACTTCTGCTAATCGAAGATCATTTTGTCGGCGCAACTCCAATTCCGCCGCCCGCTGCTCAAGAGCCTGTTCGAATTCTTTGGTGCGTACTTGGTTTTGGATTTCGGCGTAGCCGGCGTCGTCAAGACTAAAGGTCTCGGAACAGTGGGGGCATTTGATTTCGTGGCTCATAATTGGTTGGGGTGTTCATTAAAGTTATAGGTTATGCAGTGGATTCCGCCGCCTTCGGCCAAAACCTCTGGGGCATGAATGTATCGATAGGGCATTTGCGGAACGGGCGCTTCGGGAGTGGCTCCGTAGAAGGTGGTTCCGTCAAAAACATAGTTGAGGGACAGGCCCTCGGCGGAGATGGGGTCGTCAGACAACGTCGTTTTCACCACCACGAGCTTGTAGCCTGAATTGCGTAGGATACGGTTAAAATCGGTTTGCCAAAATCTTAGTTTACGCGTCGGAAACCAGTCGTAGACCAAGACAACATTGCCTTGAAACCAACGAACTACCCCGTCCAAATGGCCTGTAAAGTCATCGGGCATAGGCGGAAGCCAGCGCAGCGGCTTGTCAAGCACTTGAGTAAGCATTGCATTGATTTCGCTTTTGAGGAGGTTGGGGTTTTCATCAAAGATGGCCTGGGATGCAAACCAGTGCCGCGAGGTCTCGATGAAGTGACCTCCGTCCGCAATGATGGGCAACCGATTGACTTTGAGATCATAACGGGCCCAAATTTCAGAAGGGTCAAAGATTTCTTCACCAAAGTCATGCATGTACTTACAGCCGTAGGTGAATCCCACCATTCCGCCATCCTGACGCTGAAGCGGCATAAAGTCGCGGAGCCACATTGAAGGAGCCTCAAGCCGCTCAAAATGAGACGGCAAAAGGTCCAAGGATTGGAAGTATCGAGTAATCATGATTTCTCTGTTTTAGACGCCGTTACCTTAAACACAAGTACAGCGAAGTAGTAGAAAAAAAGCAATTGAAAGCCAGGTGCTTTTGTGACAACATATAAGAGGGTGGTTAGAAAACCCATCCCAACTAATCCTAAGTTACTCATGCGCATAACTTTAAATCTTCAAGGTTATTAAGCTTCTTTAAGTACAGTACGTACTTGTCGATACTCACAAATTCCTGTCCGTACGGTTCAGCTACTACATGAGTAACGCCGTTATTCTCCCAAATCTGAAGTTCAGGTCGTTCTCGCTCAAGCGAATACGCATAAAAATCCAAGACTTCAGGGGGCACGCGCCCCTCCACGCAAACGTACTGGTGTAGATTGTGGTGCGACCAATAGCCATCTTCGCTGGTCCATTCGATTTCAAATCGAGAAGGATCTAGATACCACTGCTTTTTTAATTGGTGAGTATCAATTCGTACCAGGCAAATATTTAGTTCATCTTCAATAGTAGCAGTAAAAAATCCGTCAAAAACAAAAGGATACAAGCCCATGGGATGCCTGAGGTACTGGTGAGCGTAAACGCGATTTGTAGAATCATCCCAATTCAACAGTCCAAATTCTCGGATGGTTAAGTAGGATGCCATACTGGCAACATGCCAGACATAGCGGTTGGTTTTAATTTTTTCTAGTTCCATAGCGTTAAGGTTTAAAGATTTATCAGTTGAATTGCTTCAGACTGCAGCACCAGACATTGTTCTGATACGGTTCTCTTCAAATCGGCTTACCCTCCTCTACTCCTTTGACATGCCACCCAAGGATTGCGTGATCAAAGCACAGTCCTGCTGCCTGCTGGATGCTATGCCTTTCGGCCCTCACCCTGCAGCGGAAGTTTAAAACTGTGCTATGGAACTATTTGGCAAATCTAGAGGGAAACCTCCCGCAAAAAGTGCGGGAGGTTTAAACCTCATCAATCTTTTGTTTGAGATAATTAAAAATCAGAACCATACTCAAGGTATCCAGCCTACAATACGCAAGCAACTCCTTTACTTTCGCTGCCCGAAAATCAAGATCTTTCGCTCCATTTCCGTATAGCATCTCGTCGTAGGCTGTCATCGCCTGAGTTCCGTCTTTTACTCCCGGTAAAAGCATGTAGGGATCAACCAAGCCCTGACCCTCGGCGGCCTTATAAAGACCTACCGACTGCAGAAGCTCATTGTTTGCCTGGGGCTGCTTATCTGAAAGAATTGCCGGGAGTACCGCCTTGATGGACGTACGGCTGGCCATAAGGTTGTGGTAGTAGTGTTTTTTCACCACATCGTCGTGTAAATCCAGCTGACGCCGTCCGCCGTCCTTGTCTTTAAGCACGCTTCTAAGCCAAGTGGCTAAACCGTGATCGGTTTGCCCGTCTAAGTCAATCTCCTCGAGGTAGTTGCGCAGCTGGGTGTTCTCATAGGAACTCCACGTAAGCACCGTTCCGCTTGAACCCAAAACCTCGCGTAGTGCGGCAATAAACCGATCGTTGGGCATGCTCGGTTCCGTATTGAGGTACTCGAAGTGCTCAACAGGTGCCCCAGACTTGGCAATTTTGTGGCAGGACCACTGAAACAGTACAATCGAACGGTATGGCGACATTCCTTTGTGGTAGGGCACCGCAGCGCGTATCGCCTCAAAATCAATGAAAAACAGTGGGTAGGTCAGCTCGCCAAAGAGCTCAGCAACCTCTTCGCCAACATGCTCTCGAACGCCCTGAAGCTGAAGGTGCGGAATACCGTAAACCCGAGGCCCTTGTTTACTGTACATCAATTCAGGCGGAACTTGATCGAGCCGTGCCATCCCATCTGCGACTAACGGATTGAGCACTTCCGAAGTCCAACGATCCCGACGAATGTTGAAAATATGAGGTTGAACATGCGCGTCTGCACCCCAGCATTTTGCAAAGCCATTGCGTTCGTCAGGTTCGTGCATTACCCGGTACGGGCACTTTGCACAAGCCATTTTGCGCGGGCTGCGGAAGGCCTCAAAATCATCAACGCGTTCAAGGGCGTCAACCATCGTTTGCGAAAGGTCCCAAGCCTTTTGCTTGCGGGCATCAACCTGCGAACGGCACGGCCACAAGGTCAGAAGCTCTTGGGCTCGGAGCTCATCAAGATCGCCATCGTAGCACACCTCGGTCGCCTTAAACCGCCCAAGGGATGCCAACTCCTCAACCCTAAAACGTCCGTAGAGCCCTTCCAATCGGTTTACCGCGTTCTTATCAAGCAAGCATAGCATGGGCTCAATTCGGTACTCGGGCATAGCGCGTTCAACCAGTGCCGTTTGAAATGCCAGGTCAATTAACTTGGGGTCTAGCGACGATTCTTGCTTTTTGGCATCTTTATCGGTTAGCGTTGCGTCGTAGCCCGAACTTTTCACCTCGATAACTTCGAGAAGGTTGCCGCGCTTGCGCAGCACGTCAACCCTAGCCGTGCGCCCCTCAGCGGCAAACGTGGCCTCATATAGAATTCCCGATTCGTGGCTTTCGATCCAATCAAGCGTTGCTTTGACCGCCCCATCGGTGCCGCCATTCATGCTTATCTCGGTTCCGCCGTCAAAAGTCACTTTAGCGAGGTAGCCGACGATGTGGCCGACCCGAGCGAGGCTCTCCATAAAGGCATTCTCGGTGGAACTCGGGTAGTTGTGCTTTTTAAAGTAAAGCTTAGCCAAGCAATCTTCGGCGTGCGTAAAGTCCGATTTAGATAGGTACATAAAAATGGTTAGGTGGTTAAAAGGTACGCACTACCCAACCTGGCGAAGCAGGTTGAGAGCTTGGTGTTGTTCTGTGAGTATTTGATCAAACGAAGTGGCAACTTCGGCTGGAATCTCCATTCCCAATTCCTGAATCAGGTATGCCTTGATGTCGTCTTCGCGCAAGGTTCCGCTAGAAAAAAGCAAGTGGGCGAGGCCGACCAAGGCATGCTGGTGTTCGGCGAGCAATTCAACGGCACTTTGGTGCGCGTCGGCAAGTCGACCAGCTACTTCTTGATCCAATACCTTGTCGTTGCTTTTAACGGACCACTCGCATTCTGAAGATTGCGGGTCGGCGTGGTAGCGCACCGAGCCCTGTCCGCGCTTTTTAACCATAAACCCTGCAAGGCGTGTCGCTCGCATAATGTCGTCGCTTGAGCCCGCGGTAACAAGTGACGCGCCAAATACCACCTCTTCCGCGGCGATTCCGCCAAAGAGTACTTCGAGCTCGTGCGCGTCGTCCTGCGCGGTACGAAGCACTACCGATTTAGTCATCTGTGTCGCGGAATACCCGAGCACGCTGCGGCTGGCCGTGACGCAGGTCAAGGTAGTCGGCGCCTTGCCCGTGCGAAGGATTTGTACCAAGGCATGACCCGCCTCATGGACGCTAATCGCAGCTTTAGTCGCTGGGGTTTTATCGGCCCGAGCCATTTGATTTTGAAGCAGCACCTGGTCAACGTATTCGCCCACCAAAAGGCTGTTTTGATAGAATTCCGCCACTAGCCGCCCCGAGGGATGACCGTAGAGCCTTACCAAATCCACAGGCTCAGCTAACTCTTGTACCGCTAAGTATATCATCGGAATTCGATTGGTGACCAACTGATCAACAGTGCTGAGCACTGGCCGAACCCCCTGTGCTGGCGCCACTCCCTCGCTATAAATGATGTCGAGCAGGCTTGAATCCACTTCAATCTCGAGGTTTAGCTTTGAAGAGAACAAGGCCAGAACTTTTGTTACCTGGGCTAAAATGATTTGCTGGTATTCGCTCCGCCCAAAAGCTGGATAAATGATGTGACGGTTGCCAAGACGGGCAATCTGCTCGGGTCGGTAGCGCTTTAGAAGTGCCGATTTAATCTCAGGTAATCCAATCAGGCTTGATCTAGCCTTGAGCACGTCGGCATCAGCATCTACGTCGACATCCATCGCCATATCGTAGGCGTCGTCAAGGTTTCCGGCCACAAAAACCAAGGCGGCGCGGGTATCGATTTTTTGCGGAACAAGCAATTCGGTGATTTCGCGCTCCAAAAAATCGACTATTTCTTCACCCGTCATCCCTTTAGTGTGCTGGCTTACGGTAAACGCCGTCTTCCACTTGCGCGGATTGTAGTCCGAGAGGTACTCGTAGATACGGAACCGCACGAAATGCGGCTTACGCTCGATGGACCGGTTGTTTTTACCGATCATCAACTCCTCAAAAAAGTCGTAGTCGCGATCTTCTGTGATGCTGCGGAACAGCTTGACATCACCTTGAATTCTACCGTCCTTGACTTTTATGCCCATTTCGAGGCACTGACGGAGTTTTCGCACGTCGGCATAGGCATTGGAAAGGTGACCAATGTGCGATAAATCCCACATTATGCCGGTATCTAACCAATCCCAAAGGAGTCCGTCTCCATATACCTCTTTGCCTTCCTCAACAGTGAATCCGCGCTGGAATTCATCAAGTAAAAAGATGGGTGCTTTCAGCTTCTCATCGTGAGCAAACTGCAGCAGCCGAGTGCTTAAGTTACTTGAGGATTTCAACTCGCCACAGTCAAAGACCGTGAGCCGATCGGACCACTGCATCAACTCTACAAGACGACGTACGAGAGAGCTTTTGCCCACGCCCGTGAGTCCCCACAAGCTGATGATGGTGGGGCGCTCTTGCACCCCAGGGACGCATGCCCAAGCCATCACCCCTTCAATGATTTGGTCGATAATTTTGTCGAGGCCGATAAAATCGCGCTTGAGCTGCTCGGCGACGGTTTGCAGCTTTTCACGCTGCTCGTGGATTTGGTTTGGTGCCATCTGAATTCCGTTTATTAGTTAATGGAGCAAAGCACGACGGCAAGCTCCCGCAAAACGTGCGGGAGTTGAAAACTTCAGGAAATTCTTTTCAACAGCACCTCGAGGCGCTCGCGGTAAGCCTTTTTAAAAGACTCAGGACCAATCACTTTAAAGTCCGCTTGGATGCGTGATAGCAGCTCAATGAACTCCGCATTCGGGTCGATGGTCCAGCGGACTTCCCACCAACCAGCAGGAGAACCTAGGGCTTTGCTCGTGACACCGAATCGTTCAAACTCAACTGTGGACCGCAACCACCGCAGCGCATGCTGGTCCATATGCAGAACCACTTCCACCGCGTTGGCATCATGGCCAGAAACGCCTATGAATCGGTGCGCGAAAAAGTCGGGTGAATCCTCTCGCTTCGGCTTGAATTTGCTACCAAAATTTACATCTTGAATGCAATCCAAGCGGAAGGCCCGCGGAGGGTCGCTCGGCACCAGAGGTAGGTTTCGAGCAAAGAGGTACCACTGGCTGGCATACCAGCGCAGAAACATCGGTTGAATGCTCCGCCAGGCCGCGCTGTTGTCGGCAAGTTTGCGGTAGTTGATTTCGATAATTCTGCGCTCGCGAAGCGCCGTTACCACTTCGTTCATGCAGGTTACGTCGGTACCCAGTATAAAGGACCCCAGGTCAATGATGGGGTCTTCGCCCGCATTGACCATCAAGAGTTCCGCGAGGTTGGCGCCCACGGTGGCTGAATAGAAGCGCTGGAGGTTGTCGTTACGCTCTAAAAAGTAGCGGTAGCCCCGAACCTTGATGGTCAGCTTGCATGCCTCACGCAAGTGCTTAAGAACTCGCTCAACTTTTGATTTGTGGCAGTCCTTATCCTCAAAGTCAGTAATGGCCTTTTTTAAATCGCTAAACGAAGCACCCTCGGGAAGTTCGAGGACGTCGGTAACGACTTTGAGGAGGTTTGCGTGGTATGGCATTAAACGTTAAATTTAAAACTATATATGGAGAGATCCAAAATTCACAATTAATGAGAACAATCAGCGCGTCAGGGTTTGAATCGATTTATTATGAACTCGGTAAGAATTATGAAATTAAATTTCTTAGTTTTCTAATATATGGTCATGGTGATAAAATTAAATATTGCGAGGTCCATAGCGACCTACTTCGAGTTCTTGACTATTATGAATACGTTATTACCGTTAACTGTCCTTCCGCTAAAATTGAAGAAAAATATCTTTATCTGGATAATCCTTTAGAATTTAAGGGCGTCAAACAAGGCTTCAGAACTATCCACACGTTAATTTTAGATGATTTAACCCAAATTGAAATAAACTCACTTATCACGCTTGGTGATAATACTACAATTGTAGAGAAGAAATGGTATAATATCGAATTAAGGCCGCATATAGATGACAACGGAACACTTAATACCATAATAAATGGGCTTAAAAACATAAAGAAACTAAGAGTATAAATAAAATGTTTTAAGCCCCAATTTGCTGTATGCTTCCAATCATAATAGGAAGCAAATTCAGGAGCTAAAGATATAGTTTTTTCAAAGCATCACCTGAAAAATGATTTTTAATAAAAAATAAAACCAAACATGTCTCAAGAAGAATACATTGCAAATTTATATACCGTTAGGTCAAAAGATGATTATGCTGAAATTGAAGAAAAACGCAAAAATGACCAATGGTCAAAACTAATAAAATCTCAAGATTTCAAATGTTATTATTGTAGTACAGATATTCGGTTGATTCAGCAATTGATAATTAATCGATTTATTGGCCTCAGAAAACGAGGTCTTAAAGGATATAGTGGCCTTCATTTAGAACTTGATCATAAAAATGCGAACAAAAATGATAATAGTATAGAGAATCTTGTAGCAGCATGTTATTATTGTAATAATGACAAATCCAACACAATTTCGGATACGATATTTTTAAAGTACTTCGGCCCAAAACGTAAGCTTTCATTTCAAACTTTACATAAGGATTTTGGAATGAATAAAATTGAATGGTTTTCACATCATTTTAAAAAATGATTTAACAGGCAAAAAATCATATCTAAAATGTTCTGTTTTAACAGTATCTAATTGATAACTAAACTTATGTTTTTTTTCAACAACGTTTAAATAATCAATTCGATGGCTTTTAGAATCCTAATATATGGCACTGCTTATTTCACGTTAGACCCTCTATCCAGAATTAATACTACAACCGGGGGGGAATACAATTCAAATCACAGACTGCGATTCCTTTCGTTCTCGGTAATTAACGATAACCTGACCAAAGCATAAACCAAATAGAAAATGTGGAATCAATGATTCCCAAACAAAACCTAGCAACGTGAACACTACACCGCCTAAGACCAAAGCACCGTTTGTAAATCGGATTTTCATTTATTTTTTATTTATTTGTTTTATTCAATATACAACATTTGTTAGCGCCAACGCTCAAATTGTTCGTTTTATACATAACGCTTACCAAGCGGAATATTATATTTTTGAAACCAAAGACAGTTCCGCAGCAAACTACTTTGTCTTTAAAACCGCCAATCCCGCTGAGGCTATTAGAGAAGGCGTTTGGTTTGTTGTTGACGATCCCCTGATATACCGTGAAAAGGCAATAAAGCTGCACCGAGTTAAAAGCCCTGCAGAGGCAGACCTAATCGTCTACTACGTGCGCAAGCCAATCCATGCCGGGAAGGCTAAAAAGAGGTAGGCATCATGACCTTCTTAATCCTTGCTTTAATAAAGGCGTACCGTTTATTCCTTAAGCCTTTCTTAAACCAAACCTGCTTGTACCGTGAGTCTTGCTCTGTTCATGTCGAGCGGATTACCAAAGAACAGGGATTTAGACAAGGGCTGCGCGCCCTGACCCTGCGAATTGAAAACTGCCGTGAGGGCTACATATTTATGGGGTCTGGCGAAGACCTGCAACTCATAACGCGAACGCGATCAATTGTACCAAAAGAAGCAATAAATCCGAAACTTTTAGAGGACTACTCTAAAACATAGCTCAAGCCCATCGTGGTAATTCTGCTTCGATTGAGCCCCTCACTCGGAGGACGGCTATCATAGTAGTGCGTGAACTCCAATTTTGCGTTGAGCTTTTTGGTGAACGAATAAATCAATGAATGCTGACCCGATATTCGATAATCGTTTATGCTCTCATACCGAGGCTGGTAGTAAAGGGTACTGGCCCAACCGAACTTATCATCCCGACTCCAATTGAAATTGACGTAGTTGCTCGATCTAAGGACCCACTGATCCTTAATTCCGCTCGTGGCCCACTCGTTCTCGAGCATAACCATAGTACCGCCATACAGCCGTCCATTATCTTTAACTAGAAGTCGAGCCCTGGGACCCGTACCTATTAAGCTACGAAACTGAATTCCGAGCGGCCTATTGTCTTGTGCCTGGATAAAACCTTCCCAACGTATGCGGGGAACCACCTTAACAGAAGCCCTAACGTGACCCAACTTGAAATTGGTAAACACATTGTCTTGGCTGTAGGAATAGCCGGCGTCCGCAAGAAAGAGCAGGTAAACCTTTGAGTTTTTTTGCTGGGCCGAGAACCTCCCAGTAAGGGTCGTTAAATCATCATCAAATTCCTGCCTAAAATAGCTGAGGTCAAGATTGGCTTGCCAACCCGTAGAATCCGCATTGACTCTGGCCTGCTCGATATTAACTACCTGAGCGGATAAACTAAGACTGGATAGTAGCGCCGCTACTTTTAAGGTACCGCTGCATTGCATCTTTATGTCCTGCTAAATTCATATCCTTCAAATCAAAAATCTCTTCGGTACCATTGGCCGAACCTAAGCGCAAAAACCAAGAGCCATATTTTGAATACGAAATACTAAAGGCACTTGATTTGGACCTGTAGAAACTGTAACTATCAAATTGAAACTCACTTACTACATCCTCTTTTAGAAACGTAGCAACACCCGGCCTAAACTCCAAAAAGTCTTTTCTGTTTGCAAAATAATTGAAGGAAGACGATATCGGTAGCAAACAAAGTAAAGCGGGGAGCGCATAGGCATACCACACGAGTTGACTTACCGACAGGGCATAAACAATACCCACTAAAAGAACTAGATTGACTGCATGCAGCAAGACCTCAGCAATCATTGAGAGTTCAAAACGTCGTCCATTCCCACCTTGATTCTCACCCCGGCAAAGCAACTTGTGCCAAAGGACCCTAATCGCCACTAGGATGCCAAGGCACAGAAGTACCAGTCCGTAATACGGTAGGTGGTCGCCAAGACTTTTGAAGCCTGCGGTAGCAAATTCAAAAAAAGCAATAACAGCAATTAGAACACCCGCAATCTTAATGCGGAATTGGGTTAATTTCCCGACCGTTTTTTGCATGGTTTATTAAATTATGACTTCGGGCAATTCGATTGTCTTGGTGCCCTTACTCGAATATTCCTTTAGAAGATGAAAGTTCACAACCTCAGAATTCGCAAGAAGATCACCCTCCTTGGAGTACACAGCAATCTTAAGCTCCGCGGTAACCTCAGCAAGCTGAATGGCAGAAATAAAAAATTCAAAAGCCACCACTTCAGGTACATTTCTGTCTCGCTGATAGCCCATGCTGTCGCCGCTCAATCGTTCTACTTTATGCGCCAAGAGGTCGTCTTCAAACATATCTACCTCGAGAAGTTTCACGATAAAAGTACCCTTATAGGTTTGCGGCCGGACACTTGCATTTACTTTTACAATCATACTAGTTCGTTTAAAAAATGAAGATACCCACAACCCGAACAAAAATTGCAACCGCAGGCCTCTATGCGGTCGGACTGGTTCTTTGCCTAGGTATTTCAAAATTCATGTGGCAGCGAGTGGAAGACTCGGTCAATAAGAGCTACAAGTCCTATGCATTTGATCCTCAGAGTAGTTTAGCCCAGCGGCTCAATAATGCAAATACCTACTATTGGTATGCCCGCTACCGTAAAAATTCACAACCAGAGTTTGAGCGCTCCCTTGCAATTGCCCAAGAAATCCTCAAAGAAATTTCGGATTCGCTCAAGGCATACCCAGATCGCACGATACAATACCAAACGATACAAACGCAGGCCCAAACGCTAGCAAACTACTGCAAAGAACAAAGCGAAGTTTCGCAACTCAACATTGCATCCTACGTGCCCATGTACCTAGAAATGATGGCTCACGACGAGGCCTTTATGGAGCAAGACTGCGATGATGCAGAAGTAGAAACAAGGGCTGCAAACCGAGCTATTGACGTTCTACTTGAACTTATCTCACCAGAAAAGAATGCAAAAATCAGCGAACGTCCCTTATTTGCATTAGTACAAGCTATCGGCGAGCCAAAGGCTATACACGAGTCAATAATTCAAAAACTCAATGCCGAGTCCAAGTTCTACACCATATCTGACCATGAATTAGTGAAGATCTTAGGGCCGGGCGCAACCTACCAAAACGTATTTAACGATTCTGCTGCACTGGTGGATGTGGCTCGGTTTTATGGCGCGAAAAGCATCGCACTAATAGACCTTGTAAATAACGATCAAGTAGACGGCATACACTACTTCGGAATGCGCTACAGCATCTGGCAGCAGGGCGAAAACAGCATAAAAGACGGCGTTTATACCGAATACTTCGTCCGCAACCGCAACTTCAACCAAATGACCATTATGAAGATTCCGCTCTTTATAGGTTACATGGGAATAATCGGAGCTGTCGGTTTTATTATAGCCCTAGCACTGCTGGGATTGAATTCATTGAAGTTCACGTGGTACTCACTTTGGATCACAATTTCGGGTGCATTAGTCACGGTTATAGCGACCATTGACTACCTATTCATGGAGTTCCTCAACCCCCTACCCTCAGACTACTACGCCACCGATGCCGGCGAAATATGGCAAATAAGCCTCCCGCTCGTTCTTATCGCTTTGCCTGTTTTTATCAACTACGTCATCTTGGGCCGTTTAGATAAACACATTAGCTCCTTTAAATCAAAATTGGATGAACCAAGCGGTCTTTTTGCGCTAATAGCTGGCAGCCTAGCCGTGATCCCCTTGATTTGGGTAAACTACCGATTAATGCGTTTTGGAGTGGAGACCCAAACGCTAGCCACAACCTTGTATGCAATGGTCCTTTACCTGACCTACGGTTTTGGGCTAAGCCGATGGATGCATAAAATTATAGATTTCCCTCAGAAAGTAGACTGGCGCCGACGTGCACTGGCCTATTCCATTTTAGGTGCATTAACCTATTTAACCTATGGAACCACTGCAGAACTAATAATCGGATCTACTACTGCTGTTAACTGGCTGAATGTTGCTTTAGTAATTACTCTACCGCTCTTACTGGAGCAACTATACCGAGTTATTCCCCTTCAAAACGCTTTAGCCATAGCGGTAGACGAGCCTAGGCCCGTAAATATTGAACAGCTACAACTAGTCAATATGAAGTGGTCTTTTAATGATAAAACTTCCTCTTTTCTAAGGGTTCAGGCTTCAAAATCACTGAATGCCTCGAAGTTCCTGGCCATTGACCGAGGAAGTAATGATTTAGATTGGCATGTAATTGACTTTAGCCAGCGAGGCGACGGCAAGGTTCATTACTTCCCTTATGCCAAAGCATTTGAGCACCTTTTCACTTACAAACGTTTTAACGACGTTGCGGAACAGTCTCGAATAATTGGTAACCTCTTGGGTAAACTAGTAAGTACCATCTCTAGCGTTGGTGACTACCTCATTGACGAAAGTGAACCGAAACCTCGCAACGTAAAAGAGGTGGCTGCCATGATCGTCGACGCCCTCGCCACAAAAGATTTTGGCTTGATTTTTCAGCATCCTGAATTAGCAATCGAAGAAGACCTTGAACTGTTCGAGGCAATTTTAGGGAAGGTAATTGCCCTAGAACGCATACCGCCCATTGCTTTTTGTGAAGGTTCTGCATACTCCCTGCAGCTGAGGTTTAATTCCGTATTCAATCAATTTAGCACGCAGCTCGGCAATGAACCAGTGGTGTTTGAAATTACCTTTAAAAATCTCGCACAGTCTTTATTGTACAATCGTGGCATTGAACCGTTGAGTCGGGTTTTAATTGAAGAAAAACTTATTTCAAGCGAACTGGACCAAACACCAACCTTGGCACAACAAGCCATTGACG
>Ga0164293_10002479_pt1 | contig 15623 bp, 9 predicted proteins | sample GEODES118metaG_FD_111487 | JGI IMG/M metagenome (GOLD analysis project Ga0164293, IMG submission 111487) | Eutrophic lake water microbial communities from Lake Mendota, Wisconsin, USA - GEODES118 metaG | ecosystem: Environmental > Aquatic > Freshwater > Lake | place: USA: Lake Mendota, Wisconsin...
ATCGCCCCCGAGCACACGCGCCTGCGCGTCAAGAACCTGCACGCTGCCCTGGGTAAATTGCACCGTGCCGCGCGTTTGTGCCAGCAGCGGCAAATCGGGGCGCAGCTCCACATCGTTGCCGGCAAGCTGCAAGCTCCCCTGAACGGTCGAGCTGTCGAGGTCGCGCAGCGGCAGGTTCAGCCGCAGTTGCAGCTCGCCCGAGCCGCTGGCGCTGGCCTGGGACAGGACCTCGCGCGTCATGCCCGCAAGCGGCGAGCTTTGCACCAACTGCAGCCCCTGGTTGACCGGCCCGCGAATTTCACCGGTGACCTCGACGATGGACTGTGAACCCAGGTCGGCGATTCGCGCCAGGGTTTTTTGCATGACCAGGCCAGGCCGTCCGGCGATCTGGGCGCGCGCGTTGCTGATCTGCAGGCTGGCCCGGTTAAAGCTCAGGTCCGCATCGAGCTGCTCGAACGCCGGCCAGGGCTTGGCTTTGGGCGCCAGATACGAGGGCACATAGTCGTAGCGCGCATTGCGCAGTTTCGCGTTGACGAAAAACTCTCCGTCGCCGGTCTGCACGAAGGGAAAGCGGGCCACCGGGCCCTTGACCTTGAAGGCGACGTCGCTCAGTTGACCTTGTGAGACGGCCGACTGCACATAGCGTCGCACCGGCTCGGGGATGCCAAGGGGCAGATAGCGGTGTACGCGGCTTGCGTCGGCGCGGCTGAGCTGGCCTTGCAGATCGAGCCGGCCCAGCCCCTCGCCGCCCTGGCGGCTCCAGCTGCCCTGGAACTGGCCCTGGGCGTCCTGGGCCTGCAGCTGGCTCGGCTCGAACTCGAGCGAGCTGGCCGATGCGCTGTGTGTGAACTTGATCTTGGTTTTGAGCCCCTCGAGCGCGAGCTTTGGCTCGCTGAACACGCCCGGCAGTTCCAGCCACCCGCCTTGCAGGTCGATGCTGGCCTGGCCGCTGAGCTGCTTGGGGTCGCGCTTGAATTGAAAATCGACATCGGCCCCTTGCATCCCGGGCCGGCCCGGGCCGCGCTCGGCCGGCTGCGCCGACAAGGCCAGCTGTCGCACCCGCCCCTGGGCCTGCATCTGCTCGGGCTGGCTCAGTGGCCCGACCCAGCTCATCTGCAGCGTCTCGAGCAGACCCTGCGGCTGCAGGCTGCGCAGCTGCTCGTGCAGCGGCGCCGGCAGCGACACCCGCTGGGCCAGGGCGGTCAGGGCCTGCAGATCGATGCGCTCGGCGCTGAGCTGGCTGCGCGTGGCCTGACCTGGTGGGGCCTGCTGGCCGGTCCACTGCACATTGCCCGCCGGCCAGCGCATGCCATCGGCGCTTTCAAAGCTCAGGGCCTCGGCGCGCACCTGAGTCGAGCGCTCGAGCTGCTGCCAGCCCAGCCGGCCGCTGACCGAGTTGAGTGCCAGGGCGGGCAGCTTGCTGCCGAGCTGGGCCTGCACCTGCGACAGCTGCACGTCGGCCAGCGCGCCCACAACGCGGCCGCGCTCAACGTCGATCCAGGTGCGTAGCGCACCTCGGCCCTGTGCGATTTCCAGCCCCGCCAATCGGGCATAGGCTTGCAGTGGCGCCGCCTCGATGCGGCCGAGTTCGGCGTAGAGCTCTCCGCTCCACTGGCGCCAGTTGCCCGCTGCGCCCGACAGCAAGGGCTGGCGCAGCATGCCGCGCACGCTGATGCGATCGCCCCACTGGGTCTGGGGCGTGGCATCGAGCCGCATGTGGTGGCGCTGGCCACTGTTGCGCATCACCCAGTTGACCTGCTGCAGCTCGGTCTGCAGGCCCTGTTGCTCATCGCGCCAGAGCACGGAGCCATTGAGCAAGGCCCATTCGGTTTGGGAAAACAGCCAGTTGAGCAAGGGTTGCGGGTCGCTTGGCGCGAAGCTGCCGATGTCGATGCCAGCGACCCAAAAGCGGCCATCGGCCGTGCGTTTGATCTCCAGCTGCGCGCCGTCGATGACCAGCTGCTCGAGCCCGCGTTTGAGGAGCGAGCGCGCAGAAATGGCCACCAGCACCTCGGGCAGCTGCAGCGCGGCCTGCCCTTGCGCGTCGAGCAGGCGCACATCGCGCAGCGCAAAAGAGGGGACCAAGCCGCTCGATCGCGCCTGCAGCTCGCCGATCTGGATCTGTAGACCTGTTGCCTGTCGGGTCAGCCGCTCGATCGCCGGGCGAAATTCATCGATACGCGGCACAATGAGCCAATTGAGCAGGCCCCAAAACAGAGCCAGCAGCAGGGCAAAAGACACGACGAGCGCGAGCAGCCACTGGGTGGCCCTCGCCCACAGCTTGAGCCGCGGCGGCAGGATGGTTGGCGTGGGTGCGGATTCCAGCGACATGGGTTGCAGGAATTATCACCTTCGCAGCGGGGATCTGCGCCCTCGATTGTTGCCGCGCTGTGACCCCGATGACCTTGCCCCCTGCAGAGCCTTCCGCCGCGGACCCGCCGGTCTTGGCCGCAACGCCGGCTGTTGCGGGTGCGCCGGAGCACAGCCGTTATGTGCAGCGCATCCGCCGGCGCTACGCGCAGTGGCTCGATGGCTTGCCTGAGGGCGCGCCAACCCGTCAGGGCATGGCCCAAACCTTCGAGACGCTCCGCGGCGCAGGCCACGACACCGGTGCGGCGCTGCGCATCTTGCGCCAACTGGTGCTCGAGCGCCTGGTGGTCATCGACACCAGCGCCGGCCAGCAGGCGCCGCTGCCGGTGGTCACCCGCGCGATGACCGAGTTGGCCGAGTTTGCCCTGGACGTGGCCATGGAGCACAGCAGCCAGATGCTCGACGCGCTGTATGGCCCGCCCCAGACCAGCGCGGGAAACCGACGCGCCTGCATGTGGGTCATAGGCATGGGCAAGCTCGGGGCGCGCGAGCTCAATGTCTCGAGCGACATCGACCTGATCTACGTCTACGACGAGCAGGGCCACAGTCTGGGCCGGCCTGACGGGCGTGGGGTGATTTCCAACCACGAGTATTTTGCGCTTCAGGTCAAGGCGGTGCAGGCGCTCATCGGCGATGTGACCGAGCACGGCTTTGTGTTTCGGGTCGATCTGGCGCTTCGGCCCAACGGCAATTCCGGCCCGCCCGCCGTCTCGCTCGGTGCGCTCGAAGAGTATTTTCAGGTGCAGGGTCGCGAATGGGAGCGCTTTGCCTGGCTCAAGAGCCGGGTGGTGGCCCCGTTGCAGGCGCGCAGCGATGCATCGCTGCAGGCCTTGCGCCAGTTGGTGCTGCCTTTTGTGTTTCGCCGCTACCTCGACTACAACGTGTTCGAGTCGCTGCGGGTGCTGCACCGGCAAATTCGAGAGCAGGCGGCGCGCCGCGCCGCCGGGCACCCTGAGCGCGCCAACGACGTCAAGCTCTCGCGCGGCGGCATCCGTGAAATCGAATTCACGGTGCAATTGCTGCAGGTGGTGCGTGGCGGGCAGTTCCCCGAGCTTCGCACGCGCCCCACGGTCGATGCGCTTGCGCGTGTCAGCAAGGCAGGCCTGATGCCGCAGGCAACGGCCAGCGCCTTGGCCCAGGCCTATGATTTTTTGCGTCGCGTCGAACACCGCATTCAGTACCTCGATGACCAGCAGACCCATGTGCTGCCGACCCAGGACGCCGATCTGGCCTGGATCGCCGCCACCCTGGGCTTTGCCCACACTGGCGCGTTTTTGGCCGAGCTCGACCGCCACCGCGAGTTCGTGGCCGAGGAGTTTGACAAGCTGCTGGGCGGGCATGCCGACTGTGTAGGCTGCTTCAAGCTCGATCAGAGCGTGCCGCAGGACATGGCCGAGCTGCTGCAGCGAGAGGCGGGCAGCTGGCCCGAGGCGCTGCGCGAGCGGCTGCGCAGCTGGCAGGACCATCCGAGGGTGCTGGCCTTGCGGGAGGTCTCGCGCGCACGCCTGTTGCGACTTTTACAGCGCACGGCGGCTTGGCTCGACGATGGCCGGGTCACGCTGGAGGCGGCGCTGCGTCTGCTCGACTGGATCGAGCCGCTGCTGCGCCGCGAGAGTTACCTGGCCTTGCTGCTCGAGCGTCCATCGGTGCACGAGCGATTGCTGCGATTGCTAGGCGCTGCGCGCTGGCCAGCGCGCTACCTGCTCAAGCACCCCGGCGTGATCGACGAACTGGCACACGGCCAGATGCTCGAGCAGCGCTTTGATCCGCAGGGTTTTGCCGATGAGCTCAATGGCCGTCTCGAGGCGCTCAAGCGCACCGGCGAGGACGACGAGGAGGCCTGTCTGAACCTGCTGCGCCGGGCCCACCATGCCGAGGTCTTTCGCACGCTCGCACGCGACGTCGAAGGCCGGCTGAGCGTCGAGCAGGTCGCCGATGACCTGAGCGCGCTGGCCGAGTCGGTGCTGGCCCTGACGGCGCAGTGGTGCTGGCAGCGACTCAAGAACCGCCATCGCCCAGAGCCCGAGCTGGGCATCATTGCGTATGGCAAGCTTGGCGGCAAGGAGCTGGGCTACGGCAGCGATCTCGATTTGGTTTTCGTCTACGACGACGAGCACGAGAGTGCGGGCGAGGTCTACGCAGGCTTTGCCCGCAAGCTCATCAACTGGCTGACCGTCAAGACCAGCGAAGGCGACCTCTTTGAGATCGACACCGCCCTGCGTCCCAATGGCAACTCGGGTTTGCTGGTCACCCGCTTTCAGGCTTACGCCGACTACCAGCAGCAGCGCGGCAGCAACACCGCCTGGACCTGGGAGCACCAGGCCATGACCCGCGCGCGTTTTGTGCTCGGCTCGGCCGCTTTGCAGCAGCGCTTCGCGCAGGTGCGCGAGCAGGTCATCACCGCCGATCGCGACGCGCAGGCCTTGAGAGCCGAAATCGTGGCCATGCGTGAGAAGGTGCGCGCCGCCCATCCCCAGCGGCGCAGCGACGTGTTTGACATCAAGCACAGCCCGGGCGGCATGGTCGATGTCGAGTTTGTGGTGCAGTACCTGGTGCTGGCCCATGCGGCGCGCCACCGCGCGCTGGTCGACAACGCCGGCAACATCGCCCTGCTCGAGTGGGCCGAGCAGGCCGGCTTGTTGCCGCCAGGCCTGGGCCATGGCGCGGCCGACGCTTACCGCGAGCTGCGCCGCACCCAGCACCGCGCCCGCCTCAATGAAGAGCCCACGGAGCTGGCTTTGACCGAGCTCAGCCAGGCCCGCCAGACCGTGCTTGAGCTTTGGCAACAGGTGCTCGGCTGAGGGCCGGCATGCCCCTGCCAGCAAGGGGCACTGGCAGCAGGCCTCGCCCCGGCGCAAGCGCCTCGTTACACTCTTGACTGACACGGGTTTTCCCGTAGGAAGCACCATGAAAACGAGAACGTTCTGGACCCTGGCTGTGCTGGGGGCTTGCTGGGGCGCGGCGGCGATGGCCCAGGACAAGGCGCCGACCGTGCGGCCGGCCCTGACGGTGAGCGTCGTGCAGCCGCAAAGCCAGCAGCTGGCGCAGGTGTTGCCGGCGCACGGCTCGATTGCGGCCTGGCAGGAGGCGCTGATCGGCGCCGAGGCCAGTGGCTTGAAGATCGCGCAGGTGCGGGCCCAGGTGGGCGATGTGGTGCGCAGCGGCGACGTGCTGGCTTTGCTGCAGTCCGACACCGTGCGGGCCGAGCTGGCGCAGACGCGGGCCTTGCTCGCCGAGGCCGAGGCGTCGGCGCAGGAAGCCCGCGCGCAAGCCGAGCGCGCCCGCTCGCTGCAGCAGCAGGGTTTTTTCAGCAACGCCCAGCTCAGCGCGGCGCTGGCCGGTGAGGCCATGGCGCAGGCGCGGGTGCAGTCGGCGCGTGCGGCGCTCAATCTGGGCGAGCTGCGCCTGTCACAGACCGAGGTGCGCTCGCCCGATGCCGGCGTGATTTCCGCGCGCAGCGCCACCTTGGGTGCGGTCGTGGCCCCAGGCATGGAGTTGTTCCGGCTGATCCGGCAGGGCCGGCTGGAGTGGCGTGCCGAGCTCACGGCCGCCGATTTGCCGCGTGTGCGGGTGGGCGCACCGGTGCGCGTCAAGACGGCCAGCGGTCTTGAGGTCAGCGGCCGGGTGCGGGTGCTCGCGCCCTCGGCTGACCCGCAGACGCGCAACGCGCTGGTCTATGTCGATCTCAATCGGCCCAGGTCTGGGCCGTCCTCGGCCTTGGTGCCGGGCATGTTTGCCAGCGGTCAGATCGAGCTGGGCAGCAGCCAGGCGCTGACGGTGCCGCAGACCGCGGTGGTGGTGCGCGACGGCATGAGCTACGTCTATGTGGTCGGTGCCCAAGACCGGGTCAGCCAGGTCAAGGTGCAAACCGGGCGCCTGGTTGGCGATCGGCTGGAGGTCGTCAGCGGCGTGGCGGTCGATGCCCGCCTGGTTGCCAGTGGGGGTGCCTTCCTCAACCACGGCGACACCGTGCGCGTGGTGGCGGCCCCGCCGGCGGCCAAGTGAGCCGGGCGCGCGCATGATCAACGTTTCATCCTGGTCGATCCGCAACCCGATTCCGGCGGTCTTGCTGTTCGTGCTGCTGACCCTGGCGGGCATGATCGCCTACGGGTCGATGAAGGTGCAGAACTTCCCCGACCTGGATTTGCCGACGGTGCAGGTCACGGCCAACCTGCCGGGAGCGGCGCCCTCGCAGCTCGAGACCGACGTGGCGCGCAAGCTTGAAAACGCGCTGGCACCGCTGCAAGGGCTCAAGCACATCACCACCAAGGTGCAGGACGGTTCGGTCTCGATCACGGCCGAGTTCCGCCTGGAAAAACCGGTGCAGGAGGCGCTCGACGAGGTGCGCTCGGCGGTGCAGGGCGCGCGCGCCGATTTGCCCAGCGACTTGCGCGACCCTATCGTGCAAAAGCTCAACCTGGCCGGCACGCCGGTGCTGGCTTACACCGTGCGCTCGCAGCGTATGGACGATGAGGCGCTGTCTTGGCTGGTCGACAACGAACTCACGCGCAAGCTGCTGGCGATCAAGGGGGTCGGTGCGGTCAACCGGGTCGGCGGCGTCACGCGCCAGATTCGGGTGGCCATCGACCCGCAGCGGCTGCAGGCGCTGGGCATTACCGCGGCCCAGGTGTCGCAGCAATTGGCGCAAGTCCAGCAGGAAGGCTCGGGCGGTCGCATCGATCTGGGCGTGGGCGAGCAGCCGGTGCGAACGCTGGCGACCGTGCAGACAGCGCAGGAGGTGGCCCGCATTGAGTTGCCCGCCTCGGGCGGGCGGCGCGTGCGCCTCGATCAGATCGCCACGGTCACCGACGCCCTGGCCGAGCCGCGTTCTTGGGCCGGGCTCAATGGCCAGCCCGTGGTGGGCTTTGAGGTGGTGCGCAGTCGCGGCGAGAGCGAGGTTGCGGTGGGCCGCGCTGTGCGCAAGATGCTGGCCGACTACCGCTTGGCGCATCCGGACATCGAGATCGCCGAGGCGTTCGATTTCGTCACCCCGGTCGAAGAGGAGTACCAAGGCTCCTTGACGCTGCTCTATGAGGGTGCGATTTTGGCGGTGCTGGTGGTCTGGCTCTTCCTGCGAGATCTGCGCGCGACCTTTGTGTCGGCGGTGGCGCTGCCGCTTTCGGTCGTGCCGGCTTTCATCGGCATGGCCTGGCTGGGCTTTTCCATCAACGTCGTGACGCTGCTGGCGCTGTCGTTGGTGATCGGTATTTTGGTGGACGATGCCATCGTTGAGGTCGAGAACATCGTGCGCCACTTGCGCATGGGCAAGACGCCGTACCAGGCGGCGATGGAGGCGGCCGACGAGATCGGCCTGGCCGTGATCGCCACCACCTTCACGCTCATTGCGGTCTTCCTGCCCACGGCCTTCATGAGCGGCATTGCGGGCAAGTTTTTCAAGCAGTTTGGCTGGACCGCTTCGCTGGCCGTGTTTGCCTCCCTGGTGGTGGCACGCGTGCTCACGCCCATGATGGCCGCCTATTTGCTCAAGCCCATCGTGGCGGCCGAGCGCGAGCCGCGCTGGCTGGGCTACTACATGGTCGCGGCGCGCTGGTGTCTGCACCACCGCCTGCTGACCTTGCTGGCTTCGGCTGCCTTCTTTGTCGGATCGCTGGCGCTCATTCCCCTCTTGCCCACCGGCTTCATCCCGCCCGATGACAACTCGCAGACCCAGGTCTATCTGGAGTTGCCGCCGGGCTCGACCCTGCAGCAAACGCGGCAAAGCGCCGAGCAGGCGCGCACCCTGCTGATGCAGGTGCAGCACGTCAAGAGCGTCTACACCACCATCGGGGGCGGCAGCGCTGGCAGTGACCCCTTTGTCAGCGCCGGCGCTGCCGAGGCCCGCAAGGCGACCCTGACGATCGCGCTGAGCGAGCGCGGCGATCGGCCGCGCAAGCAGGTGATCGAGGCCGATATCCGTCTTGCCATGCAGGACCTGCCGGGTGTGCGCAGCAAGGTGGGCCTGGGGGGTTCGGGTGAAAAGTATGTGCTGGTGCTCACGGGCGACGACCCGTTGGCGCTGCAGCAGGCGGCCTTGGCCGTGGAGAAGGACTTGCGCACCCTGCCTGGCCTGGGGCAGATCGCCTCGACGGCCAGCCTGGTGCGCCCCGAAATCGCGGTGCGCCCCGACTTTGCCCGCGCCGCCGATCTGGGCGTCAGCAGCGCGGCCATCGCGCAGACCCTTCGCGTGGCCACCTTGGGCGATTACGAGGCGCAATTGCCCAAGCTCAATGTGTCGCAGCGGCAGGTGCCCATCGTGGTGCAACTCGAGGAAGCCGCACGCAAGGACTTGTCGCTCATCGAGCGCCTGATGGTGCCCGGCAGCCGCGGCCCGGTCATGCTCGCGCAGGTCGCCAGCGTGGAGGTCACCGGCGGGCCCGCCGTGATCGATCGCTACGACCGCCAGCGCAACGTCAATTTCGAGATCGAGCTGTCTGGCACGCCGCTGGGCGAGGTGACGCAGGCGGTGCAAAAGCTCCCCACCATCGTCAACCTTCCGCCGGGGGTCAAGGTGGTGGAGGTGGGCGATGCCGAGGTCATGGGCGAGTTGTTTGCCAGCTTCGGTCTGGCCATGGGCGTGGGCGTGCTCTGTATTTATTTCGTGCTGGTGCTGCTGTTTCAGGGCTTTTTGCATCCGCTGACCATCCTGGCGGCTTTGCCGCTGTCGCTCGGGGGCGCCTTTGTGGGGCTGCTGTTGGCGCAAAAGAGCTTTTCCATGCCCTCGCTGATCGGTCTGATCATGCTCATGGGCGTGGCCACCAAGAACTCGATCTTGCTGGTCGAGTACGCCATCGTGGCCCGGCGCGGCCGGCCTGCCGTCGACGGCCACCCGGCCGTCGCACCGATGTCGCGCTGGGATGCGTTGCTCGATGCCTGCCACAAGCGGGCCCGTCCGATCGTGATGACCACCATCGCCATGGGCGCGGGCATGCTGCCCATTGCTGCGGGGTGGGGCTCGGCCGATGTGAGCTTTCGCTCGCCCATGGCGATTGCGGTGATCGGCGGCTTGCTCACCAGCACCGTGCTGAGTCTGCTGGTCATCCCGGTGGTCTTCACTTACCTCGATGACCTGGGCCAGTGGGCCACGCGCCTGCTCAGGCGCCGCCGTGGCGAGCCCCCTGCCGAGGACGCGGCTTAGCCTTGACGGATTTTGCGCACCAGGGCCGAGGTCGAATAGCCCTGCACCAGATCGATGGCCAGCGCCCGGCCGCCGTAGCGTTGCACCACTGCGCTTTCGGGCATTCGGCTCATGTCGTAGTCGCCGCCTTTGACCAGCACGTCGGGCCGCACCTGCTCGATCAGCTCGAGCGGGGTGTCCTCATCGAACCAGGTCACCAAGTCCACTGATTCGAGCGCGGCCATCATGAGGGCGCGATCGTCCTCAGTGTTGAGCGGGCGATCGGGCCCTTTGCCCAGCCGCCTGGCCGAGGCGTCGGTGTTGAGCGCCACCAGCAAGCTTGCGCCGAGTGTGCGCGCCTGCGCCAGATAGGTCACGTGGCCGCGGTGGAGCACGTCGAACACGCCGTTGGTCATGACCAGCGGTCGCGGCAGCTGAGCCAGACGGGCGTGCAGCTGGGGTCTCGCGACGATCTTGCCCAGGAAGGCCGGCGCCTGGGCGCTCATCACGCGGTCTGAGCTGGCGCGGTCGGCGCCAGGCCGCCCATGAGCTGCTTGCGAAAGCGGTTGAGCTCCTGCACGGTGGCAAAGCTCTGGTTCATCAGCAAGCCCATGTTGTGCAGGATGCGCTCGACCACCTTGGTCTCCCATTCGGCATCGAACTTGATCTGCTGGCTCAGCCAGTGCTCGAGCCATTGCGGGTCGGGCAGCCGCGATTGGATGGTGTCACGCGGAAACAGGGCTTTGTTGACGTGCAGATTGGTCGGATGCAGCGCCTGGGCTGTGCGTTTGGCGCTGGCCATGAGCACGCCGACTTTGCTGAAGGCTGCGCGGGCCTCGTCGCCAAAGCGGCCGATGGCGCGTTTCATGTAGCGCAGGTAGGCGCCGCCGTGGCGTGCCTCGTCCTGGCTGAGCTGGGTGTAGATGTGCCGAATGACCGGCTCGGTGTGCCATTGGGCGGCACGCCGGTACCAGTGGTTGAGCCGGATCTCGCCGCAAAAGTGCAGCATCAGGGTTTCGAGTGCCGGCGCCGGCTCGAACTCAAAGCGCACCTCGTGCAATTCTTGCTCCGTCGGCGCCAGTTCGGGCCGAAAGCGGCGCAGGTATTCGATCAGCACCAGCGCGTGCTTTTGCTCCTCGAAAAACCAGATCGACATGAAGGCCGAGAAGTCGCTGTCTTCGCGGTTATCGCGCAGGAACATCTCGGTGGCCGGCAGAGCCGCCCATTCCGTGATCGCATTCATCTTGACGGTCAGCGCCTGCTCGTCTGACAACAGAGCGCCGTCAAACTGGGCCCACGGAATGTCTTTGTCCATGTCCCAGCGGACGGATTCCAACTGCTTGAACAATTCAGGGTAGAGCATGGCAGTCCTCGCGGCCGAGCGGCCAAAAAGCCGGGTAATTTTAGGCCTTGCTGTTGGGCCCGTTCGGGTTGGGTTAAAGTAACCCGACGGTTGGGACTGTCAGGCCAAATTGACGCTGCCGTCTGTGGATCTGGGCGTGTGTGCAAAGTCACCGGGGCCCGCGCAGCGGTTTGAACCCCCAAGGAGAGTCCTCATGCACCGTTTGATCAATCGCCGAGCTTGCGCCGTGGGCGCCTTTGGCGCGCTGTTGTGGCCGGCAGCTGGCGCCCAGCCGGCCAAGGCCGAAGCGCAGGCTTGCCCGCCCTTGCTGCAGCACACCATGGCCCGTTTGCAGGACGAAAAGCCGCAGTCGCTGTGCCAGTACAGCGGCAAGGTGCTGCTGGTGGTCAACACCGCCAGTTTTTGCGGCTTTACGCCCCAATACGCCGGGCTTGAGGCTCTGTATGCCCGTTACAAGGACCAGGGCCTGGTGGTGCTGGGCTTTCCTTCCAACGACTTCGCCCAGGAGCGCGGCAGCAACAAAGACATTGCGGAGTTTTGCGAGAGCACGTTCGGTGTCAAATTCCCCATGTTCACCAAAACCGTGGTGACCGGTCGCGATGCCCATCCGTTTTACAAGCGCCTGGCCAGTGAGGCCGGTGCCGCGCCCCGCTGGAACTTCTTCAAATACCTGATCGGCAAAGATGCCAAAGTGGCGGGCAGTTACGGTTCGACCACCAGCCCTCAGGACCCTCGCCTGATCAGACAGATCGAACAACTTATGGCAAAATGACTGATCAGTCACAAAATGACTGCTTAGTCGCATCGGATCCGCCGTGCGTCGGCTCAATGGAGACCAGGATGAACCGCTCGGGTTTAGACACCGCCACCGGCACGGGCGCTCGGCTCGCCGGCTTGGCTGGCAAGGCTCGCCGCCCTGGCAATTCCTTGGGCCGCTCTCGGGTTTTGATGGGCTTTCAAAATACGCGGTTTTCGTTGCGAAGTCTTCCGGCGCCGTATGGCCTGGTTGCAAGCCCGGGGTGTCTCTCCTCCTCCCTCCCTCCCTTCTTTGCCTCGGGACGCTTCGCAACATTTTTCTTCCCGGGCGCATGAGATGGGTATCGACCTGCTCATGCGTTCAGGCTTGCCATCGACCACCGAGTCGAGCGCGGCCGGACAGCCAAAGGTGGCCATCGTCGGCTCAGGTATCGCGGCGCTGGCGGCGGCCCACCAGCTGCGCGGACAGGCCCGGCTGACCCTGTTTGAGGCGGCCGACTACTTTGGCGGCCACACGCACACGGTCGACGTCACCTTGCCCACGGCCCACGGTCTCGTGACCCATGGCGTCGACACCGGCTTTCTCGTCTTTAACGAGCGCACCTACCCACAGCTGATCGCCTTGTTTGAGCAGTTGGGCGTGCCCACTGCCAAATCGGACATGTCTTTTTCGGTGCAGGCGCCGGCCACGGCGAGCCGTGCGGCCCTGGAGTGGAGCGGCTCGAGCCTGAACACCGTGTTTGCTCAGCGCAGCAACCTCTTGCGGCCTGGGTTTTGGCGCATGCTGGCCGATATCGTGCGATTCAACCGGCTGTGCACCGCTCTGGCCCAGCGGCTGGAGGGCTCGGCCAGCGACGAGCGTCTGATGCAGCCGCTGTCGCAGTTTTTGCGCGATAACAGCTTTTCCGACGGCTTTCGCGACGGCTACTTGCTGCCCATGCTGGGATGCATCTGGTCTTGCCCGACCGACCAGATGCTGCAGTTTCCGCTGGCCACCATGCTGCGCTTTTGTCACAACCACGGCCTGCTTCAGATCGCCGATCGGCCGCAGTGGTGGACCGTCGCCGGCGGCGCACGCGGCTATGTGCACAAAATCACGGCCGGCATCGAGGACAAGCGGCTGTCGAGCCCGGTGTTGTTGGTCGAGCGCGACGCGGCCGGCGTGCGCATCACCAGCCGCCGCAACGGCCAGTTGCACAACGAGCAGTTTGACAAGGTCATCTTGGCGGGCCATTCGGATCAGAGCCTGGCCCTGCTCAGCCAGCCCTCGCAGGCCGAGCGTTCGGTGCTCGGTGCGATCGGCTACCAGCCCAACCGGGCGGTGCTGCACACCGACGCGTCGGTGCTGCCGAGCCGGCCCCTGGCCTGGGCGGCCTGGAACTACGAGCGCGCCGCCGATACCGGACAGGAATCGGCGCGGGTGTGTCTGCATTACCTGCTCAACAAGCTTCAGCCCCTGCCCTTTGAGCAGCCGGTCATCGTTTCGCTCAATCCGCTCGGCCGCATTGACCCCAGCCAAATCATCGGTCAATACGACTATGCCCATCCCGTGTTCGACGCTGCCGCGATTGCGGCGCAGCAGCAGGTCCCAGCCTTGCAGGGGCAGCAGCACAGCTACTTCTGTGGTGCCTGGGCGGGCTATGGCTTTCACGAGGACGGCCTCAAATCAGGCGTGCAGGCGGCCACCCGCTTGATCAGCGACTGGGCGGCGCAGGCCCGCCCGGCCTTGCGGGCCGCCGCATGAACGGCCGGGCCGCCCAGCGCCCGGCGCTGCAGGGCACGCCCGATGCCGTGGCGCCTGCGCAAGCCCTGATCGGATTTGGCCAAGTGCGCCACCAGCGCCTGCGGCCGGCCGGTCACGCCTTTGCTTACCCCACCGCGTTTTTGATGCTGCCCTTGCGCAGCCTGCGCGCGCATGGCAGTGGCGCCTTGGCCCGCAACCGAGGCGCCCTGCTGAGCTTTCACGACCGCGACCACGGCCAAGGCGGTGACGATTGCCTGGCTTGGCTCGATGAGCTGCTTGCCTCGCAGGGGCTCAGCGCCCCTGGCGAGGTCTGGTTGCACACCTATCCGCGCATGTTCGGCTACACGTTCAAGCCGGTGAGCTTTTGGTACTGCCATGGCGCCGACGGCTCGCTGCGTGCGATCGTGGTGGAGGTCAACAACACCTTTGGCGAGCGCCACTGCTATTTGCTCGATGCGCCGCATTACGGCCGTGTGATCGAGGCGCCCAAAGCCTTTCATGTCTCGCCCTTTTGCCGGGTCGAGGGCCGCTACCGCTTTGCCTTTATGCGCACCGAGCGCGACGGGCGCGAGCGCACCGTCGCGCGCATCGACTACGACGATGCCCAGGGCCCGCTGCTCAAGACCAGCGTGGCCGGCACGCTCGAGCCCCTGAGTGCGCGCAGCGCGCGGCGGGCGCTCATGGCCTACCCTGCCATGACGCTGGCCGTGATGGCGCGCATTCACTGGCAGGCGCTCAAGCTCTGGCTCAAGCGCGTGCCCTTCTTTCCCAAACCTCAGCCACCCAAGCAGTTTCTGACGCGATGAACACGGCCACTGACTCTACCCCCACGACCGCCACCCTGGGCTTGCCCGCGGGTGCGCCCGCGGCGGCACGCACCGTGCTGCAGCTGCTCGCTCGCTTGCGCCATGGCAGTCTGAGCGTGCGCCTGCCCGACGGCTCGACGCGTCGCTTTGGCCAGGGCCAGACACCCACGGCCAGCCTGCACCTTAACGACTGGCAGGTGTGCTCGGCCGCCCTGAAATCGGGCGATATCGGTTTTGCCGAGGGCTATATTGATGGCCACTGGAGCTCGCCGGACCTGGTGGCCTTGCTGCGCCTGTTTATTGCGAACCGGCGTGAGGTCGAAGATGTGATCTACGGCACCTGGCTGGGCCGGCTTTTTTATCGCGTGCGGCATCTGCTCAATCGCAACACCCGGGGCAACAGCCAGAAGAACATCCACGCCCACTACGATTTGGGCAACGCCTTCTACGAGCTCTGGCTCGACGGCACCATGAACTACAGCTCTGCCCTTTACGAGACGCCTCAGTCCTCGATGCAGCAGGCTCAACTGGCCAAGGTTCGGCGGGCGCTGCGCATGGTCGATGTCAAGCCGGGCGAGCGCGTGCTGGAAATCGGTTGCGGCTGGGGGGCGCTGGCCGAGATGGCCACCACCGAGTTCGGCGCCAGCGTGGTCGGGGTGACCCTGAGCACCGAACAGCTGGCCTGGGCGCGCGCGCGCATGGCGCGCTGCGGTGTCGCCGAGCGAGCCGATCTGCGCTTGCAAGACTACCGTGACATTGGCCGCGACGGATCAGCCGACCAGTCGTTTGATGCGATTTGCTCGATCGAGATGATCGAGGCGGTCGGGCGCGAATACTGGCCGACCTACTTTGCCACCGTGGCGCGTCTGCTCAAGACCGGTGGTCGCGCCTGCATCCAGAGCATCGTGATCGACGACGAGTTTTTCGAGCGCTACCTGCAGTCAACCGACTTCATTCAGCAGTACATCTTCCCCGGCGGCTGCCTGCCCAGTCCGAGCGCTTTCAGGGCGCAGGCCGAGCAAGCCGGGCTCAAGGTGATCGACGAGTTTTGCTTCGGCCAGGACTATGCCCGCACCCTGGAAGAATGGCGCCAGGCCTTCATGGCACGTGAGCACCAGGTGCTTGCGCTGGGCTTTGACCGTCGGTTCATGCGCATCTGGGAGTTTTATCTGGCCTATTGCGAGGCCGCTTTTGCCGAGCGTAACACCGACGTGGTGCAGTACACGTTGCTCAAGGTCTGAGCCTGAGGGCCCACTTATGACCTTGCCCCCGACGCTGGCCCTCCAGCCGGCCGCGCCGGCCTCGCCAGTCCTGCCAACCCCATGCCTGGCCTGCCTTCTGGCACCGATCTTGGCCCTGTTGCTGGCGCTCTTGCCGAGCCTGCCCGCACAGGCCCAGCGCGCTGCCGCGCAGGTGCCGCCCGAGCTCGCGCAGGCCGATGCCGCGCTTGTGCCGCGCGGCCAAGTGCGC
>Ga0164293_10002480_pt1 | contig 15622 bp, 13 predicted proteins | sample GEODES118metaG_FD_111487 | JGI IMG/M metagenome (GOLD analysis project Ga0164293, IMG submission 111487) | Eutrophic lake water microbial communities from Lake Mendota, Wisconsin, USA - GEODES118 metaG | ecosystem: Environmental > Aquatic > Freshwater > Lake | place: USA: Lake Mendota...
CCTATCGCGCCGAGGCGGCGCTCCCACAGCGGTGGCTTTCGCTCACGACCACGGAAAATCTGAGGGTGTGGGAGCCGCGCCCTCGCGGCGATGCGGCGATCGATCAAGAGCCCTATCGCGCCGCATCGCGCCGAGGCGGCGCTCCTACAAAGGCAGCGCCATCGCCGCGAGGGCGCGGCTCCCACACACCGATGCAGCCAACTCGGGCCGAGAGCGCGGTGACCCTATCGACCCGCAACAATGCGAAAGCGCTCCTCCTCCTGCAAACGCAGCACCCGCCTTTGCACCTTGCCAGTAGTGGTCATCGGCAATTGGTCGATGAACTCCACCTCCTTGGGGTATTCATAGGGTGCAAGCAGCGAGCGCACATGCTCTTGCAAGGCGGCGGTGACCTCGGCGTCAAACGCGCTGCGAGCCGGGCCGTCGGGGCGGCGGGCCAGGTAGTCGGGCGAGAGCACCACATAGGCCTTGACCAAAGCGCCACGCTCGCGATCGGGCTTGGGCACCACCGCGGCATTGGCTACCGCCGGATGCTTGACCAGGCAGTTCTCGATCTCGCCCGGCCCAATCCGGTAGCCCGCCGCTTTGAACACATCGTCGGCCCGGCCCTCGTACCAAAGGTAGCCGTCGGCGTCGCACCTGGCCAGATCGCCGGTGCGACACCAGGGGCCGGTGAACTTGGCCTCGGTCGCAGCATCGTTCTTCCAGTAGCCCAGAAAGAAAACCGGATCGCTCTGGCCATGCACATCGCTTCGGTGCACCGCGACCTCGCCCGACACCCCAGCTGGACATTCCTGGCCCTGCTCGTCGATCACCGCCACCCGGTGGCCCGGATAGGGCTTGCCCATGCTGCCCGGGCGAGCCGGCCAGCCCAGGGCTTGCCCCGGCCGCCCGCTCTGCGGCCGGCCCTGCGGGCTGCGCGCCCATTGCATCGCGCAATTGCCGACGATGTAATTGATCTCGGTCTGGCCGAACATCTCGTTGACCACCACGCCCAGCTTGTCGCGGCAGTAGGCATAGACCGCATCGCCCACCGCCTCGCCGGCGCTCATGATCGCCTCCAGCCGAAGCCGATAGGTCTTACGCGGATCGGGGCAGGCCTTCATCATGGCCTTGAGCGCGGTCGGGAACAGGAAGGTGTGCGTCACCCCATGCTGCTGCATCAACTCGAAGGCCATGTCGGCGCCAAAACGCTGGTCGCAAGCCACGATGGGCCGGCCGAAGTAGAGGGTGGGCAACAGCGCATCCATCAGGCCGCCGGTCCAGGCCCAATCGGCCGGCGACCAGAACACCGCATCCGACCTGTCATTGTTCACTCCATCAAAGCCAAACCAGTTCTGGCTGCAGACAAAGCCGCTCAAATTACCCATAAGGGCGCGATGCGGAATCAGCGCGCCCTTGGGCGGGCCGGTGGTGCCGCTGGTGTAAATGAGAACCGCCGCCTCCTCGGCTTTGGTGCGCAGCGCCTGAAAACGCCCGCGCTCAGCGGCCAAGGCGGCGGCATAGTCCACACCGCCGCAGCCGCCCAGCCCGATCAGATGGCGCAGCGCCGGACAACTGTCCTGCAGGCCCTGCAGCACCGAGATGGACTGCGCGTCGGCAATCGCCGCCACGGCCTGACTGTCTTGCAGCCGAAAGGCCAGCGCCTCGGGGCCGAACAGCACCGACAGCGGCATGGCCACCGCGCCCATCTGCAGCAAGGCCATGAAGGCCACCGCCGTCTCAAAGCGCTGCGGCAGCACAATGGCCACCCTATCGCCCCGGCGCACGCCCAGGCGGCGCAGCGCCAGGCTCAGGGCGTCGGCCGCCTGCTGCAACTGACCGTAGGTGTAACTCAGGCCGGGCTGGCCCTGCCGGTGCTCCATGATGGCCAGGCCTTCAGGCTGTGTGCGGGCCCAGCGCCGGGCGCAGACCTCGGCGATGTTGAAATAGGCATCGACCTGCCAGCGCAAGCCCTGATGCAAGGCGGCGTGGTGATCGGGCAGGTGCAGTCCTTCTGCGCGGGTCGTCGGCATGAGCGGCAGAGCTCCTTATGATGATGGGCTTGGCGCCGGCCTTCGCCGGCAATGAGAAACCCAGCAATGTACAAAGAAAAGCACGCCGCCAGCAGCACGTTTGTCCCTATCCGCGGCCTGCAATACCATGTGCTGCAGTGGACTTTCGGGCCGCTACAGCCTGAGCTAGCGCCCCTGGTCATGGTGCATGGCTGGATGGACGTGGGTGCCTCCTATCAATTCATGGTCGATGCCCTGTCCGAAGACTTCCTGCGCGGCCGGCGACTCATCGCCCCCGACTGGCGCGGCTTTGGCCTGACCGAGGTACAGACCGACAGCTTTTGGTTCCCCGACTACCTGGGCGATCTGGACTTCCTGCTCGACGCCCTGGCACCGGGCCAGGCCATAGACCTGGTCGGTCACAGCATGGGCGGCAATGTCAGCATGTGTTACGCAGGCGTGCGCCCAGAGCGCATCCGCAAGCTGGTCAATCTGGAAGGTTTTGGCCTGGCCAATGGCCACCCCGCACAAGCCCCTGGCCGCTATGCCCAATGGATGGACGAACTCAAAGCCCTGCACAGCGGCCAGATGGCGCTGCGCCCCTACGCCGATGCCCAGGCCGTGGCCCGCCGCCTGATGAAGACCAACCCGCGACTGCCGGCCGACAAGGCACTGTGGTTGGCTCAACATTGGGCCAAACCGGACGCGCAAGGCCAATGGCAGATCCTCGGGCAGGCGGCGCACAAGCTCAAGAACGCCTATATCTACCGCTGGGAAGAAATGCAGCACATCTGGCAACGCATCAGCGCGCCGGTGCTCTCGGTCGAGGCTGGCGGCAAGTCCATGACGGGCTGGTGGAAGGGCGCATACACCCTGGAGGAATACCATCAAAGACTGAAAAACGTCGCGCAGGTGCGTCAGGCCCACATCGCCGATGCCGGCCACATGGTGCACCACGATCAACCTCAGGCCCTGGCTGCGCTGATCGAAGAGTTCCTGGCATGAGAAAATCCAGCGATTGACCTTACCCGCCGGCCTGAGGCCGGCACGGACGGGTTCCACCCTTTCCAATATTGAGCATCGCCATGGACGTAGAACGCATCAACCTGATCGGTAACACCTTGCATGACCTCGGTCAGCGGGTGCAAGAGCTTCGGGGGTATCTTTGACTACCCTGCCAAGGAACGCAAACTGCAAGAGGTGATTGCAGCGCTCGAAGACCCCAAGGTCTGGGACAACCCCAAGCGAGCTCAAGAACTAGGCAAGGAAAAAAAGTCCCTCGAAGACGTGGTGCTGGTGCTCGACCGGCTTAGCCAGGAAATAGCAGACAACACCGAGCTCTTCGAAATGTCGCGCGATGACAGCGACGAAGCGGGCCTCCTCACCATTGAAGCCGAGGCTGCCAAAGTGGGAGCCGAAGTAGAAAAGCTCGAATTTCGCCGCATGTTCGGCAACCAGGCCGACCCGCTCAACGCCTTTGTGGACATTCAGGCCGGCGCCGGCGGCACCGAGGCCTGCGACTGGGCCAGCATGCTGCTGCGCCAGTACCTGCGCTATGCCGAGCGCAAGGGCTTCAAGACCACGGTCGAAGACGAATCGGCCGGCGACAGCGCCGGCATCAAAAGCGCCACCATCAAGATCGAGGGCGAATACGCCTTCGGTCTGCTGCGCACCGAAACCGGCGTGCATCGCCTGGTGCGCAAGTCGCCCTTTGACTCCTCGGGCGGGCGTCATACCTCGTTCGCGTCGATCTTTGTCTACCCCGAGATTGACGACTCGATCGAGATCGACATCAACCCAGCCGATGTGCGCACCGACACCTTCCGCGCCTCGGGTGCGGGCGGTCAGCACATCAACAAGACCGACTCTGCTGTGCGCCTGACCCACATCCCCACCGGCATCGTGGTGCAGTGCCAGGACGGACGTTCACAGCACAGCAACCGCGACGTGGCCTGGAAGCGCCTGCGCTCGCGCCTGTACGACCACGAGCTGCGCAAGCGCCAGGCCGAACAGCAAAAGCTCGAAGACAGCAAGACCGACGTGGGCTGGGGCCACCAGATCCGCAGCTATGTGCTCGACCAGAGCCGCATCAAGGACTTGCGAACCAACTTTGAAACCTCGGCCACCCAGAAAGTGCTGGACGGCGACCTCGACGCCTTCATCGAGGCCTCGCTCAAACAGGGCGTCTGACGCCCGACCTAGGAGTTTTCATGCGTGACGGACAGTCCCCAAACGGCGCCATCTTGCGCGCCGACTACCAGAGCCCTGCCTTCTGGATCGATGCGGTCGATCTCAGCTTCGACCTCGACCCCCAAAAAACCCGGGTGCTCAACCGCATGAAACTGCGGCGCAACCCCGATGCGCCGGCCCAGCCTCTGCGGCTCGATGGCGAAGAGCTCAACCTGGCGCGGGTACTGGTCAACGGCCAAGGCACCTCTTTCAAGATGGACGGCGGGCAGCTGCTGCTGGAAAACCTGCCCGAGGGGCTAGAGGCCTTTGAGCTGGAGATCTTCACCACCTGCAACCCGGCCAAGAACAGCAAGCTGATGGGCCTGTATGTCAGCCAGGACTCCTTTTTCACCCAATGCGAAGCTGAGGGCTTTAGGCGCATCACCTACTTCCTAGACCGCCCGGACGTGATGGCCAGCTACAGCGTCACCCTGCGCGCTGACAAGGCCAGGTACCCGGTGCTGCTGTCCAACGGCAACCTGGTCGAGCAGGGCGATCTGGAAGACGGTCGGCACTTTGCCCGCTGGGTCGATCCGCACAAAAAGCCCTGCTACCTGTTTGCCCTGGTGGCCGGCCAACTGGTCTGCCGCGAACAGCGCATCACAGCGCGCTCGGGCCAGGACCATCTGCTGCAGGTCTATGTGCGGCCGGGCGACCTCGACAAGACCGAGCACGCGATGAATTCGCTCATGGCCTCGGTGGCCTGGGACGAAGCGCGCTTTGGCCTGCCGCTCGATCTGGAGCGCTTCATGATCGTCGCCACCAGCGACTTCAATATGGGCGCCATGGAAAACAAGGGCCTGAACATCTTCAACACCAAGTACGTGCTGGCCAGCCAGGCGACGGCCACTGACACCGACTTTGCCAACATCGAAAGCGTGGTCGGGCACGAGTACTTCCACAACTGGAGCGGCAACCGCGTCACCTGCCGCGACTGGTTCCAGCTCTCGCTCAAGGAAGGCCTGACCGTCTTTCGCGACCAGGAGTTTTCGCAAGACCTGTGCGCCGAGGCATCGGCCCGCGCCGTCAAGCGCATCGAAGACGTGCGGGTCCTGCGCACCGCGCAGTTTCCGGAAGACGCCGGCCCCATGGCGCACCCGGTGCGGCCCGACAGCTATGTCGAGATCAACAACTTCTACACCGTCACCATCTACGAAAAAGGTGCCGAACTGGTTCGCATGATGCAAACCCTGGTCGGGCGTGAAGGTTTTGGCCGCGGCATGAAGCTGTACTTCGAGCGTCACGACGGCCAGGCGGTGACCTGCGACGACTTCGCCCAGGCCATTGCCGACGCCAACCCCAGCTCCGAGCTGGCACGCCTGCTGGCCCCCTTCAAGCGCTGGTACAGCCAGGCCGGCACACCACGACTGCAAGCCAGTGGCCAGTACGACGCTGCGGCCCAGACCTACACCCTGAGCCTGACTCAAAGCTGCCCGCCCACCCCAGGGCAGAGCGAGAAGATGCCCTTCGTGATTCCAGTAAACCTGGGGCTGGTCGGCCCCGACGGGCAAGACCTGCCCCTGGACCTGGGCGATGGCCAGACCCCCACCACGCGCACCCTGGTGCTCGAACAGCCCGAGCAGCGCTTTGTGTTCCAGAACGTGAGCAGCGAAGCTGTGCCCTCGCTGCTGCGCGGCATGAGCGCGCCGGTCACACTGGCCATGGAGCTCAGCGACGCCCAACTGCTGCACCTGCTGGCCCACGACAGCGACCCCTTCAGCCGCTGGGAGGCCGGGCAGCGCCTGGGCATACGCCTGGCCCTGCAGGCCCTGGCCCATGACAACAGCGACGAGCTGCTCAGCGATGGCTATGTGGACGCGATGCGCGCGGTGCTGCGCCACCCCGGCTTGGACCCCGCCTTCAAAGAGTTGGTGCTGACCCTGCCTTCTGAAGCTTATCTGGCCGAGCAGGTCGAAGTGGTCGATCCGCAGCGCATACACGCGGTGCGCCAATCCATGCGCCTGCAACTGGCCATGGCCCTGCGCGAGGACTGGGAGCAGGCCTGGCAGGCCAACCTCGATACCGGCGCCTACAAGCCCGATGCCCGCTCGAGCGGCCGGCGGGCGCTGGCCGGCATGGCCCTGTTGCACCTGTGCCTGGCCGATGTAGCCGAACGCGAAGAGCGCTGGCCGGCGCTGGCCCTGGAGCGCTTTGAGGCGGCTGGCAACATGACCGACCGCTTCAACGCCCTGAGCGCCCTGGTCAGCAGCGGCCACCACCTGGCTGAGAAGGCGCTGCAACGCTTTCACGCGCTGTTCAAGCAGGAGGAACTGGTCATCGACAAATGGTTCAGCCTGCAAGCCGGCGCGCCCGACCATGGCGGTCATGTGCTGCCCATCGTGCGCCAGCTCATCAAGCACCCGGACTTCAACCTGCGCAACCCCAACCGGGCCCGCAGCGTGCTGAGCACCTTCTGCCAAGGCAATCCGGGCGCCTTCCATCGCGCAGATGCGGCCGGCTACGTGTTCTGGGGTGAGCGTGTGCTCGAGCTCGACGCCTTCAACCCGCAAGTGGCCGCCCGCCTGGCGCGCGCGCTCGACCGCTGGAAGAAACTCGCCGAACCCTACCGCAGCGCCGCCCGCGAGGCCATCGCCCGGGTGGCAGCCAAGGCCGAACTGAGCAAAGATGTGCGCGAGGTGGTCAGCCGCGCCCTGGCCGATTAAAAAAGCCCCCTCTTCCCCTGGGAGAGGGCTGGGCTGAGGGCCGCGCGGCCTGTGCATCATGCGCGCCCCTCATTGCCTGAAGGAGAACCCATGAACAAGATTTCCCTCACCCGCTACCTGGTGGAACAACAGCGCGACCATGGCCACATCCCGGCCCAGTTGCGCCTGCTGCTTGAGGTGGTGGCCCGTGCCTGCAAAAGCATCAGCCAGGCGGTCAACAAAGGCGCACTCGGCGGCGTGCTGGGCTCGGCCGGCAGCGAGAATGTGCAGGGCGAGGTGCAGAAAAAACTCGACATCATCGCCAATGAGGTGCTGATCGAAGCCAATGAATGGGGCGGGCACCTCGCCGCCATGGCCTCCGAGGAAATGGACAGCATCTACGCGGTGCCCAACCGCTACCCCCAGGGCGAGTACCTGCTGCTGTTTGACCCGCTGGACGGTTCGAGCAATATCGACGTCAACGTCAGCATAGGCACCATCTTCAGCGTACTCAAAAAACCTGAAGGGGGCATGGCGGTCAGTGAGCAGGACTTCCTGCAGGCCGGCAATAAACAAGTGGCGGCCGGCTACTGCGTCTATGGTCCGCAAACCACCCTGGTGCTCACCGTCGGCAAAGGCGTGGCCATGTTCACCCTGGACCGTGAGCAAGGCTCTTTCGTGCTGACCCAGGAAGATGTGCAAATTCCGGTCGACACCAAGGAATTTGCCATCAACATGAGCAATATGCGCCACTGGGACGCACCGGTCAAACGCTACATCGACGAATGCCTGCAAGGCAAAGAAGGCCCGCGCGGCAAAGACTTCAATATGCGCTGGATCGCCTCCATGGTGGCCGATGTGCACCGCATCCTCACCCGTGGCGGCGTCTTCATGTACCCCTGGGACAAGCGCGAGCCCGACAAGGCCGGCAAATTGCGCCTGATGTACGAGGCCAACCCCATGTCCTGGCTGGTCGAGCAAGCTGGCGGCGCCGCCACCAACGCCAAAACCCGCATCCTCGACCTGCAGCCGACCAAGTTGCATGAGCGGGTGAGTGTGGTGCTGGGCAGCAAGAACGAAGTCGACCGCATCACCGCCTATCACAACGGAGCGTGAACGGGCTGGCCTGCCCAATGCAAGGCACTGGCTATAATCTCGGCCCTTAGCCGGTGTAGCTCAGTCGGTAGAGCAGCTCATTCGTAATGAGAAGGTCGGGTGTTCGATTCATCTCTCCGGCACCAATGAAATCAAGCACTTAGCCCAACCCACAAAGTTGGGCTTTTTGCTTGCCGGGTATTTACAGACTGTTTACAGACTGCGGTACGAGGTTTCGCTCCTTGCGGGCTGCATGGCCCTAGGAGCAGGCCGCCCTGCTCGGTGTGTGGCTACCCACCCCCGGCCCTTGCCATTTCAGCCTGCGCCGACCCCACCGTACCCCCACCCCCCTAAATCTGTGGATGGGACCCGTTGTCGGTAACACACTAATCCGGTCGAATGGGTGCAGGTCAGAACCTTTCACGATGGTTGTCACTAACCGCCGCATCGACCCGCCAGCCCATGTCCACCCTGCTGTGCGCTCCCCAGGAACAAGCCAAGCGAGAGAAGCAGACCGTGGGCGGCTTGCAGTACAACCGCAACAACAAGCGCGAAGTCGAGTCCATGCAGTGACCACAAGGGGCCGGGGGCGAGGTTCTAGGCAGGGATGGCGGCAGGAGGCTCGGGTAAGCACTAGTCATTTTTGAAATCATGAGGTTATGCTTGCGCTCTATATAGCCTCGCTCAGCTTCCCCGAAGGGCGCCCATATATTGGCTAGCCCTGCGTGGATGATTTCCGTGCGCTGCTTGTGGGTTGTGAGAGTCATTTCCTTGTATTCCAAGATTGGCAAATGATCATCAAATTCTTCTTAAAAATATTTGCATTCATTGTCATGATTGCAAGCTCAGGCGCTTATGCCGCTGACTTTGATGCAGGGAGGGAGCTTGATAAGCACTGCTCTTCTGAGTACAAACAGGTCGATGACTTTTTACAATACCTTTATAAGGTAGATGGTAATCTGAAGGACTTAAATCCGAGCAAGATTAAACGTATAGAACATCTTGAGGCTGTTTTTAGAGACCGTAAAACTATAAAACCACAGAGAAGCGAAGCTTTTAGAGAGCTTTTCGGTGACCCAGATTGGTGGGTATACAAGCTTCAACGTGATTCAAAGAAGTTGATCGCTCAACTTGAATTGCTGAAGAAAAATTCAAGTTGGGACCAATTTAAAAAATTGGCCTCCGAACAAGTTGCCGGAAAAATTTCTAAATTAAGTTTGCAGCCATCGGCCACTAATTCAATGAATGCGATGGTTGATTTGATGGTCGGTTCAGCAGAATTCTTTAGTGAACGGAATGAGATTAAAGAGCGACTGAAGGCGTTGGGTGCTAGTTCTCGGCTGAGCAGAGTATTCTCGGAAGACAGCCAACAAGATTCTTTTGAGTCGAAATTTTTGTTGCTTTATCTACCCTCTTCCTTGATCAAGTGTCAGATCGATTTCTTGGAGACGCGGCTGAACACAAAGCGATGATGCATTGAGGCTTCGTGAGTGTTGGCAGGCTAAGCCCTACAACCGCACCAACTGGCCGCTCATTAAAAATCTGGCAACATTCGCCTATGAAAAAGATCATCCTCGCGCTTCTGATGGCGGCCACATTGGGCACTGCATCTGCCGACCCGCTTACAGAAGCTGCCGCTGCTAATGACCGTGGCGACTACGCTGCGGAGCTAAAAATCACCCGCCCTTTGGCTGCCAGTGGCGAGGCCTGGGCACAAGCTTTTCTTGGTGATAGTTTTTTTTACGGCTATGGAGTAAAGCAAAACTATACAGAGGCCGCCAAGTGGTACCGGCTAGCAGCCGAGCAGGGGCAGGCCAGTGCGCAGTCAAACCTAGGAGTGATGTACGAAGCCGGTCAAGGTGTGGCCCAAAACTTCACAGAGGCGGCAAAGTGGTATCGGCTAGCTGCAGCGCAGGGGAATTCGTTTGCGCAGTTAAACCTGGGCACATTGCACTACAACGGCAAAGCCGTTGTTCAGAGCTACACAGAAGCGGCGAAGTTGTACCGGCTAGCAGCAGAGCAAGGAGCTGCGCAAGCGCAGCACAACCTGGGCTTTTTGCACTACAACGGCCAAGGCGTAGTCCAGAATTTCACAGAGGCCGAGAAGTGGTTTCGGCTCGCAGCCGAGCAGGGATATGCGGCTGCGCAGTACAACTTGGGCTTATCGCATTACAACGGTCAAGGCGTAGTCCAGAATTTCACAGAGGCCGAGAAGTGGTTTCGGCTCGCAGCCGAGCAGGGGAATGCAGATGCGCAGTACAACCTGGGCTTATTGCAGTACAAAGGCCAAGGGGTGGTCCAAAACTTTACCGATGCGGCGAGGTGGTTCCTGCTTGCGGCCGATCAGGGAAGTGCGGGTGGGCAGAACAACTTAGGCGTGATGCACGAAAAAGGACATTACTTTGTCCAAAACTTCGCGGAGGCGGCGAAGTGGTATCGGCTAGCGGCCGAGCAGGGATATGTGAGTGCGCAGTTCAACCTAGGCGTGTTGTACAACAATGGTAAAGGTGTAGTCCAAAACTTCGCAGAGGCTGAGAAGTGGTACCGGCTCGCGGCCGATCAGGGAAATGCGAATGCGCAGTACAACCTGGGCGTGTTGTTCAGCAAGGGCCAAGGTGTGGTCCAAAGCCACACAGAGGCGGCTAAGTGGTACCGGCTAGCAGCCGCGCAGGGGAATGCGAATGCGCAGTTCAACCTAGCATGGTTGCACCAAGACGGCAAAGGCGTTATTCAGAGTTTCGCAGAGGCGGCGAAGTGGTATCGGCTAGCTGCAGAGCAGGGATTTGCGAGTGCGCAGTACAACCTGGGCTTTTTTCACGCCAACGGGCAGGGGGTGGTACAGAACTTCTCAGAGGCTCAGAAGTGGTACCGACTAGCAGCCGAGCAGGGGAATGCGAGTGCGCAGTCAAACCTAGGAGTGATGTACGAAGCCGGTCAAGGTGTGGCCCAAAACTTCACAGAGGCGGCAAAGTGGTACCGGCTAGCAGCAGAGCAGGGACTTGCGGGTGCGCAGAATAACCTGGGCACAGTGCACTACAACGGCCAAGGCGTGATCCAGAACTTCACAGAGGCCACAAAGTGGTTCAGGCTCGCAGCCGAGCAGGGACATGCGGGTGCGCAGGTAAATTTGGGCGCTTTGTACAACACCGGTAAAGGTTTAGTGCAGAACTACGCTGAGGCGGCCAAGTGGTATCGGCTCGCTGCCGATCAGGGAAGTGCGGATGGGCAGTACAGCCTTGGCGTTTTGCACGAAAGAGGCCAAGGAGTTGCTCAGAGCTACGCAGAGGCGGTGAAGTTGTACCGGCTAGCAGCCGAGCAGGGAAATGCGGATGCTCAGTACAACCTGGGCGTGTTGTTCAGCAAGGGCCAAGGTGTGGTACAGGACTTTAAAAAAGCTCATATGTGGTTTAACCTTGTCGCGCTCAAAGGTGACAACGAAAGTGTGAAGGCAAGAGACGGCATCGCTATACGAATGACTCCGCAACAAATCGGCGAGGCGCAAACCATGGCAAGGGAGTGCATGGAGCGCAAGTTCAAAGGTTGTGACTAAATTGTCGACATAGCTCAGTCATGTCACTTCACGCTTGATTGAAATCTGGCAGCATTCGCCCATGAAAAAGATCATCCTTGCGCTGTTGCTGGCTGCTGCATTGAGCACTGCAACTGCCGATCCACGTGCAGATGCAGTGGCTGCAAATAAACGTGCCGACTACTCTGCAGAGCTGAAAATTACCCGCCCATTGGCCGCCAAAGGTGCAGCTTGGGCACAATCTTTTCTTGGTGACAGTTTCTTTTATGGAAAAGGTGTGGTTCAAAACTTCACAGAGGCAGTGAAGTGGTACCGGCTCGCGGCCGAACAGGGAAATGCGGATGCGCAATACAACCTGGGTTTGATACACACCACCGGCCAAGGGGTGGTGCAGAACTACGCAGAGGCGGCCAAGTGGTACCGACTGGCAGCCGAACAGGGAATCGCAGGTGCGCAGTACTTCTTAGGCTTGTTGCACTACAGGGGCGAAGGAGTGGTCCAGAACTTCACAGAGGCGGCCAAGTGGTATCGGCGAGCAGCGGCTCAAGGAGATGCTAGTGCGCAGCTCAATCTCGGCTTGTTGCACGGTGACGGGCAAGGCGTTGCGCAAGACTACAAAAAATCTCACATGTGGCTTAACCTTGCGGCGGTCAAAGGCAACAAGACCAGCGTTAATGCACGAGACGACGTCGCCAAACGCATGACCCCTCAACAAATCGGCGAAGCGCAAGAAATGGCGAGGCAGTGCATGGAGCGCAACTTCAAAGGGTGTGACTGACCTGTCTGACGAATAAATGCCGTCGGCTTGGCGGCGGGAGGTTGTCCATGCCGTGGTTAGCCATCCCGGCGCCCTGACGGCCCACCAGATTCGCCAGTCGGACGGGGGCTTTCAAGCCCACTGCGGCCGAAGCGCGCTGGATAAGAGACCTGTCGAAATAGTAGAGGCAGAGGTACGGCGTATTTGTATGCGTCTCAAGTAGTATCCTAAACAAGCTCCACCGCACGCCGCTTGACCTCATCATTGACGGTGCCATACCCCTGAGTGGTTGAAATCGATTTGTGCCCAGCAATTGCTGCCAGTACGAACACTGACACGCCCTGCGATGCCAGTCAGGTAAGCGACCTGCCCACCCCACCAGCCGTACCACCATGAAGCCAACCTCTGCTGAACAGATCTGGGCCGACTTCTGTGACCGATTTTCCGTGGCTGAATGCGCAGTGCCACTATTCAAGGCCAGTGCTTCAGGCCGAGTGACGACCCGGAATCACGGCCTTGATGGTCGCACCTTGCTCTGTCGATCTGAGCAGATGGAGTCACTCGTCCGCACTGAGGCGGCCAAGGCAGTCAGTGACTATCAGGCCGGGAAGCAACGAATTGACGGCTTGATCTACATGATGGGATGGCGACAGGACCAGAGCCTCATACCGCTCTACATCGGGAAAACAGAGGTCACTGGCCGGGGCGACAGGAACCTTTCAGTGAACCTCAAGAATCTTGACCGGGACACGTCCAAGTTTGCTCGGTGGGGGGATGGTTACGCCTACCATGTGGGTGACCTGAGCGCGTGTGTTGTACCTGGGCACGACCCCAGACGCCGGCAGGAGAAGTACTCCGACTGGGCCAGCAAGTTGTTTGAGCAGGCCCCAACAGAACAGCCTGTGCTGCGCCAGCCTGTCTGGTTCTGGGCAACTGCATGGGATAACAGGACAACTGGCATCTGGCAGGAGCTGGGGCCAACTAGGCTTGCTTTCTTGGAGTACACCTTGATTGGTGTTGCCAGCATGATTTCACCGGATCTGCTGAACCGTGAGGGCCGGCAAAGAGCGTGAGCACACGTTTAATTTGAATGACGGTGGCCTCGCGTCAGACAGTGCTGCTTAGGCCTGTGTGCGTAAGTTGCGGTTTATGTGAAGGCTCTCAGGCCAAGACCTTCGCCATTGTCCTGCTAGCTTTCATCCTCAGACAGCAGGTACAGAAGATCCACATTCAGGGCTTCTGCGATGGCACACAGCACTCGTAGGCTCGGATTGCCGATGGCCCGCTCGATCTGCGACTGATATGTGCGGTCGATCCCAGCGGCAAAAGCTAAGGCCTCCTGCGACAACCCGCGCTCAATGCGCGTATCACGCACCCTGGTGGCGAGGCGGGCCTGAAGGACTCTGAGCGTTGACTGCTTGGGTGAAGACACCCTTGCAGATTGATGTCAATGTGACCTATAGTCCACGGAAAATAGTCTACAACGCTGTAGAAGGAGCGCCATGACCCGTCCCGTATCTCGTGCAATCCGCTGCGCCGCAGCACTGTCTCTTCTCTTTGGCTTGGTTGGATGTGGGTCAACACCGGAGACATATCAGTCTTACCAGCCACCCCCGCCACCACCGACGCCCTTGCAAGCCTGTTATGAACGGGCCGGGGATAGTGCGCTTAGATGTTCACGTGACAATTTTCTTAAATCGTTGCAGCGGATCGGGGGCGAGGTTGATTGCGACATGCGGAGGATGAACATGGAGGACATGTGTCGGCGTCAGTTTAGATAGCGGGCGAATTTTAAACATCTGAGCGGTTAATTGACCCAAATTTGACGCCATATCAATTGCAGATGAAGGGGGCGTGGATGCCGGCAATTTGGATCCCTTGAAAGATACCCAGGCCGCAATCCATTCCGGCTAGCGCTTCCACCGGCTGTGAATAATAATACTATTAGCCATTTGGCGGAACAAAGGAAAAGCCAAATTGAAGCGCTGCTCTACTTTTACTAGGCTCCTATCTCCATCATCTCCTACGCCACAACTGAAGAAAATTAGTTTTCGATCATAATAGACCGGAAACAGGACAAACATCGTTTGAAGCGTCATGCCAGCCCTTTGAATTTCTTGTCGAAATTTGATCCATGCAGCAGGTTGACCGTCAAGCTTAGTTTGCTTGCCATCAATAAAGACTCCCCCCTGCGGCACGAAATCCTTTAGCTCGCCTGGATTAAAAATCTCGGCCGCATCTTTCTCCGTGAAACTTTCTCCGGGCGGGATTATTATTTCCCTAATCGCCAAGTTACAAATTTCTAAGCCTCGCCCTTTTTCACTGGTAACCTGAAAGAGCATGTTTGGTCTTTTCCCATCGGCACCACCCCAGCTGGTCGGATATTCGAAAGTTACCTCAAGACCCTTTGCTTTCGGGTTCCCAATAGAGCTATAGGTTACACGATCTCCACTGAAAAACTGATCTAATGCGCTCATTTGCGCCAAAGCGGAGTTTGGCAGCAAAAAGGCTACTGCAAGGCTGAGACAAAGAAAGTATCGCATTTTAAGGGAGCTGATTGATAAATACTTCAAATCGTGGCTGCGCCTTTCTAAGGAACTTGACCCGAAAAAAATGCCACAAGCAGGCTCGACATATCACCCTAGGCTAACCAAATAGCCAGCATCAATGGGTTCATACTGGGACGATTTGACCCACGCCAGTGCTCCGCCAGCCGCACCGTTGGCATATCCCCAACGGGCCACTGCACCCATTGAGACCTGATCAGCCATTACGCCGGCCTCACGCCCGATCTGAGATAAATCATCAGCGTTGACCTGCACAAAGTCCAGCCATTTCAACAGGTGCTGCTTTGCAGCCAGGGTGTCAGACTTGCTTCGGTTGCAGGCAGGGTGGGCCAGTACGAAGTTGTGGGCCAAATCCCTTGGATACAGCGAATGCGGGATGAAGTGGTCCACATCAGCCTCTCTAACGGTCTGGCCGCAGTAGTGGCATCGGCTTGTAAGCTTTCTGAGGCCAGTAGCAACCACTGTCAGGGCCTGCCTGGACGTCTCAAACAAGAAAGATTCCAGGTCATGGTCATGTCCCAGCAACTGGCTATTCTGTCGATTTAACTTTATGTGGTCGATCCAGTGGCTACGCGACAGCCGCTGTGACCTGCCCCCTTCCGGCGTACCAATCAAAAGGAAGGAAGTCCAAGTTGAAGGTTAATCGATTTCTTTGCTTGTGACAGACCGAGCAGCATCGCCAGCGTGCTGGCGATGCTGCTCGGCAAATTGCGCCGGGGGTATGCGCCCCAGGCTGCTGTGAGGCCTGACCTGGTTGTAGTCCTGGCGCCAAACCGCGGCAGCCCTTCGTGCTTCGTCCAGAGACTCAA
>Ga0164293_10002481_pt1 | contig 15621 bp, 19 predicted proteins | sample GEODES118metaG_FD_111487 | JGI IMG/M metagenome (GOLD analysis project Ga0164293, IMG submission 111487) | Eutrophic lake water microbial communities from Lake Mendota, Wisconsin, USA - GEODES118 metaG | ecosystem: Environmental > Aquatic > Freshwater > Lake | place: USA: Lake Mendota...
CAGTTGATTGATCATGTGGAGTACAAAGACTATCAAAGTGAACTCAAATACTTGTTGGAGGAGTCAGGCAGACTAGATACCATGGCTGATTTAATAAATCGAGTAAATGAAACAGGCAACACATTAGTACTTGTAGACCGTACTGAATGTGGTAGACAACTGGTGGAACGCCTGGGTGACCGTGCAGTTTTTGTGTCAGGTGCAACCAAAACAAAAAACAGGCAAGCAGAATATGATCAAGTGGCTGATGCAACCGATAAAATTATTGTGGCAACTTATGGCGTTGCTGCCGTGGGTATTAATATTCCTAGGATTTTTAATCTTGTGCTTGTTGAGCCTGGCAAGTCATTTGTTAGGGTTATTCAGTCAATTGGTCGTGGCATACGCAAAGCAGAAGACAAAGATCATGTTCAAATTTGGGACTTGACCAGCACTTGCAAATTTGCCAAGCGGCACTTGACCAAGCGCAAGGCTTTCTATCGTGAAGCCAACTATCCTTTCACACAAGAGAAACTAGACTGGATGAAACTAGGTTGACTTTTGTCACACAACAGTATATTATAACAACATGCGAATTTTAACATTAGAAAATCAACATTACGACCTAGATCATTTGCCTGAAGAGGTAGATGACATGCGATTTGCCATACTTGACAACTCAAATCCACAAGAGCCAGATTATCATTTCATTCCCTTGATCTTTTTGGAAAGTTTTAATGCACCTGCCTTGGTGTTGCGTATTGGAAACAACACTATCAAAATGCCCATGGACTGGCAAATACTCATAGGTGAACCCGAAATAGGCGACTTGGAAGTGCTACCCTTGACCAGCATAAATGATCGTGGCTTTAGAGTGTTTCAATTCAATCCACTCACAAGTTTTCGTCCAAGTTTTCCAGATATTGAAATCTTGGACGTATATCACGAAGTAGCGTGGTACGCACCCAAACTTAAAAATGGGCAACTGCTGGCTGTGCCATTGAACAATGATCCTGATCCCGACTGTGTGTATTTTGTCAAAGACATCAGTCGCAATTGTGAGATAGTAGACTACAACAAATCATGGTGATACATGCCTTATACTGAACCGCAACTGTTTGAAAACTTGACTCGCATGGTAAAAATTTACCTAGAAAGTTATCCCGAAGATCAGCAAGGATTGGAACGATTCCTGCGCTGGGCACACACTCAATATGGCTACCGGTATGGGAACTCTTAAGCCCGACGCTACCTACATCTACGAGCGCAATGGCAACGAAGTGTATGCTCGTGAGTCTGGCGCTGACCCCAGCACCAGACAACTAATGGGCTATGCATACGATCCAGTAAATGGACATCATGTTGACTATGATAGTAGAACATCAGATGGTAGACCCTTGCATGACCATTTGATGGAAAGCAAGATGTGGGGTGACATACACCGCCTGGCCAAGACCACGCCTGCTTTACAAGATGCCTTGGAACGTGTTATAATGATATACCGACTAATCAAAGTAGATAACAAATGAGCGATAACATCTATTGCAAGGCGCCGTGGACATCTATTAGTTACATGCCCGGCGGTAAGTTTGCCCCATGTTGTCAATGGAATGACAAATATTTTGACAGCCCTGAGCAGGTAATTCAACAAGTAGGCGGTGCATTTTTGAATGACAATATACCTGCAGGATGCCAAAGTGCTTGCGGCATTGACATACCTATAGATACACCAGGGCGTCATTATAGGAAAAATTTTGATCGATACCAAACTGATTTTAAATCGTCGACAGTGCAATTTTTAGATTTTAGAAACAACAATTTGTGTAATTTGAAATGCCGCAGTTGTGGTCCTACGTTTAGCACTAGCTGGTCAGCTGAAATAGGCGGTGTCACTCATCAATATGAGCCTGTTGAGTTAGTCAACATGGATCTTTCGCAGTGCAAATACATTTATTTTGCTGGTGGAGAACCTTTGCTGAATCCGCAACATTATGAACTATTAGAACACCTTATTAAAAATGAAATTAATCCCACATTGCAATATAGTACAAACATGACTGTATTGGGCACCAAAAATTACTCAGTAAAAGACTTATGGCCTTATTTTGAAAATATCTTAGTAATGGCCAGTATAGATGCCGTAGGAAAAAATATTACATCTATAAGAAGTGGTGCAGATTGGCAAGATGTAGAACAGAATCTAAATTGGATGCGTACTCAAAAAAATGTTAATATTTTTGCAGCTCCAGTAATCAGTGCCTTGAGTGTGTGGTGGATTCAAGAGTGGTTTGATTATTTTGATTGGTTACCATTGGAAAATTTTCATCCAAACTTGGTATATTCTGATGGACCTTATCAATTGGGACTCATACCTGTATCATACCGACATGAAATTATTGACGCTATGAAAAATTCTCGATTCAAAGATAATTCGATTATACAATCCGCTATTTTAGAATTACAAACTGTAGATCGCTGTCAACAACTTTGGCCGGCATTTGTAGCCAAACAGTTGTTGTTGGACAAAAGACGAGGTGAGTCCTGGTTTGACAATTTGCCCGTTCGAGACAAATTGTTTCAAGAAATAGCATACAATATAAATCCATGAACAAGTTAAACATTGCCAATGAGATGCGACAACTGGATTGCAAAAACAGAAACTTCTATCGTGATCTCACAGACGAAGAACGCAAAAAGTTCTCTAACTATCTCATGATTCGTTGGGCCAGCTGTGTGGAAGGTTCACAGGATCTGCAAGAGTTTTACTTGATCTCCACCAACGAACGACTGAACAAACACTTCTTCAACATCAGTCGACATCCCGAACTGCAATGGTTGTGTGCTACCACAGTGAGTCCAGACATGGGCACACCCAGACACAACTGGATCTCTCCCAAGAAGAAAGAAACTGGTACAGGGGCAAGCAGCATCAAAAAGCAGTTGGCAGAGTTGTTTCCCACATACAAAGAAGATGAAATAGCCATGCTGGCCTCAATGACCACAAAGAAAGAACTTGATCAATACATCCGAGACCATGGTCGAGACACTAAATGAACTTGCTTGCGGCTACTGCAAGAAAACATTTCGCCGTGCAGAAAGTCTTGTGGTTCACATGTGTGAGCCTAAACGCCGCAGATCGGAACGCACGGAACGTGGGGTTGAACTGGGCTTTCAATCCTACTTGAGATTCTATGAGATCGCACAAGGATCAGCTAGACTCAAAACATTTGATGACTTTGCAGACAGCCCTTATTACCGGGCCTTTGTAAAGTTTGGCAGATACTGTGTGGCTACAAAGGCCATCAATCCCAGACAGTTCACCGAGTGGTTGCTGAAACACAACAAAAAAATTGACAACTGGGCGTCAGACAAAATCTACACTGAGTATTTGTTGGATTATCTAAAGATAGAAGCAGTGGCAGACGCACTTGCACGAGCAGTGGAGTTTGGTATAGATTGGAGTGAAAAACACTCAGCACCGCCACATGATTGTTTGCGTTATGGCAGTACACATGCCATGTGCTATGCTGTGACTACAGGACGTATCAGCTCTTGGGTGATATATAACTGTGAGTCAGGACAGAAGTTTTTGGGTGAACTCACTGCCGACCAAGTGGCCATGATATGGCCTTACATAGACTCAGATGTGTGGCAAAAGAAGTTCTCAGACTATGCCGCAGACTCTGAATACGCTCGAGAAATTTTGAGACAAGCAGGATGGTAAAATCAATTATTATAGTTGGCAGCACTGATTTAAAAACATCAGAGTACTACAAGCAAATTAATATTGAATCTAGTGTGTTAATCACATCTCGTGATCACAAACAATTGATAGGGCACACATCAGTAGGCGATGTGCCTGACTTAAAAGACCTTGAGTATATTTTAAGTCAGGCAACAGAAGTGTACTGGGCAGAATCTAGCATCAATGAGTTTTTTGATGCTGATAGTTATTATGATTTTGTTAATTGGCTAAAAGATTACAATTTGATCTATAACAATGTTGTAAACTTACACAAAATTAAATTTGATGATTACAACTGGAATCACTTATTATCACAAAATTTAAATCAAAATCATGTTGTTTTTTTCGGGTGTAGTTTTACTGCTGGGGCGGGATTGCCTGATGTTGAAACACATTATACTACTCAAGTAGCAAAACATTTTGGTAAGCAAGTATTCAATTTAGGATCCAATGGGGGCAGTAATGCATTGGTATTTGATCTGTTTACCCAACTTGATTTTTTTCCAGGACAGATTGTTGTAGTACAACTTACCTTTCTTGAAAGATTGCACTATTGTGGTCTCAACCGTCAATTGACAAAAGTTGTGTTTACAAAAAAAAATTATGAAAATTTAATTCACAACCTAGTAGAAATTTATAACAAAGATTTTTTATTTTACGAATTATTACAAAAAATAAGAGCAATGGTCGCCATTGCCCGCGCCAAAAAATTAAAAATGGTGTTTTGGTTGATTAATTATAAGGATACAAAAATATATTCTAAGGCAGACCAACGATATTTTTATCACATGCCAGAGTTTGTGCCTGCAAGTTGGATGGAAAATTATTTCTTAGACTTAGCCACCGACGGTCAGCACCCTGGTATTAGATCCAACAAGTTCATTGCCGATACACTAGTAAAATATATCGAAACTGTTTATAATAAGGATTAATATGATCACAAATGTATATTCACACAGTGGATTTGTCACAGCCAACAGCACAGTGGCGGGACCTTACATCAATGCTGGTACACCCAGTGCCGGCATGATGCGATATCACAACCAGCAGGTGCAAGTGTATGATGGCACATCATGGTTGGCCATGAGCAGTACTGCCAGTGTGGGACTCAGTGGAGAAGCCGAAGAAATCATGATCTGGGCACGAGAAAAGATGCAGGCAGAAGCAGAAGCACGTGCCATGGCTGAACAGTATCCTGCTGTGGCAGATGCCTTGAACGCAGTATGGGAATCTGAGCAGCAATTGAAAACCATTGTGGCATTGTGTAGAGTATAATGTATAAAAAAATAGCCTGTATTGGTGATAGTTTTTCCAGTACTACCTATGGACTAAGTTGGCCAGATTTATTGAGTCAACGCCTTGGTGCTGAACTGTGTCGTGCCAGTAGCCCCGGTGCCGGCATGGCGTTTTACGTGGAAAAATGTCATGACTTAGTAAAAGATCCCACTGTTGATCTTGTGGTAGTTCAATTAACTGAACCATCAAGGGTTGTAATTGGATTGAGAGCCTGGGAAAAAATTCAACAAGGGTTACATCCACATCCCATGCCTCCCCCAACCAATTACCTAGATCCCAATCACAATAACATTTACAAAGACATGGGATGTTATACCATGAACATTCACAACAACGAACGATGGCTGCGTCCAATGTTGGGGAATGTGGTTGATGGTATTGACCGTTTTTGGTTTAAACAAGTTGCAAATACTAAATTTTACGACTATCAAGCTGTGCATTCCGTGTTGGCCATACAAGCACTGTGTCAAGCGTGGAACAAACCACTAATTTTATTTTCTTGGTTTGTACCGTGTGAACAGTTTTTTGTTCCGGGATACGAGTGGTTGACTGATCAACTGACTCTAGTACCAGGCCACGCTGCTGACGAAGTAAATAGCCTGCAATTACCAAAGACCAATTGCGGACATCTGGAAACTGACGCATGGACACGGTTGTTTGACACATGGTTGTGGCCTAATATGGAACCACTGTTATGAAAAGACTATTTACTTTTGGATGCAGTTTTACCAGTTACTCATGGAGTACTTGGGCTGATATTCTAGGATCCACAGCCGAAGAATTTCAAAATTGGGGCATGTCGGGCACTGGCAATCAATTTATTCTAGCCAGCGTAGCAGAGTGTCATCAACGAAATCAGTTTCGACTAGATGATACTGTGATAGTGTGCTGGACCAATATCATGCGAGATGATAGATACAGCAACGGATGCTGGAGCACATTGGGTAATATTTACACACAACCATTGTATGATCCGGCCTGGGTACGCCAATGGATAAGCGAACGAGGTTGTTTACTTAGAGACTTGGCAGCATTGTCAGCAGTGACTCATATGTTGAAATCTCACGGAGTGGACTGGCGTTTTTTAAGCATGGTACCATTTGATCAGGCTGATCAGTACTCGCCAGAGTCAAATCCCAATCAAGACTTGGTATCTTTGTATTCTGATTATTTGTCCGAGATAAAACCCAGTTTTTTGGAAGTATTGCCTGATCGAGTTCCCTTGTCATTTGACGGACATCCAAGTCCAGCAGATCATTTGCGATATTTGGATCGTGTGTTGTCAGAGTTTGACATCCCGCACTCAACAAGAGTGCAGATCCAACAAGAAGATGATTTAGTACGAGCACCTGGTTACAAAAGACCCAGTGCAATACCGCCTAAAATAAGTCGAGCATAAAAACAATTATGAGTTATTCAGTACATCAACACTGGGATCCGTTGCAGACATGTGTGGTAGGTCGACCATACTCACCAGAATTTTTTTCGTTTATTAAAAATTCCAAAACACGTCAACGATTTGAAACCCTGGTTGAAGAGACTGAACAAGATTATCAACAGTTAGAAAACACATTAAAAAAATTCAATGTCAACGTGATACGTCCTGAGATTCCTGCACAATTAAATGTTGGAGATCGTTGGGTTCCACCACCGGTTGCTCCAAGAGATTATTTTATAATGATACATGATCAATTATGGGTTCCAGCGCACCCAAATCAGCAACATGCATTGCGAACACAAGTTGATCCCGTGATTGATCAAGCACAACACAACGTCAAATTATCAATGTACAACGGCATATTTGATCATGTGCGAGAGCAAGGCAACACAATAAATTTTACCGACTTGGATGTTGTCAGTGGATGTTTTGTGAGTCGAATTGGTAAAGATCTATATTTTGCCACACAAAGCAATGACGAAAATCAAAACAAATTGCTACAACAAGTAGATCAATTATTCCCCGATTCAAGAAATCGCGTGGTCAACGCTGGTGGACATGGAGACGCCACATATTGTCCCGTGGTACCAGGATTGATTGTGAGCCTGCGTGACATACCCACCTACGCTGACACATTCCCTGACTGGGAAGTCGTCTACCTGCCACCCAGCAACTATGCTGACACAGCTGAATTCAGACACAGTATGAAAATCAATCGAGGTCGATGGTTTCTTCCAGAATTTGAAAAAGATCAAAATTTAATTAACATGGTAGAACACTATTTTGACTCTTGGATAGGTAACGCCAGCGAAACAGTTTTTGATGTAAACATGCTGGTGATAGATACAAAAAATGTTATAATCAGTTCGCACAATGATCAAGTTGAATCAGCTTTGGCCAGACACGGTGTTACAGCACACGTGGTCAACCTGCGTCACAAATATTTTTGGGATTGCGGAATTCATTGTGCCACAAATGATTTGTCAAGAGCAGGAACACTTCAGGATTGGTTTGAATGAATGATACACATTGACTTTCAAGGTGGGGCGCATGGCAATTATTTAGAGTTTGTGTGTAATAAAATGGCAGGGCTAACTGTTGGTAAGCCATTTAATTCACTGGGCGCATCGCATGCCAAGCACTATATAGACAAGAAAATGTTTGTGGCAGATCATTATTCTTTCTGGCCTAAACCTTTTGTATTTGATAAAATAATCAGTGTGCAAATTAGTGTAGATGACTTATTACCACTTCAACAAATCAGTTTGCTTAGAGCAGGGGATCTTGAATACGACAATGATTATTTGGAAATTGACACATATAATAAACTCAATATCTGGCAGTATCAATGGGTGCTTGACGAAATTCTGCAGGGATTTTTCACCGATCAAATTAAAAAAAGTTACGATGCAATCAAAGATTCGAGTTGGCCCGAAGTAATCACACTTGATGATTTTAAAAAGTTACCAGCAAAAATCAAACAAGAATGCATTGAGAAGCACAACTTGATGCTATTAGAATTGTCACCAACCAGCCCAGATTGTCCAAGACCGATACTGCGTGAATTTTTTCAAATTGGTTTTGAGCAACCTGAACAACATGGATTTATTGCTAGACAAAATCAAATAAAGTATTCTTCAAATCAACAGATATATTATTTTCCATTTAGTTGTTTTTACAACAAAATTGAATTCTTACAACAACTCAAAAAGATTGCTGAGTGGGCAGAAATATTGTATACTTGTGAGCAAGATGTTGAACAACTTCATGATGAATTTTTATTAAAACAGCCCTATCAAAATTCAAAATTTAAATGCAACGAAATTATATCAACAATCAAAGCACAACAAACAATAACTCAAAAAGTTGATTTGCTAGAAGAAGCATATATCAACGCTAAATTAGGATGGAATTATTTTGCATGAGTGATAAATTTTCAGTGCATCAACATTGGGATCCACTCAAAGTGTGCGTAGTAGGACGCAGTTATCCGCCCGAGTATTATTCTTGGATTTCAGTACCACATGTGCGACGATTGTTTGAACGCATTGCCATTGAAACGGAACAAGATTATCTCAGCATTGTCAAAAAGCTCGATGAATTTGGTGTTGAAGTATTGCGCCCTGAATTGGCAACTAAATCATTTATCAACGGAAAATATTATCCGCCGCCCATGACGCCAAGAGATCATATGATAATGATAGGCGAAACATTTTATAAAGGGTATGAATTAGATTTTCAAGAATTTTACAAAAACGTCAAAGATGCTTCATGGCCGGTTTGCCAGTCTTTTGAAGAATTTTTAACACTGCCGTCACACATACAAGATGAATGCAATCAACTTCACAAGTTGTCAGACCTGCGCAATTTTTATGACAGCTATAGTCAAATATTTGATCGAATTGCTCAGCAAGGCAACCATATAAAGACAACTCAGATTTCTCAAGCGCCTGGAGCATTTATTAGCAGAATTGGCAAAGACTTGTATTTTGGCACAGAAAATTATAACCAAGATCAAACTCAGTATCAAACAACAATTGATAACGAATTTCCTCACACACGTAATCACATTGTGAATACTGGAGGACACAGTGACGGAACATATTGTCCAGTGTGCCCAGGCTTGATAATTAGTTTACAGGACGTGCCCACGTACAAACATACTTTTCCAGACTGGGAAGTAGTTTACCTACCAAATCAAAGCTGGAACAAAGTAAAGCCTTTTCTAGATCTCAAGGAAAAAAACAAAGGCAAATGGTGGATACCAGGATTTGAACATGATCAAGCAGTGATTGATACTGTTGAAACTTGGTTGGGACATTGGGTTGGATATGTTGAGGAAACAGTGTTTGATGTCAATATGTTGATTGTTGATCCAAAAAATGTCATAGTGTTTAATTACAACAAACAGGTATTTGATGCACTGCATCGTTACGGTATTACTCCGCATATTGTGCCGTTTAGACACAGATATTTTTGGGATGGCGGTATACACTGTGTGACCAGTGATTTGCACAGAACAGGAACCATACAAGACTATTTCCCAGAAAGAAAAAATGAAACAAGCTGACATTGACATTGATGTTCCGGATCGAAGTCGAATACTAGAACTGATTCAGCACACTCCTGCTAGACAAATAGTGGATGGTAAAGTGCGTCGGCACAATTCTGGCATCTACATAACAGACATTCCGAGAGATATTGAACACGGCTGTGCTGCTATTGATTATGAGTCAGCAGAACAGCGTGGTTACTTCAAAATTGACTTGTTGAACATGAGTGTGTATCAGTTGATTCAAGATCCCTCACACTACGAAGCCATGTTGTCAGCCGCACCTCCATGGCAACGACTGTGGACTGATCGACCCTGGGCCAGTCAGTTGGTTCACGTGGGCAGCTACGTGGATTTGATGGTCTCAATGCAACCTGACTCAATACCCAGAATGGCTGCTTTTATTAGTATCATTAGACCGGGCAAAGCACATTTGCAACGTTGCTCCTGGGATGAAGTGTTTGCCAGTGTGTGGGACGGGGACGAATCGCGTGGTTATACGTTTAAAAAGTCACACGCTGTGAGCTATGCAGCCCTGGTGGCCCTACATATGAACTTGCTCAACTAAGACGGCGAACCAGGGTAATTGATTTTCTTTTTGATTTTTTACGAGCAATGTCTATCAAACTGCACACAGGACCGTGCAAGATTTCTAGATCTTTGTTGCTGAAGGTACGCAGTGTAAAACGGAATCGATCCCAATCTCCCCGCAAAAATATGTTGATGGGTATGCTTCTATTGCTTTCCCACCACCAAGTGTTGGCTAATTCTAGGAATTCCAGTTTGTCTGTTTGAGCAAGCACCGCACCAAAGTCGTAGATGGTTGTGACAGCATCGTCCCGGTTCTGAACTATTCCAATATACTCGTTGCTGGCGTAGATACAAAGAGTTATAAAAGGATATTTTTCCGCCAGTTTTTCAAAAATGTGATTGCCCATTAACGGTATTTATGGTCAATGAATTTTGGATAAATAATACAATATGTATTCAACCACTGCTTATCTCTATCAACAAATCATTAGAGTACTTTTGATTGACACCAGTGGTGGATACTTTACTGCGAGGTACGACCCAGTGTATGCAAAAACTCTAACTGTCAACAAGGGCGTGGACAACGTGCTGTTGTTTGAATTCATCAACCAAGATCAAAAACCCGTTAATATCACAGGCAGCACATTTCGCTTTAGATTGTTGAACCAAACTGGCAACGAATTGCTAATTGAAAAAGACATGACAGTGCTCAGTGCCAGTCTGGGGCGAGTCAAAGTTGTGCTGGACACAGCAGACACCATCAACATCCTTGCACAACCTGCCAGTTACAGCATTGAACGCACACAAGGCAACTATGTGCAGGCTGCATTCACAGACGACAATGCCGGCGCACGAGCCGACTGTGATATTGTAGACAGTGTTTTACCACAGTTCATGCCCAGTCAACCAGTGACAATTCCCACAATAAACGGCAAGAATTCGTGGCCGCAGCCCGGACCAAGTTCCTACCCAGACTGGGCATTGAATCCACAACCAATATCACGCAACTATCTCACAGAATACTATTCAAGTCACATCAACACCACAGGTGCCAGTTTGATCACTATCAAATATGATTTAGATCATTACACCGGTACCCTCAAAGTACAGGCCGCCCAGGACTATGAAGCTGTCTGGGTAGACGTTACAGAAAGCCGCGAGTATTTTGACGAAACTGGTACCTTTTACATCAATGTTGTGGGGTTCCACCCCTTGTTACGACTGGCCATCAACAACAGTCAAGGCTATGGTGCCAGTGCAACTGCCACTGTGGTAGATGGAGTGGTCACAGGTATTGCAGTGAACAATGCGGGTACAGGATACATGGCTGCACCATATGTTCAAATCTTGGGCAACGGCGCTGGCGCCACTGCTGTTGCTGCTCCATTTGTAGGCCCAAGTGGAATTGGTGCAATCACTGTCACAAACGGCGGTGCAGGTTACTTGCCATTGAACTTTGGTGGCACCGAAGAACAAGCGGTGACTGTTCTGATCACAACCGGTTACGTAACCAACATACTTTATCGTTAAGCATTGCATTTGCGTGACAAATCTGTTACACTGTACAGATGCTTGATATCCTTGCTCACCTGCCCGCAAAAAAGAAACAAACTCCTTCGGGCTGGTTGAGTTTCAATGCGGTATGTTGTCAGCACAATGGATCAACACAGGATCGGCGAGGACGTGGCGGGCTCAAAGCCACTGAGGCGGGGTGGAGTTATCACTGTTTCAATTGTTCATACACAGCCAGTTTCATATTGGGCCGGACCGTAAGTTATAAAGCTCGAAAGTTATTGAGCTGGATGAATGTTCCTGAAGTAGAAATAGAGATGCTGAATCTTGAAAGTCTGCGGCATCGGAGCATACACGGTATAATACAAGATCGGCAACAGATGTGGAACACATTGAGTGGTGTGTCATTTGAAGAACGAGACTTGCCACCGTTTGCTGAATTGCTGACACCCGAGCATGAATTTTATTGGGATTATGTGCGTGGTAGACATGTGCCAGAAGACTTTCCTGTTATGGTGCAGATACAAAACGATGGCATCCATTGGACAAGACTGCATGTGGTCATACCATTTACCTATGACAACAAGATTGTGGGATACACCTGTAGATTTTTAGATGACCGGCAGCCCAAATTTATCAGCGACAGTCAACCCGGTTATGTGTTTGGTGTAGACTTACAGCCAGCAGATTGGCAGCATGTGATTGTGACAGAAGGCATCTTTGATGCACTCAGTATAGGTGGTGTGGCTGTGATGCACAACACTGTCAGTGATGCACAGGTTAGACTGATACGCAGTCTAGACAAACAGATAACCGTGGTACCGGATCAAGATCAGGCAGGTGTTGAACTAATTGATCGAGCGCTGGAACTGGGCTGGGCAGTGAGCATACCCAACTGGCCTGAAGGCTGCAAAGATGTCAACGATGCTGTGATTGAGTTAGGTCGACTTGGCGCCTTGCTAACTATAATGCAATCGCGAGAGACCAGTAGAATCAAGATAGAACTGAGAAAAAAATGGCTGCTTAAAAAACTTAAACAGACAGGAAAATAAACAATGCACAAATTCAAAAATATAAATTGTATAAAGATAGAAAATCCCAGACTAGGTGACTGCGACACTCAAATGTGGGCATACCGTGGTATCACCGCGTTGTATTCAAGAAACAACCAGTTTGATTTGTTGGAGTTTGATAAAACCTCTCCCACTGAACTAATTAGAGATATTGGTGCCCCTGCAGATTTTTCTGCATATCGGTATCATGGGCATTTTATGGAAGGACATATTGATTATTGGTTTCCATTGGATCAGGCGCAAGACTGCGTGGTATTTGCTGGATACACGCATCAAATTCAATATCCCAACAATGTGTTGAGTATAGGGTTTGATCGTTTTGATTTTTGGGTACATGAAATATTTTCTAACCCTGTGCTGTATAATGAAATAAATCGTGCAGGAGTAGAACATGCAGAGTACGATGTATGCATTCCAGTTGGTTACTACAGAACGCACAGACAGATATTTTTACAATATCTTGTTGATGCGCAAACCAATCTCAAGATAGTAACTGATAGTAGACAAACTGTTTTACCAACTACATTGACATTTGACAGTTTAAACATGGAACCGTATTTGAATAAATTAGTAATAGACAAATTTGAATGCCACACCACTCATCAAAGTTTTTATGAATTTGCACCTCTTGGATTGATGCAAATGCCGCATCGACGCATGCATGCAGCGTGTCGAGTAAATGTGGCACTGGAAACCACTGTGCATGAAACTACTCAACCCTACCTTACAGAAAAAACTTATAAAATTTTAGCACAAGCTAGACCTTTTGTAATTTATGGTGATACCAATATTTTACAAAAATTAAAAACAAAAGGTTTTAAAACATTTGGTCAATTTTGTGATGAAAGTTATGACCAAGAACCCAATCATGATTTACGTGCAAAAAAAGCAGTAGATGCGCTACAACAATTGGTCACAGCTTGTCACACACATCCTGAAGAAATCAACAACATTTGCAAATTCAATCAGAATCATTATTTCAGTCAAGAACGTTTGCACAATGAGTTGGCTGATTTTGGTCAGTTGTGTTTAGACAAAGTTTTTATCAGGAGCTAGTTTGATTGTATTAGTATCATGGCCAACAAAAAGGCAGTCATTGTTTGATTCAATTACTCAACACAAGTTTACAGGAACTTTAACTGGGAATGTATTGCATGTGTACGACGCAATCGATGATGAAGCCTTGCAAAACATCATAGATCAGTTTGGCACACCAAAATACATCATCATGGATGGATTTTCCTATTATCAAACTTGCCTTGACATACCAGTTTTTTTCATAGATGCCTGGATAGAACAACAAATGGTAAGGCTAGAGTCAATGGGTGTGACAACAGTTGATGATGTCAAGGTCGACCATGTGGCCAATTTTCTAATTAATAAAACACAAATAAATCGTTTTTTAGCAATGAAGCTCAGTGAGATTTTCAACATTGATGTTGACTACACCTGGAGCGGTATGGGAAAAGAATTTGATTTATCGCATGTAATTCAAGAAAAAAATATCATCAACAATAGTTTGATAGATCAACATTGGGGGGAAATATTATCCCCAATTAAAAAATTTGAAAAAAAATGGCATCACACCCCTGGCGAAAAAATAATTGATTTTTCAAGAATAGAAAAATATGGAGACAACGGAACACTGTGGAATATGTATCTAAGACATGTTGTGTCAAATTCAGCAATATCTATCATAACTGAAAGTGTCTGGACTCAACGTGCAAATCTCTTTACTGAAAAAACTGCGTACTCTGTGCTGGGATTGACCTTCCCAATTTGGGTAGGTGGAGTAAATGCCGCAACTTGTTGGAAAGACAAAGGATTTGACATATTTGATGATGTTATTGATCACAGTTATCAAAATTTGCCAACACTGTTGGAACGATGTTTCTATGCATTTTATCTAAACAAAGACATCTTGACTGATTTTGAAAAAGTATCTTCTCTTAGAAAACAAAACTCAGACAGGCTAATTGACAATAGAAATTTGCTGACCTCCAACACATTTCACAAATACAATCAAGCACAACTTCAAAAATGGCCAAATGATTTGCAAGAATTAGCAAATGCCTCTATAATAAAATGCTTGCCAGGAATTCAAAGTTATCTTTGACAAACAACATGACAGCACTCACAGTAACACACATACACAAACTTGTTAATTTTTTAAAAAGAGATAAACTTTGCTAAAAGAATACGGACTTGACGTTCAACGTTTATTTTTAGAAATGATGTTGGAAGATGCACAGAGCTATGTGCGTGTGCAGAACATCTACAACCCGCAGAACTTTGACAAAAGTCTACGAGCCGCGGCTGAGTTCATCAAAGAACATTCAGACAAGCACAAGACCTTGCCCGACCGCACACAGATTGCTGCCACCACGGGCATCCGACTGCAAGCAGTACCTGACTTGAACGAAGGCCACTTTGATTGGTTCATGGGCGAGTTTGAACAGTTCACCAAGCGCCAAGAACTAGAACGTGCGATTCTCAAGGCAGCAGACATGTTGGAAAAAGGAGACTTTGAACCTGTAGAGAAGCTGATAAAAGATGCTGTACAAATATCTCTGACCCGGGACATGGGCACAGACTACTTTGCAGATCCGGCAGCTCGTATCAACAAGTATTTCAACTCAGGTGGACAGGTATCAACAGGCTGGCCACAACTGGACAGATTGTTGTATGGTGGTTTTAGCCGTGGCGAACTCAACATCTTTGCCGGCGGATCCGGGTCAGGCAAGAGTCTTGTGATGATGAACATTGCACTGAACTGGTTGCAACAGGGCTTGAGTGGTGTGTACATTACACTGGAATTGAGCGAGGAACTCACAAGTTTGCGAACAGATGCCATGCTCACAAACATGAGCACCAAGGACATTCGCCGAGACATTGATACCACAGAACTCAAGGTCAAGTTAGTGGCCAAAAAGTCAGGCAACTATCAAGTCAAGGGCTTGCCAGCACAAAGCAACATCAACGACATACGTGCATA
>Ga0164293_10002483_pt1 | contig 15618 bp, 14 predicted proteins | sample GEODES118metaG_FD_111487 | JGI IMG/M metagenome (GOLD analysis project Ga0164293, IMG submission 111487) | Eutrophic lake water microbial communities from Lake Mendota, Wisconsin, USA - GEODES118 metaG | ecosystem: Environmental > Aquatic > Freshwater > Lake | place: USA: Lake Mendota...
GATGATGAAATTGTTGTAAAAGGAGCAAACAAGTTTAATATTATTTTCACAATCGGAGGCGCTGAAGATGAAGATGAAGAATGGATTGATGAAGATGATGATGAATATGACGAAGATTATGTAGATTCAGATGATGAAACAGAAGATGAGGATGCGTCTATTTCGTCATCTGAAGATTCAAGCGAAGCAGACGAAGAAGAAATACAACCCAAAAAGAATGGTAAGAATAAGAGTAAAAAGGATATTGAAAATATTGTAAAATCCGATTCTTCCAGTGCAGAAATTAAAAAACCATCAAATGAAACATTAGCTCAACTAAAGTTATTACTTGAGAAAAATCCAAACGATAAATCAATTAAGAAATGTATTGAAACATATGAGGAAGATATTAAGCAACAAAAAGTTAAACAAGAAAAGAAGAATAAAAAGTACAAGGATAAAAATATGAGAATATTCAGAAAAATAGTAAAGGACAAGAATACCACAAATGACTTTTCGTTTTATGAAAAGTTGGAAATTGAGGAACAGAAGAAAATTATTAAGGAAGTACGTGAAATCAACAAAATAACGAGAATTGAGAAACCATATCGTATGACGTTGTTGGAATCAGAAATCCCTGTTCAATTTAAAGCTGCCGCAATGAAGAAAATTAATTCATTACGATATATGGAGCCTGGCAGCGGTGAATTTTACAAAATTAAGAACTGGGTTGATACTTTTATGCGTATTCCATTTGGAAAACACGAAGGCTTGCCGATTAGTATTGAAGACGGTGTCGAAAAGTGTCACGATTTTATGGAGAATGCCCAGAAAACATTAGACGCCGCTGTTTATGGATTAAATGACGCGAAGATGCAAATAATGCAAATGTTAGGACAGCTTTTAACAAATCCAAAAGCAATTGGTACTGCGATTGCGATTCACGGCCCTCCCGGCACAGGTAAAACCAGTTTGGTTAAGGAAGGAATTAGTAAAATTTTGAACAGACCATTTGCGTTTATTGCGCTTGGTGGTGCTACAGATAGCAGCTTCTTAGAAGGTCATGGTTATACATATGAAGGCTCAATGTGGGGTAAAATTGTTCAAATATTAATTGATAGTAAGTGTATGAATCCAGTAATATATTTTGACGAATTGGATAAGATTAGTGATACGCCCAGAGGTGAGGAAATCGCAGGTATACTGACACACTTAACCGACACATCGCAAAACTCGCAATTTCACGACAAGTATTTTGCCGAAATTAATTTTGATTTGAGTAAGTGTTTGTTTATATTTAGTTACAATGATGAATCGAAGGTGAATCCGATTTTGAAGGATAGAATGTATAGAATAAAAACGAAGGGTTATAGTCAAAAGGAAAAGACAAATATATCAAAGAGCTACTTGTTGCCCAAAATTTGCGAGCAAGTGCGTTTTAATAATTCAGAAATAATTATTCCGGAGCCAACAATTCATTATATAATTGACAATCACTGTAACAAAGAAGACGGTGTAAGAAATTTGAAGCGTTGTTTAGAAATAATACATACAAAGCTTAACTTATATAGACTTATGAAGCCTGGTTCAAACTTATTTGAACAAGATATGTCACTGAAGGTGGAATTCCCATTTACGGTGACAAAAGATATAGTCGACAAATTGATAAAACGTGAAAACGATAATATTTCAGCTCTTTATAGTATTTACTCTTAATCCACTTTCTTACGAAGTTGTAAAAAGTGGATTTTAAAACAATTTAAAAATTACTCTATAAATAATATAAACCATTATGAGTTTACATTATTTTTTATCGTGTAAAAGAAATTACATCAAGATTATACAAAAATTAGAATATATAATAGAAACACTGGATGATATTGACTACTTAACAATTTCCGAATTTAGTGATATTTGTTATCCAAAAAATAATAAGGATTTTTTTACTGAGAAAATAAAACATTTTCAAATTAATATCGATATTTGCAACAATGAATTAGGCCATTTATGCTGTCATAATTACGTTGATGATACAATAGATATCGCACCAGAAAGGTCACAAAGTATCACCTATTGTACTATATGTGAAACCGTAAAAAACGGCTAATTTCGGCTTTAAGTTGTTTTGGCAATTTATTATATAAAATGCAATATTTTTCGAAAATCCAAGATTATTTTTGAAAATCGATTTTTGGACATTTATTTTTGTCCATTTTTGAAAAATGAAAATACTTTTGGATTTTTGAAAACAGTAAATTTTTAAGAAAAAGCTGAGACCATAAAAATTTTTAACGTCTGGTCACCAAAAAAATAATTCAAAATTTATGACGATAATTTTTTTTTAAAAAAATATTAATTAATTAAAAAACTTAAGCATAATTTCTCATTGCTATATATAGCAATGTTTAGCAATAAAATTATGCCTAAATTATGCTCCAATTTTTACTGTGAAAATTGTGACTATGGAACGTCAAAGAAAAGTAGCTATGACAATCATTTAGTAAGTGCTAAACATCTAAAATCAATGGTTAGCAATGAAATTATGCCCAAATTATGCTCTGAATTTATCTGTACAAATTGTAGTAAAAAATATAAAGATAACTCAGGTTTGTGGAGACATAAGAAAAAATGTGTTGAAAAAGAAAAAGAAATCGAATCCAATGAATTAAATGAACAAAATGAACAAAATGATTCAGTAGAATTAATAAAATACTTAATGAAGGAAAATTCCGAGTTTAAACAAATGATAATAGAACAAAATAAACAAATGATAGAAATGTCAAAAAATACAGGGACATATAATACTACTCATACAAATTCTCATAATAAATCATTCAACTTAAACTTCTTTTTAAATGAAACGTGTAAAGATGCAATGAATATAATGGATTTTGTAGATTCATTAAAGATACAATTATGTGATTTAGAAAATGTTGGAAATGTTGGTTATGTTGAAGGAATTTCAAAAATAATTGTAAAGAATCTCAATTCTCTCGATGAAACAAAAAGACCGGTTCATTGTACAGATACAAAGAGAGAAGTAATGTATGTAAAAGATGATAATAAATGGGAAAAAGAAAATGAAAATAAACAAAAAATGAGAAAGGTTATTAAACACGTTACACATAAAAATTCAAAATTATTAAAGGAGTTTAAAGCAAAGTACCCAGGTTGTGAAAAAAGTAGTTCAAAATACTCAGACCAATACGACAAACTTATTATTGAAGCTATGGGAGGCAAAGGTGATAATCATGTTGAAAAGGAGGATAAAATAATTCGAAATATAGCAAAAACCGTAACAATCGATAAAATGTAAAATAATATAGTTAAATAATTATAAATTATATTATTTTTTATTAAGTTTTTACCAGACGGTATTTGTATTATGCCACCACATACCATCACCCTTTTTAACATTATATAATGCTCTAAAAATTTGTGACCTCGATAAAGGTGCGTTACATCTATATTTATCAAGAGGATGCGGATTTGTCTTCAATTGGGAGGCCAATGCTCGTTTACTGATTACTTGTTTTTGTTGGAAAGCATAATAAATATAAAATCCTTCAAAAGATACATTTCTAATAGGAATAATGTCGTTATTATTTTCTTGGAAATTTTCTAAATATTCGTCACAAATAGCCATACCTGATATATCTGCCAGATCTTCACCGATTCCTATAGTAGCATCAAATTTAATACCATCCTTAGCAGCCATCTCTTCATATTGTTTAACAACATCATCTTGAATTTGTTTAAATTTCTTTTTATCTTCAGGTGTCCACCAATCATATAATACTCCATCAGCATCATATTTACTTCCCATGTCATCAAAACCGTGAGACATTTCGTGACCAAGTGTAAAACCAATATGTGCCAGATTATATTCGATACCTCTATCATCTAAATCTACAAATGGTTTTTGCATATATCCCTGATTGATATATATACAGTTTTTAGCTGGAGTATATGATGCATTCACAATATATGCCTGTGTTCCAGTCATTTTAACAGGATACTGACTCCAATCCATCATTGGCATACTTATAACCGGTTTACCATCAAGCTCAATAAACTTTTTATGTCTCCAAGAAAATATTTTATACATATTTTCATATAAATTGGTTCCATAATTAAGATCAGGATCTTCTCTTAAATTCTCCGGTTTACCTATTATAAAATCAAACTTTTCCAATTTTTTAAGTGCGTATTTTTTAGTTTTTGGACTCATCCAATTATTTCGCATCAAAATTTTTCTAAATACAACTTTGAGGTCATTAGACAATATTTTCACATATTCTGTTACTTGTGGATCTGAAAATTTTTCCATATATTCATTTGTCAAAAATGTATTAAATGGAACAGACATGTATAGCGAGGCACTAACTGCATCACTTTTATTAATAGCTTCTTGCCCTTTTTGAAAATAACCATAAAATTCATAGGGTATTTTTTCCCAATCTCTTGTTACTCTTGATATTCTTCTTAATAATATCCAAACCCAAAAAGTTCTCCATTTTGGAGTATTCCAATTTTTAACCATTAGGTCTGTGCCACACTTTAAATAATTTAGACTAGGAGTTATAAAAAAAGATGGTATTGTTTTGTATCCTAATGCTTTACAAAACTCTTTCCAATCAAACCCATATTTGCTTAAAGCTTCATCAGTAGTCACCTTATTATAATCTTTTTCATTTTGAACTACATCAGTGCAACCAAGAGCGTTAAAAATTTCAACCTCTACATCAAAAATTGTATTTGTATCAAAACCATGTCCTTTACCTAAACATGTATCAAATAATTTTCGACAATATTTTCTAAATTGATCTCTATAGTTTTTTTTATATTCAACATCAGTGCCATCATCGTAATATATACTTAAATCAGTAACCATAAATGTATGTGAATTTAAAGAACATCTAAAAACTGTAGGTTCTTTATCATCTGGATTTACAGACCAAACAAACGGGGCATTAAAAGCAGTCATTTCGTTACTATTAATAAACGCTAACAAAGACCATACATTGTTGCCTTGAATAAACGCATCTATAGTTTCTACAACTTCTCTTGATAATTTTTTACTATTACTAATACTATTCATATGAATGACAGAAGTATAAAAATTTTTAAGATTTTTTGACAGCTTATTTTTATGATTTTTAATATAATCTAAAATGATTTGATTCAAATCTCTATAAACTTTATCCTGAGTTAATCTAAAATCATCTATCTGAACTATATATTTTTGTTGTTCTTCAAGCGAGACCTCTTTTAACCAAGTGTAGTTAATATAATCATAAAAATCATTTTCCGGTTTAATACTATGTGGAGAAAATTTACTCAATAATTGATTAACAAATTTTTTTTTCAACGATTCACTTGATTTTTTAAAACTACTTTTGGATAACATTTTAGTAAAATTTTCTTCAAATGGCTTTAAACCTACCGGGCACAATGCTAAATTATGTTTTACATGTTTTTTTGTTGTGTTTCTTTTAACACTCTTTTTTTTTGTTTTGACCATAATATAATATATACATACATATTAAATTTATATTATGTTAAAGAATATAAAATTATTTGTTTTTATTATTATAGCTGGATAACATAATGGATATCGAATCTCTAATAAAAGAAATAACAATGTTAAAGGAAGAGAACACAAAATTAAAATTACAATTAGAAAATTATAATAATTCTAGAAAGTCTTATTATGAAATTTGGGTTTATGATGGTAAAGGAGTAAGAGTTGAAAAATACGAATAAAATATTACTTTATTATGTTAATATTTTATTAAATTTAATATTCGGAGTAAGGAACATTGTTACTACCTCTCGTAATAAGATAATTATATTGTCCAGATGTCATACAAGCGCATCCTGTGCTGGTTGAGTATGTATTAGGGCAGCATTCAGGTTTGAAAGGTGTATTTGCAAACATCAACATTTCGCCTTCAGGAAGAGGAACAGGTTGCTCTTGGCGAGCCAAAAACGCCTTAACGCCGTCACTCAATGGTTGACCTGGTACAACAGTCATATTTTGAGCGCTCCATGATGAAGTATCAATAGGGGTACTATTTAGGTTATAAACAGATGATTCGCCATAATTAATATTAGCTCCAGTAAATCCTTCATTAGTAGTAGTAGGTGTTACAGGAGTAGCTTCATTTGAAGTCACTGACGATTGTGCCATATTATTTTGTGCCATATTATTTTGTGCCTGTTGAACCTTTGCTTGGACCTTTGCTTTAACTTGTTGAGCCATTTGACCACTTCCCATAGTACTGCTACCATTAGTACTGCTACCGTTAGAACTGCTACCATTAGAACTGCTACCATTAGTATCCATTCCTTCAATTAAACTATAAAAATTACAGCAACCGCAAAGAGTATGACTTGCTAATATTAAATAAATAATGCCAATCAAGATTAAAATCTCCAATCCAATCTTATATCCAAATATTGAGATATCCATATTATACATATTTCATAGATAATAATTTTCCTTTACTTTTGTCTAAAAATAAATCAATTGAAGCATTATAATCATAAAATCGAATATTATGTACATAAAATGTTTTTTTATTAGTTAATAAATGATACAACTTATTTTCTATTTTACCTATTGGTTTTTTACAGTTTATTTGATTGTCTAAATAACTATCATAATTTTCAATTAAATTCAATGTAGATGTCACATTTATATTTTTATCGCATATAATTAAGTTAGGACCACCTTCAACTATTTTGTTACCTAAATTAAAAATATATTGACCGTTTAAGCTTCTTCCATCAATTTCGACAATTCCATAAACGATTGTATTATTTTCCAAAATATCTCCAACGCGTATATCTTTAATTTCTTTAACAATACCATCATTAAGTTTAATTTCGGTATGTCCTACAAATCCGCCATCTAAGCACTTATGAATATCATTTTTTTCGTTAAACATATGGTTTGTATTTTTTTGTATATTATTTATGTCTTCATCAGTGATTTCGTCCCAATCACTGAATATATAGCCGTTAATTACAATAGTTTTATTCGCAGTATTTAAACAGTATAAGTAGGGTTCCTGATAAAATGTACATTTTTTGGCGTTGGGGTGTTTTGATACAGGAATCCATTTATCACCATATTTGACAATATGCGAATCCGATACAAATATATCATCTAATTCGTACATTACAGACCCTTTAGTTTCTACAATTATTTTACCAGTAACCATATTATTATTTGCTAATATATCGCCTACTTGAATATCATTAATCTTTCTGGAATTACCATCATTCATTGGAATATATGTATTTTTGTCAAAACATTTTAAATGCGGGATTGATTTTAATCCGGTAATATGTAATTTTTGACTTAAAAATGATAGTATAATTGCCATAGGGATAGCAATACTTAAAAATACTGCTGTTCCGGTAGCGGCAGCACCCCAAGTAAAAGGCAAAATCCATAAGATGGCTATAATTACAGCCATAGCAATTAATATAATAATTATGAATTGCGCAACAGCACCAAGCATTGATTTTAGTGTATAATAAGCGCCCAATGCTGTAAATAATCCGGCTGTCATTGAACCTTGTATTTTGCCTATTAAATCTGTAAAACTAATAATTATTTCTTGTAATGGCGTCATTATATTCATAATTCGACCCATAATTTCCTGTGAAATAGATGCGAAAAAATTTCTTATTTTATCAAACATACCCCTAATAGAATTCAATGCATTTGATATAGATTCAGCAATATTTTTAAATGTTGATATGACATATGTTAATGGTTGTAAAGCGTCTCCTGTAATACTTGTCAAGATATTTTGAGTACAATAATTAAAATTTTGTGAAGTATATTCAGTTGCTGTGACACCTTCTGGATGTGTTATTAACCCGGCTATAGGCATAATTTGAGGTTTACATCGTTGATTTGGCCAGTCATCTATAATTGGTTGTACATTTACCATAATTAAACAATATGATATGACACAAACTAAAACTAATATAAGTATTAATAACATTATTACGGAAGAACCATATTGGTCAAAATAACTTAGATTATCATACATACTTTTTAAATTTTCAAATCCATCATTTTTATTCATATATAGTAAATGGATAATTATTCATTTACTATATTCTCAATTTAGATAATTGTTTTTTTATTTTTTATTTTATATTTTTTTCTTTATTCTTTATTCTTTATTCTTTATTCTTTATTCTTTATACTTTATAACTTTTTAAAAAATGATCTTCCCAATCCCAAAAAATCTCATCCCCTATTTGTATTTTATGATCACTTGTAATTAAACAAGAAAACCATTCTGTATTTTTATCAGATAATTTTGCGTTAAAATAATCTTCAGTCTTAATAAATTGTTTTGTAATATCATTAAATACTAAATGTGAACCTGTAACATAAATATCTTCTTTATTAACACCAGCTCCCTTTATTACATATAGTGGTACAGGATTTTGTTTATTGTCAATTTTCATAACAGATTCAACAATTGAACCATTTTCTAAAATGTCTCCTAAATCAATATCCTTCATTGCTTTGATCGTTCCATTTTTTAATTTAATAGTTGTTTCAGGGTGAAAGCATTTACCAAGAGCGCGAATCATTTGACCTGGTGGACCATTCCATGTGCTCTGCATTGTTGTAATACTTCCGCTTAATATATACATAAGACTTACCATAGTACCTATTATTTTACCAATCAAATCATTAATTGAAATTGTAATTTTTTGAAATTCAATAACCAAATTTAAAAATACGCCAAATACAGATTGTATTATAGAAGTAAAGAAGGTTCTTATTTTATTAAACATTGCTCTTACATTATTTATGTCATTTGAGAATCCTCCAAGCATGCTGCTCATAGAACTTGTCACATATGTAAGGGGTTGTAATAAATAACCCATAAATCCTGTTTGCATATTTTGAATACAATAAACAAAGTTGCTTTCAATGTCGTCTGCAAGACCCATGTACATAGGATTACAGCGATATAAAGGCCAGTTTGCTTTAATTTGTGCCATTTGACCATAATAAAAAACACCTGCTATATATATTCCAAAAGCTAAATTAATATATATAAAATTCATCCAATTTTTCCCAGATGGCATTAACTTATATTATTAATATATAATTTTTCACAAATACTATCTTTATTTTTTATTGCGTCTTGTTTTTTTTCTATATCTTCTGGTCTTTCTTTTATTTGTTCGCGTCTTTTTCCTTTTGCCACCGCTATAGCATCCCCATAACCAGTTTGGGTTTCCGCCTTTTTTTCCTCTTTTGCCGCCTTGTTGCGTTGCAAGGTTGTCATTTACAGCACGAGATTGGCTTGTTGATGCTACTATGACATTATTAGTCGCTATGCCTGTTGGACTTTGTTCTGGACTGCCAGCTGATTTGTACGTTGTTTGTAAAACAGGAACTGTAATAGCCCCTCCTTTCTTTTTCGTAGAACCTCCGCTAACCGATCTGGCACGTTCGGCATCTAAAGAACGATTTTGGACAATACGATTATAAGCCGCTTGGTTTGGAGAGCCTATGTGTCCTTGAATTGTTGGTGGTGGTAAACCAGTATCATTAGTATTATTAGACATATATATAATATATATAATATATATTTTATTAGTTTAAATTGAAAAAAAGATTTAAAAAATAAATACTTAATTATTATAAATGGACGATAAACAAAGGTTACAATTACAAAATATGATTAAGACCAACAATGTTGAGGACCAAACCGATTTAATACGCAATCTAAAACACAGTCAAATTTTAAGGAATGAGATTAACAATATGATTATGATTAAGGCTAAATATAGGGGCAACAATGAAAAAATTGCTGAAGAATGTATGAATGAATCGAATTTTTTGTTTACATATTACACTGAAATTTTTAACAAAGTAAAAAAAGACGAGATTGATATTAATTTGCTATATCAATTTTTGGATATTTTGAAAAAAATAGAGGACGGACATTTAGACCAGCACGAGGGGTCGTTTCAAGTGGGTACTATTCTGAAGGATATTTATGTAGACAGTGCTTTAAAGAAAGCTGAGAAATTGGATGCCGCAAATGAAACAGAAAAGGTAGAGCCGAAGAAAGCAAACGTCAATATCTCTTGGAAGCAATTTAAGAAGATGAATTAAAAAATGTGAAATATAAATGAAAAATTATAATTTATATTATACTTAATATATAAATTATAATATGAATACAAGGCGAAATAAATTTGCGACAAATAAAACAAGAAAAATATATTCTATAAAACCGTCATTAAGAGTTTTGAAAAAAGACTATCCTTTGTATGCGTCAAAAAAATATGAAGGTTCAACCATTTTAGAGTATAATAAAAATGAAGAACTAAAGTATCACGATAAATGTTTAATGCAAAATTCGAGCTGGTTTGGAGATTTAATTGTAGCAAAAAGTTATAAAACAAAAGATACACATATTTATAGATGGAAAATAAAAAAAGCTACAAAATTATTAAATATAAATAGTCATAATGAAAGATTTATAGATAATATTTTTAAAACTTCAAAGGCCAATTTGATACCAACAATAAATTTTACAAAAGATAAAATAAATAAAATAAAATATGACCATTCATATTTAAATATGTCTACAAATGAGAAGGCTTTGTATGAATTTAAATTTTGTTTTGGTTTTATAACAGTAAACGAGCAATATGAGTTTATGAAATTAATAGAATATTTAATTGAAAACAAATTTATAGAAATTAAAAGGAGGGGAGGTGGAAGCATTTTAAATAAAATAAAAATAAAAATAAATTATTATAGGGTTTCCTCATTTTTAGGCAAAAAGGAAAAAAATAATAGATTAAGTTTTTATGATTTTGATAAGCACGCAATTATGAATTTATGTAAGATTGTGAATAATAAAAAATATAATATATCAGGTGTATATCAAAAAAATAGCAAGAGCTTTTGGTTTCCTAATTTTATAGTTTATAAAATGGATATCCAAGAGTATATTTTGTTTGACCCGCAAGATAATCTTGTATATGATAAATTAATTGAATAAATTATATAAAAAACATAAACATATCTCAACATATTAAGATATATTTATGTCAAAAAAATATTCCACCACTACAACTCTTGTAATAGTAGAGTCTCCTGCAAAATGTAAAAAAATCGAAGAATATTTGGGTCCTGGTTATAAATGTGTCGCTTCTTATGGACATTTACGCGAATTGCCTTCTCTCAAGAATATAGATATAGAAAATAATTTTACACCAACATATACGATTATTGACAATGCTATAAAGAAAAAACAGATTGAGTTTTTAAGAAAGGAGATTAAGAACGCACATGAAGTAATATTAGCGTCGGATGATGACCGCGAAGGTGAGAAAATCAGTTATTGTATAGCTCAGATTTTTAATTTGGATATAAAAAAAACAAAGCGCATTACATTTAATGAAATCACTGAACAAGCACTCCAGCACGCAATTAAAAACCCAAGAACGATCGATATGGATTTGGTACATGCCCAACAAGCGCGTCAAATATTGGATATACTTGTAGGTTTCAAGGTATCGCCGATGCTTTGGAAATTTATAAATAAGAGCAAGGATAATTCTTTGAGCGCGGGAAGGTGTCAAACACCAGCACTCCGGTTAATTTATGATAACGAGCAAGATATCAAAAAGTCAGAAGAGAGAAAAGTGTATAATGTAACAGGGTTTTTTACAAATTCAAATATAGCATTTGATTTATCACCTCAAAATAAGTACGAAACAGAAGACGATATTACTGATTTTTTGGATGGATCTGCTGACTTCTCTCATATTTATACTTGTTCAAAACCGATTAAAGCTGTAAAGAAGCAACCAGAGCCTTTTACTACGTCATCATTGCAACAAACAGCAAGTAATGAGTTACACTATGCGCCAAAAGAAACAATGCGGATTTGTCAAGCGCTATATGAAGGAGGGTATATAACATATATGCGTACAGATTCAAAAACGTATAGCAAGGAATTTATTAGTTCAACAAAGGATTATATTGTTCGCAATTATGAAGCCAAATATATAAATGAAAGTATTGATAGTTTGACGAGTGGATCTGTAAAAGAAGAAAAGGAAGTTAAAAAAGTAAAAAAGGTTAAAAAGGATAAAGAAAAAGAAAACGATAGCCTTCAACAGAATGCTCACGAAGCAATTCGCCCAACAAATATTTCTCTCTTTGAGCTTCCAGAAACATTAGATTCCAAAGAGAAAAGGATGTATAAACTGATTTGGGAGCATACTTTAGAGAGCTGTATGGCACCAGCAATATTTTTCTCAATAACCGCAAGTATTTCAGCTTTTCAAGATACCAAATTCACTTATACAAGCGAATTAATTGATTTTCCCGGTTGGAAAATAGTATCAAAAAAGTATGCCAATGAAATAAAACCAGAAAATAAAGAATATCAGTATTTGCAACAAATTAAGCAAAACACAGAAATACCATATAAAAAAATGACTGCCAAGGTTACGATAAAAGGATCAAAACAACATTATACAGAAGCACGTTTGGTACAACTGTTGGAAGAAAAGGGCATAGGTCGTCCATCTACTTTTTCTTCTCTCGTCGACAAAATTCAAGAAAGAGGTTATGTCAAGAAAGATGATGTAAAAGGTAAGGAGTTGGTGTGTAAGGATTATGAGTTGTCAAATGGAGAAATTTTTGAAATAGAGAATAAACGGGAATTTGGTAACGAAAAGGGAAAACTTGTGATTCAGCCATTAGGAACAATCGTGATGGAATTTATTGACAAACATTTTTCGGATTTATTTAATTACAGCTATACAAAAGAGATGGAAGACGAATTAGACAAAATCGCCAAAGGTGACACAATATGGTATAACTTATGCAGTACATGCAATAAACAAATAGATACATTAGTTGATGGTTTAAAGGATGAAAGCAAAATAGAGGTGAAATTGGATGACCATAATACATATTTAGTAGGCAAATATGGCCCAGTTATAAAATGTGTAGAAGAAGTAAATGGTATAGAGCAAATCAATTTTAAACCGATAAAAAAAGATATTGATATTCATAAAATAGAAAATGGTGATTACAATGAATCAATAGAAGAGATTATTGACAAAAATGTAGTAAAAAAGCGTTACATATTAGGAAAGTATGAAGGTAACGACGTGGTTTTACAAAAGGGTAAATTTGGTTTGTATATAACTTGGGAGAAAAATTCAAAGACCTTAAAGGAGTTAGGAAATAGACCTATGGAAAACATAACATTTGAAGAAGTAAAAAAGTATTTGGAAGAGGGTAGTAATTTAATTAGAGAAGTAAGCGCAAACATTTCAATAAGAAAGGGACCAAAAGGCGATTATATTTTTTACAAGACGGCAAAATTGAAGAAGCCGCAGTTTTTCGATATAAAACCATTCAATAATGATACAAAATCAGACTATAAAATATGCGATATGGCTATTTTAAAGTCGTGGCTAAAGGAAAAGTATGATATTTTTTAAGAATAATTAATACTTTCTTGACTTATTATTTTTTCTTGACTTCTTGGATTTTCTTGACTTCTTGTATTTTCTTGACTTCTTGGATTTTCTTCGGCGTCCACCGGCAGCCGCAGCAGCAAGATTATTATCAACATTATTATCAATATAATTTTGAATATAATTTTTAAGTTGACGCATTGTAATCTCAGTTGTTTCACTAGGATCTTCATCCAATATATATTCTTGTATGTCTGTTATAGTTTGTTCTGATAGATTTCTTATTAATATACCATTATTTCCTTGATTCCAGCCAGAATCTAATAAAGACCCTGCTACAGAATGCGCAGCAGCTAAATTTTCTTGTTGAGGATTACCTGTTGGTCCCATCATTAACTTTCTTGCTTGAGCTATAGTATTAAAAATGTCTTCATACTCATTAATGCCAGGAAGATTATTGGTTACATAATTCGCAAAATTAGCCATTACTCTTTTATATATTATAAAAATAATATATAAATAAAAATATGATTATATAATTTGGCGTTTATTTTACACCTACGTTATTAACTCTTCTTGGTTGATTTGGTAAAAGTGTAGTAAATTCAATAGTAAATGAATAAGGAAACGCGCCAAAATTGACTAATTGTCCATTGTGATATCTAAACTTTACATTTAATTTCCTCATTCTATCAGCAGGAGGCCAATACATTTTATATGGTAACGACTCTCTATCAAACCACTGTGAAATAGGTGTAGTAGGTATACCAATTTTAGCAAAAGCCGCATTTGTAATACCATTTGTAATATTTGTTGTAAGTGTAAATTTGTTTACAGCATATGGTGATGTTTCATCAATACAATTATTATTAGCAAGCTCCATATAAAAATATGCCGGACCCATAAAATTAATTTTATATGGTGGTTCAATAAAATAGACAACAGAACCAGTTAGAGTTGGATCTGGTAATAACCAAAAACCATTGTCACCAGGATTAACATCGCCGTAGAAAAATCTGGGTGTAAATGGTTCTCCTGTGGCAGAGTCTTTAATAGAAATAGATGTAGTATTACATCTTGATAGTCCTAAATTAGCTGGTAAACCCCATGAATCGAATTCTGGCAATTGTGCTTTAGATGCACAAAATAAATTATCGGCTAGAGTGTCTATAAGTGATATGGCTTCATTTGCAATAATAAATTCATCTGATGTATTTCCATACCAGATTTTCTGCCCAACAGAATTATAAACAATAATAAATTTAGTATATCCACCTTGATCGTTAAATTCGGTCAATAAATCCGTAAGAGAATTAGCAATAAGATATTTTTTAATTCTTTGTGTAACAACAAAATTAAATTTATTTTGTAATTCTGTAACCATTTGAGTAGGATTATAAAAACCTTCTTGGATTGTAAATTCAAACAACTCGTTGGTAGATTCAAACAAAGCAGTAAAAATTGCTTGTTCAAGTGGGTTAAAGACCATATTTGCTCCAGGATTATATGGTTTTGAAATGTAAAAAAGCAACAATATATTAGAACTGAATTGTGAGAATGAGTTATAATTAGATGGAAAAGTCCAATTGATGAGTCTTAATGAATATATATTTGTAATATCTTCAGGCATTTCAATTTCAAACTGATTAGAGTTTGGATATTTTATAACATCACGATCTTCAGAATGTATAGAGACATATTTCTTATAAATTATATAATCATTTGCGTTTGGTATTAATGGATGATTCGTTGATGTATTATATAATTTAGAACTTGGTTCTTGTACAAATCGTAAATCACTGCTCATTTATATTTATAATTAATAAAAAAATTATTTTTATGTTTAAATAAAATAAATAATAATTTTAATTAAATAATAAAATAATAGTTTTATTTAATATATAATGTCAGGAATATACTCTACAACGCCTAATTATAGTGGAAGACAGGGAGATAATGTACAAGGTATAAAGCAATTTGTAACATCCAATGTTGGTGTAGTTGATTGGATATATAAATCAATAGTAACTTCTACTAAAAAAGTCATTACTCCGTATGACCAAACAAAAACAGTAATGATACCAAAAGATTTATTGGTTTTAGGCTCTATAAACAATCCATCCGATATAA
>Ga0164293_10002488_pt1 | contig 15604 bp, 15 predicted proteins | sample GEODES118metaG_FD_111487 | JGI IMG/M metagenome (GOLD analysis project Ga0164293, IMG submission 111487) | Eutrophic lake water microbial communities from Lake Mendota, Wisconsin, USA - GEODES118 metaG | ecosystem: Environmental > Aquatic > Freshwater > Lake | place: USA: Lake Mendota...
CCTACTTTGTACTCTAAGTCCAAGTCAGGCAAGACTCAGGTCTGGAACATCCAGGTCACCGGCTCCACAATCCACATCTCCTACGGGTATGAGGGTGGTGCTGTCACGATCGCCGATAAGACGATCTCCGAGGGGAAGAACCTCGGAAAGAAGAACGCGACCACGCCTGAGCAGCAGGCGGTTGCTGAGGCCCGCTCTACGTGGGAGAAGAAGCAGAAGGGTGGGTACGCTGAGGTGCTCGCGGATGCTCAGGTCCCGGCTGTGGCGGACGCTACGTCACTCGCTGCGCATGTGGCCATCCTCCCGATGCTCGCCCACGACTACAACAAGCGTGGCAAGGACATCAAGTTCCCGTGCTGGGTTCAGGCCAAGCTGGACGGTGTCCGATGTATCTTCCGCGACGGTGTGCTGACGAGCCGCACGGGCAAGGTGTTCCCGAACATGGATCACATCACGAAACAGCTCAAGGGTTGCAAGCTCGTGCTGGATGGCGAGCTCTACTCGGACACGCTGAGCTTCCAGCAGTTCGTGGGCCTGGTCCGCAAGACCAAGCACAACGTTGCCGAGGTGGAGATGCTTAAGCAGGTGAACCTCTGGGTCTACGACTGCGTGAACGACGAGACCTTTGAGGACCGTCTGCTGACGCTCCAGAACTTCTTTGAGAAGAAGACGAAGCTGACGTTCGTCAAGCTGCTGCCGACTGGCGTGGCGAACAACGCGAGGGACCTCAAGAAGTGGCACGATCACCATGTGGCTGCCGGCAAGGAGGGCCTGATCATCCGCAACCTGGCTGGTCTCTACCAGCTGGCGGGTCGCTCAAAGGACCTCCAGAAGTACAAGGAGTTTGAGGACGCCGAGTACAAGGTGGTGAACTTCACGGACGGCGAGGGTTCGGAGGAGGGACTGGTCATCTGGGTCTGCGAGACGCCAGAGGGCAAGCAGTTCAATGTGCGCCCGCGTGGCACTCACGAGTCGCGTGCGGAGATCTACAAGTCTGCGGACAAGTACATCAGCCAGCAGCTGACGGTGCGCTTCCAGGAGCTGACGGACGAGGGTGTCCCACGCTTCCCGATCGGCATCGCCTTCCGCGATTACGAGTGAATATGTGAACGAACCAAAACATTTTTCAATTCAAAACGGATTCATCCAGATCAGAGTGTATAGACGCCCCCCCACTACACAAACAGAAGTCACTCAAAATGTCATCTATCGATATCGAACTCGCAACCCTTCATGCCCGCATCGCTGAGCTTGAGAAACAGAAGGCAGCGGTTCCTCAGGTCAAGTCACTTGAGGCTTTCCGAGATGAAGCGAAGTTCAGAGTGAATAACAACAAATACGCAAAGGCATTTCCTCTCGCTCGTTTTGAAGATCAAAGTAAGATTGAGATGATTGAAGCTGTGCTTGACAGATTGCAGAAGATTAATGACCGAATGGATACTTTTGAAGCAAAGAAGGTGTTATGTTGCCGATGTGGCCGTAACACTCATTGCGAGTCCAACTGCTTCGCACAGCGCCACTTGAAGGGATATACGATACACGTTTAAATGCTGCGTATGAACTCCCAATTCAAATAATCACAAATCTTTTTCCATATCTGATCGTGCGCAATCAAACGGTCTCGCGACTTCAACAGAGGGAAGTATACCTTGTACTCGTCCAGCTCCAACAACTCAAAGAACTTGTATAGGATGTACGAGTAGCTCAGAAAGTTCGTTCGGTCGTTCGGGCAGTAGAGTAGAAAAGGTGCCTGAATGTCCTGAAACATAGCCCGAATCTTCTCCTCAATCTCAGGAGTGATGGTGGGAGGTGGATTGCCATTGAGTCGAGAGAGGATGTGGGCCCGGTGCTCATAATACTTACTCCTGTTCAGCTTCTTTAAAATCTGTCGGATATCATCCTCCGACAAATCGGCAATGTTGTTGATACGACGTTTCCTGATTTCTAGAATGACTTCATTCATGACATCCTCTGGAATAATGGTGCTCTCCTTGGCCTGGAACTGGTTGAGGATCTCGTTGAGATGATTGATCTTCTTATACGCATAGTTGTTGCGCTCCTTGGGAGGATCGCGGAAACTAGGAAAGTCGGATACAACCAACGAATACTCTTCCGACCCGCACTTGGGGCAGACCAGAATACCCTCGGACGAAATCTCCTCACGAGCCACATTACACTGGACGCAATGCTCCGTCAACAACTGAATAACCTCGGGTCCATTGGACAACTTCATGCGCTGAACATACTCGTCAAACATCTGTTTGCGACTCGGTCCAGTATCCGTGGGCACACCACCATTGAAAAAGCGCATAAATGTATTGGTATCTTTGGGCTGAAGGGATGCCATTGTTGTGGAGGTATCCTGCTTGCGATAATAGTCGTCCAATAGATCCATGTTTTTGAGGTAGTATTCCTGGACAGGATGCGCATGCTCCAACTCCTCTGTGATTTCACGCACTCGGATCTGAAGCTGATTTGCCTTCACCACATCCGTAATCTCGTTCTTCAAGTGGAGAGTCTCAATCTCATTCTTCAAAGTCTCGCATTCGGTCCTCAATGTCTCCTGCATTGTCTTTGACTCCTTCAGAGTCTGAACGATACCTTGATGTAAAGAGTCCAACGTCCCCGTCGCGTTTGGTGTTGAGCTCGCCTCCCGGGATTTTCTCACTTTGAACACGTCCATTTATGAATTCCTTCACCTGGTCCATGAAGACTGTATTTTGAAGAATACAAGGTCTCTGACGTTTGGTCGCGACCACCAAAGCATCAAAGTCCATGTGAAAGTGTGCGCATGCGTATGCCAACGCAAGGGATGCCGACCGATTCATACCAGCCTGACAGTGAACATACACAACGCCATCGCCTTCACGAAGGAATCTCTGCATAGCCTCCTCAAACTTGGGATACCAATCAAGAATGTTCACACCAGTTCGGCTATCAAGTGCCTCCAACACGACATATAGATGCGGAACGTATTGTCTCCACCAGACAGGCGAGTCGTCATCCATCGCACAGTTGATGACGTGTGTGATCCCGTATCGTTTCGCAAAGGCTACTGTGAGCATCGCGCCTGGGCCCACTAGAATACGAGGATGAAAGTACGCCGGTGGTTGCTTCATATAGTCTGGTTGAAGCAGACGCGTGATAAACGACATTCTATTAAAACGTATACTATTCTGAAATAGATTACGTTTTAGTATGGAATCATACTACCAGAGATGCTTAGTGGAGGTGCACAAGCGACCACACCCGAATAAGGAGACACAGGCTGAACGAGTGAGACAGTTGACATATTGGTTTCAGGAGGAACTAACCAAGAAAGCTAGCAAGGAAGCCATTGAGAAGATGCGCAATAACAACGGCAGCGCCGCCGAGAACGCCAGCGCCAGTCCAGCTGACAACACCGGAGCCGGTGTAGGCGTTGGGCACGTATTGAAGGAGGAGATTACGAGCTGGGGAGAGTGAGATAATCACGGCGGCCAAGAAGAAGGCGATATACATGGACAGCGACGACACCATCCATCGCATCGCAGGCAGACTGGGCTTGAAGGAGGGCGCCATTCCGCCGTGGTGGCTGTTGGACCCACTGGGCAGCGGCATCATCGGGGGAGCCGACTGAGGGCCCTGGGGGCTAGGCAGCAAAGCATCTAGCGGTGTTGAATCGTCCATTGTTTATTCATTAGACACGTTTTCGCAATTTGCGTCCTCCACGCGATACCGATAACATTTTCCATCTACCTTGACGATCTTGTCCATCGTATCCTTGAGCGGCATGCCCAGCGTGCGAACCGTGGAATAGTTGCGGTGAAACAAGATCACGGCGATACCCAGCCCGATGATGAACGAGAAAAAGGGCGCACCGTTTTTTATCGCTTCCAGGAGTCGGACCATTACTTCTTACTGAGACTTGCGAGTAGGTTGAGCGACGATGCGTCTTGGACACACGGAACCTCTACCGACGTGAATCGCACACACCCCGTGTCGGTGTGGTAGACGCTAGAGTCGTTCGGCTGGGGGATTTTGGCTTGTTTGCGCGTCGGAGGGATCGACACAGTAGATGCCAAGAGCCCGAACATGAGTCCAGCGGCTAACCAATGAAGTTCAATCATTATCACTGTGCCACATATTCTGCGACAAAGGCCTTGAAGCCGAAATAGACGAGAATGATGAAAAATCCAGAATATGGGACCGCGATTGATACGACAGTCAAACCGTACGCCATCGGTTGGAAGGATGCCTTTCCGGTGATCTCATACTGGCGCATAAAGATCGCATAGACAGCTGCGATACTAAACACATAGAGGAATGCCGCAAAAATGACAGCAGCGATTTCCCATGCACGCTTATACAACTCATCTACAGGTGGCAGCTCGAGCTTATTGTCGGGAGTGACTCCACCTTCCACATCTTTGAGCTGGAGCTTCTGTCCATCGGGTGCTACGAGCTTCCTCACTTTTCCATTCTCAAGAATGTTGACTGTGAGTCGGCGACCCTTGATAACGTTTTTCGTCACCTCCTGAAGCTCCTTCTCTTTGAGCGTATCCTGCTGGAGTTGGAGCTTGGTGGCCTCAATACACTTCTGATCTGCTTCCCCGCCACAGGCCTTGACGGATTCATTCCGAATGTTGCGCTGATCTGTCACGGAGAGATCGGTCTTTGGCGCGGCCTCAAAGACGGGCAGCAGTTTCTCATCTGCGATCACATCTAGGGCGCCACCCGATATCTTACTAATCAGCGATTGAGTGATGTTGCGGAAGCTCTTTTCGTCTCCAAAATATGCGGAGACAATCTGGACCATTGTTATGATGCGAATACAAGATTGCCAAGGCCCGATACGATGCGGAGGAAGTTAATGGACTCCACATAGACACCCACATTGTAGGTGAACGTAAAGATCACATTGTCGTTCGTCTGTACAACGGTTGTGATGGTTCCTGGGGGATACAGCTTCTTGCCCGTTTTGGGGTCTGTCAGATTTACGTTCGCAGCCGGGATTATGACTGGGCGGAGACTGTAGAGCGAAGAAGTCAGAACACAAACCATTGTAGAGGTTGTGCCGCCACCATGTAGAACAGACTGTGGAAGCGGCTGTAGAAGCGTTAGCCGAAGAATGATCTTGTTAAACATGCTTCCGTTGACCGCTCCAGACGGCTGGTAGTTGTTGTGGTCCAGCGCAAAGGAGTACATGTACACACCGGGTAGTTCAGGTGTGATTCCTGTGAGATGACGATACATCTGCTGGAGCGAGAAAAAGGGCAGAGGCTTCGTCTGGATGCGCTCCTTTCCGTCAAAGAGAATGACACCATCAATCACCGAATCACGAGGATATGCGGACGATACCTGCTGCTGCCCCGAACTAAAGAGCGATGTATCCACGTCGGAGTTAATGGCCGACCAGGGTGCGCGCTTGGGATTGGCCCAGTTGGTATAGTTATCCCACTTGTTCAGCAGAATTTGATCACTGCGTTGGGTCAGAAACACAATGCGTGTCACCAGGTTGAACATGGGAATCTCCAGATCCGTGTTGCCGCCAAACTGACCATCCTTCATGACATACTTGACCGTCTTGACGAGGAACGTCTGATCTGCCTTGGCCAACTGGTTCATCTCCATCTCCGTCAGATACACGAAGTTACCCTCCACAAACGGATCAGGAAACCATGTCGTGAGCGTGGTGTTGCTCGGCAGACCAGTTGACAGAGGAGGCGACAAGAACAACTGCATAGGATAGTTGACCGGCCGAATGCGATTGCCAAACGTCAACGATGTAGGCTCCACATCAACTACGGTATACAGATCTGTGAGTGCCCTCATTGTCACGTTAATAAAGACCTCAGAATTCTGGAGAGAGACCAACGGCAACGCCATGCCAGGGTTCTCGCAAAACCAGAAATGAAGAGGGATCACCAGCTGACGAGACCGAATGCTCGGCTCTGGAGACAATGTGTTCGGCGATGTGCCTGGGAGAACCTTGGGTGTCAGCGCGTGAGGATACTGGTTGTTGCGATCGTATGCGTTGGCGGGATCATAAAGTTCCGGCAGATTCCCAACCATATTGTCTACGATCTCGCGCTTCGCAGTATCGTGCGTCATGTACGAGTAGAGCTTGAGCCACTCGCCTGTAAGAGTCTGGATGGCCTGACCGTTCATCGTAATATCTACGTGGTCAATCAGATTGTATCCAATGTTGGAGATCCACTGAAACTCGTATCCAATGGAATTCGTCCGAGGGTCGTATCCAGAGGGAGGAGCACTGCCGCCCAGGTATTTGAGAGGCGAGTACACGTCTGGAAGCGTAATATACAGGTAGCAGTCATTGATCAACTGCGCATACCTGTCAATCCGGCACGAGATCGTTCGCGGGCCCGTGATGCTAAACTCTAGATTGGATGCCGTGAAGGGCATGCGAATCTGCTCCATGGCAAAGTTTGTGTGACGGCGATAGACTGCCCGGAAATGAGTCATGGAAGGACTTCCATTGACTAACTCATTTTGGGCGCCTGTTGCGACAAGTTGAATCAAGCCACCTGGCATTTGTATTATGATAAGTGCTTTCTTTAGTTCCTTTATGACGTCACCGTTGTTGCGCGCACGCTCATAGCAGGAATTACATTGAACCGAACAATACCCTTGTCCGTAGTGGTTCTGAATGCTCCAAAGGCGCCGGCACCGCCGTTGGAGAGGCAGCACCGACTAGCCCACGACTCTCCGCCAGACGCGCCGCCCCAGGCACCCTGGAAGGCAAAGACCTGACGCTCATATTGAGTAGCGTTGTTGGCGATAGCCGAAAGGAAGACAGCGTTGTTCTCGCGTGCCAGCGGAGGAGGAGTTGTATTGTATGTTGCGGCAATGATCTGACGCTTCCGCATCGTCAAGTAATCTTGAGCAGAATTTACCTGCATTTATCATTTACGTAAGAGATTCTGTATAGAGTCAATGCGTTTCGTCCTCGTAAGCACGCACATTGATCAGACAACCGGATACTCCAAGGTAAGCAACAATCTTGTGCGGCAGGTTGCGACGCTCTCACCCAAGGTTAAGACATTTCACTTTGGATTCCAGCGCCATCCCTCGCATACCGGATCTCGCAAGTATCCCGATGGCATTGTGTCGTATGACGCAGCCGCAAACGAGGATCCCAAGGAGGAGGGTTTTGGATTCAACAAGATCCACGAGTATGTGGAGATGGTCAATCCCGACGTTGTGATGATCTACAACGATCCGCTGGTCGTTATGAAGTTTGTGGAGGCAATGAAGCATGCGCGTGGCGTGTCACCTTACAAGCTGTGGATCTACCTGGACCAGGTGTATACCGGCATCGCACAGACTCTGATTGACACCCTCCACAAGCACGCAGACAGGATCTACTGTTTTACCGACATTTGGAAGCAGCGGTTCCTAGAGTATGGGGCCTTCCCCGATGTTCGTGTTCTGGAGCACGCTGTGGATCCCACTGTCTTCTCGGTTATGACCGCGGAAGCTGTCAAGGGAGTCCGGAACAATATCGGAGTGCCGACCGACGCGGTTGTTTTTCTCAATGCGAATCGTAACAGTCAGCGGAAGCGCCTGGACTTGACGATTGGTGGTTTCGTTCGGTTGTTGGCTCGGAATCCTACGAAGCCGTATTATATGATGATTTCAACGAATATGAATCCACAGTCTGGCGCATTCTATGATGTTCAGAGGATCTTTGGGGAGGAGCTCAGGTCCCAGAATCTTGATGTTCAGAAGTATGCTCGGAACCTGCTGCTAATTGATACCGCAGCGCCGAATCTGCTGAGTGATGATGCGGTAAACCAACTCTACAATTCAGCGGACATTGGCATCAACACCTCAGACGGTGAGGGATTCGGTCTGTGCCAGCTTGAGCACATGTATACCGGTGCGCCGCAGCTTGTGACAGACATTGGCAGCTACCGGACATTCTTGAGCGAGGATACCGCGGAGTTCGTCCCAAGCAATGGCCGCTGTTACTTTGCCGGCGGAATGCCCCATGGTTGCTGGTCTCCTACCTTCTCAATGGAGCATGTTGCGGATTCAATGGAAAATATCATCGCTTCCCTCGCCGAGAAGCGCAAGGCTATTGTCGCCTACAACTTCAAGAGCTGGGCCAAGATCTGTGATGGGTTGCTGGAGGATCTTCTCATTGAATGCGAAGCCCCTGTATCCATTGTATCTGTCCCGGCGTTGTCATAGTTCCGATGCGAATCAATCGGCTATTGTCCTCAAAGGCCGGACCATCAAACACCTCTTTGGTGTCCGGATCAATCAAAAACACCATCGTCTTGATGGCGACTCGCTGAAGTCGTCGCTTTCGGCGCTGCATGTTCCGCAAGTATGTCTCATCCAAATCTTCCGTCTTAATATCGGGCTTGAATGCGAGATCCTCGCCCTCTGCCGTACTATCAAATCGCATACACGAAATCACGGGTGTTTCCCGACTATGGAGTTTCCGATGAACTTCGCAGTCGACGGCTGCCTGTTTGAGCAACACGCTAATTCGCTTGTTCGTGACATCCTTCTCATACGTCTTCTCGTAGAGATACTCGTCCGTTGTCATGAACACTTCTGTCGGATCGCCCTCATATCGCTTGGTTGCCAAGTCATTGCGACGAACCAGCACCACGTTGTTCGCACCCTCCGTAGACTTTGCCTGAGACTCCGTAAACACGCTGAGGTAGAAGGACACGCGCACCGTTCGCTCTGCGAGAGGCAACTTGGCATGCGAGCACAGACGAATCGCACGGCCCACAACTTGATCGTGGCGAGCAGGATTCCAGTGAGGCTCCATGATGTGAACGTGGCGCACGTTGGCAAGTGTAATACCCTCAGCACCTGCCGCAGTAATCATAAACAGAACCATCTTCTTCTTCGGAGCCGATTCAACGGATTGCTTGAGACTGGCTGGAAAGTTATCCGAATATTGGGCGTTGAAGATCTGTCGCATGTACTCGCGCTGCTCCATGTCCTCGTTACCTGTGAAGAAGCCATACGCTGGCTTGGCGGGGTCCATCGCAGGATCCTCAATCCACTGCCCGGCCTCCTTGGCCAACTTGTATTCCTGCCAGCCGTTTGCATTGAGAATCGCACTAAACACACCAAGTCCTTCCAGGTTACGGAAGTTGCTGTACACCAACTGCGTGTTCCATGTATCTCCATCGCCCATGGTTGCTCGGATGTTCTGAAGCATCTTGAGCATTTTCGGGCTGTAATTTGCCAGCGCAGCCTCTGTCAGATACCGCTCCGGGCTGGCCTTGATCTTCGCAAGGATATCGTCCTTGGAAGGCGCGTCGTCCTCTGTGACTGCCTCCTTGTCACTTGACTTGAGTTCGGGAGGAATGGCATAGTCGCAGGCCAACCGAGAGTTCACGCGGAAGGTCTTCATCTCACTGTCCTCGGCCTTCATCGGGTTCAGCTTGCGACGAGCATCCATACGGATCTCATTGAACCGCACCGACAAGTAGTTGCCAAACATCGCATCGGACATCGGGATCTTCTCCAGTGTCTTGTCGTCCTCAACCCTACGAGGAAGCATACGCTCGTCCGCTCCACGGAAATACGAGACGAGTCCCTGGATACGGCGTTGGAAGAGCATTGCGTTCTTGAGCTGGAGACCGTCCAAAAACAGAGAAGCGAACTCTTCGTAGTCGGTCGGGAGACAGTCAAAAATCTCAGTTGACACCCGGTCCAGTGATAACTCGGCACCACCCACATCGGTCTGGAACTTGGCAGCCCAGGTGTTCACCCAATCGGCCGCAACTGGTGTATACGGCAAGTCTTTGATATACTGGACTGCGATACGGTCTCCCTTCTCGCTGTACACGCTGCGGAAGTTGGGAGGATTGCGCGTCACCATCAGATACTTCTTGACCGCATTGAACTCAATCACATCAATGTCGGGAATGCCACGCAGAGCAGTCTTCATGCGCTCCTCATCCCAGTTGGGGATAGCCTTGACGGGAACAATGATACGCTCAATCGGCCCACGCAGCAAGTTCATAAGATAACCGATTTCGTTCGCCCTGTTAATGACGGGTGTTCCCGAAAGCGCGACGACACGACAGTTCTTCGCATTGTAGATCGCGTCATAGAGTTTACGGGCAATGTCGGACTTGTTTGAGATTCGAGAAATGAAGTTATGGACCTCATCAATGATGACCACGCTGTTCTCAAACGGATTAGGACCGTCGACAGGGACATATTTACCTATATTTGCGGAAGATAAGCCGTTATAGCGGATGAACGTAAACCGCTGATCAATGATGTCTTCTACCTGCTTCGCAATCACATCCTGTGCTGTCTTGGGCAGTTTGTCCCAGTTCGCAGCCTCGCCGGGGACCGTTGTGAAGAACATCTGTTGACGATCCAGGAAGCCGTCGGAGATACCGAGCTTCTTTGCTCGTGGGCGGTTCTTGTCCGAAAGAATCCGCTGACGCCAGTGCTGGTCATACATATACAGCGGATCGCCACACTTACGTAATTCACCCTTGTAGTTGGACTCCAAGGATGCCGGCAACATGACGAAGATCTTCTTATTGGAAAGCAGGCTCTCGGCGACCGCGATGGAGGAACACGTCTTACCGGATCCGAGACCGTGGTATAGGAGAACGCCTCGATAGGGTGTCTCTTGAAGGAGGTAGTCGCGGATGACCTTTTGGTGAGGTAGCAGTTCACGAGCGCTGGATCCGCGCGCGGCACAGACATCCGCATCCTTGTCCTCATCGTCCGTCGGGCGGCTTCGGTACAAAAGAAGGGTCCGCGTGATAGCATCCGCGAACGCCTTTCTGTTCGGTAATACGTATGTCATTGTTTTTCACAAGGATTAATAATGGAGAAAAATCACAGGCTTTTAATGGTCACTATTTACCTATTTCTGATGGCGGCCTTTCTCTATGCCCAACCTAGCATTGCGTTTGGCAGAGAGGGACGAATTCGCCCATTTGGCACAACAGACAAGGAAGCAACTGTGTTTCCTCTTTGGTGGTGGGTGTTCATTATGGCGGTGGCGTCGTATTGTATCATGCTTGTGATCTACCGGTTCCGTATTTAGTATGCTGGGTATAAGTGTGTATCTTTTGGCATACCAGTGTTTGTGAATGGATTGTTGTTAACCGGCGCCGCTATTGGGCGTTCTGTTCGGAGTACCTCTCGTTCAACATATGGCCGACCACACATATACTCCCAACAACATATCGTCCCTACTATTTGCCAGACGCAAGGCATTACATACCACGCTATGTCCATTGCGATCTATACCCTTGATAGGCATAACTCCGTTTTCAATCGCTCTCAAATGTATTCAAGATGGAGCGTAGTTGGCGAATCATCTCTGCTCGTTCCACGTGGTGGGGTCGGATGTGTTCTTCCGCTTGAGGCAATGTCTTCCACGCAATTCCCGAGATCTCTCGGCGTTGCATGTGAGTGAACCTTTGGGTAAGATCTACCATTTCCGGGGTCTTCAGAATGGCCACATAATAGATGTGCTTATACCGAACGCCGTTCAGGCCCATGAACGTCTCCTCCAACGTCATGTTCTTCAGAACAACATACGACTCTCGCGGCACGTTGGTCTCTTCGTCAAACTCTCGGATGGCACACGTGAGATCGTTTTCACCTCTCATACGACGGCCTTTCGGGAAGCCCCACTCCGGTTCCGTGTACACCGATAGGTTGTCTCGCATGAGTTTCATGCGGTCCAACTGGTTGAACTTGTCTCGGCTCGGAGCGTAATCAGAGGAGGTGCGGTCATCCCCCCAAAGAGTTCGCCATAACACTTCAAAGGTATCGGACGCAAGACCTGCTTGCTCCTTTAGGGTCATGTTACGAATGAGCAGAGAGACATAGTCAATGTCGGTCGGGTCATACTTCCCTCGCATAAATTCGGCAAAGCTCATACTATCCTTTCGGCGGATCATGAGCACTTGCACTGTGTCAGGTGATGTAGGTAAGGCAGGCGCATCTAGCAATAGTATGCCACAAGAGAGCACGGGGTCTCGGCACATCCTGAATAGGTGCCCTTTCCCGCCACAATTGTTACAGTACATTGTCGGTTGCGTTTGTTGTCGTAGAGGCGACGTTGTCCGTTTTTCCATTGCTTTAAGCAAGAGTTTGTCAAGAAAGTTCCTCCGTAAACATAAATGGGATCTACGCCATCTAAGCAACTAGCTCCCGAACCTCCGAGGTCAGGAGGCTGGGGCTCTACCATCATGTCCATCGTTGGCGGCATTATACTGCTGTATCTCGGATATGCGTTCTTCAACTACATCCAGAAGCAGAATGGCAAGCCTGGCTTGTCTCTTTGGGAGGAATCCAAGTCCTCGGGCGACAAGACGCCCGCTCCCGTAGACGGAAAGACCAAGACCATCATTCCAGCAGGCGAGGTTCCTGCTGGTGCTGGACTTGATTACGGCATCCAGTATTGGATGTATATTTCCAACTGGGACTACAAGTTTGGGCAGGACAAGGAGATTCTGAAGCGTGTTTCTCCCAATGACGCAAACGTAGTGGGCCCTCGCATCTTCTTAGCGCCCACGGAGAACACCCTCCACGTGCGCGTCAGTCTGTACCCCAACGATGTCCGGGCCGCATCCGCTGCTCCTGGCTCCGGAACCAATGGAGACTCGTTCACGTGTAGCGTAGAGAATGTGCCTCTTCAGTCGTGGTTCGCGGTTTCCGTGACGGTGTTCCAGCGCAACCTTGATATCTACATCAACGGCCGCCTGGTGAAGTCGTGTGTGCTGCCTGGTATCCCGAAGCCGGCTCTTGGTGACATCATTCTCGCCGACAATGGTGGATTCGCAGGTTCAATCTGCAACGTCAACGGCTATTCCACCATGCTCAGCCCCGACGACACCAAGTCTTTCCACGCCAAGGGCACGACCTGTGCGCCACCGGCGGAGGCTGGCATGGTAAAGGTAGATCAGGATTCCATCTTCATCACCCTTTTCGGCTACACGTTCCGATTCAGCAAGCTGAATAAGGAAGGCAAGGAACTTAGTAGTTATACATTGTAAACGACAATGCGCATCTTGTTGAAGTGTCCGACGCGGAGCCGCCCGCAGAAGGTTATTCAGACTCTGGCAGCCTATATTAGACTCTCAAACAACCCCGATCAGATTGGTGTAGCGGTGTCTTGCGATGACGACGACGATTCCATGAGGCGTAATCTTGTTCAAGAGGAGATACATCGCGTTCTCACTCCCGCTGCTTGGAAGAAGATCTTTTTTAGTGCCAACAAGTCCAAGATCCAGGCATGTAACGCGAATATGGAGGGAGTTGATTGGGATTGGCAGATTGTCGTTCTGGTGTCGGATGATATGATTCCACAGATCAAGGGATGGGATGACGTCATCCGAAGCCATATGATTGCGAAGTTTCCGGACACGGACGGTATCCTGTGGTTCAACGATGGTTTCCAGGCTGAGAATCTCAATACATTGTGTGTCTTTGGTCGGAAGATGTACAATTCTCTCGGGTACATCTACCACCCCGAATACAAGAGTCTGTTTTGCGACACGGAGCTTACCGATCTGTGTAAGGGGGCGTTGGCAAACAAATGTCTGTATGTGCCTTATTGTATCATTCGTCACGAGCACCCTGGCACCGGATACGCCCAGAACAACGATGCTCTCTATATGCGCAATCAGAAGTTCTGGAACGAGGACATGTATACATATGCGCGACGCAAAGAGTACCAATATGATTGGTCTGTTCTAATTCCCACCATTCCGGGAAGAGAAGCGGGTCTTCATCGTCTGATGGCGTCCATTCGGGAAAAGGTTGCGCGTATTTGCCCAGATCTTCGCGTTGAGTTCTGTATCGCATTTGATAACCGTGAGACGAGCATCGGACTGAAGCGCCAGTCGCTGCTGAAACGAGCGACCGGAAAGTATCTATCGTTCGTAGATGACGACGATGATATAACGGATGCGTATATTGAGGATCTATCGGAATGCTTCAAGGGAGGATTTCACACAATGCGGCTGCGAGGTCAGATGAGCGAATACACGTTCACGCATAGCACTGCGATTCAGCTCTCTGACCGGATGGCTACTGTAGATTTCCCCCCAGTGTTCCAACGGCCGCCCAATCATCTCAATCCTATGTTGTCGGAGGTGGCCAAACTGATTCCCTTTAAAGATGCGGTTCACGGAGAGGATTTGGATTGGACAATCCGACTCTACCGAGCAAAGTTTCTAGAGACGGAGTATCGGTCGGATCCCACACGCGTCCACTATATCTACAACTTGGGTGAACGAGTTGTACAACACAATACTGTTGTGCAGCAGCAGAACATCTCCTACGAAGAAATGCTGAAGATGGTATTTACCCCATCGGGTGCGACGACTCCAACTTCGCTAGGCAAAATCTCACTTCAAAACCAACGAGAGTCTGGCCTGCGCCTTGGTCCGAAAGGCTTTGTTTCTAAGTAAAGGACAATGGACATTGCGACAATTTTGGGGGGGCTTCTGATAGTGGGAGTGATCGTATACTTCCTGTGGTATCCGAGCAAGCATTCTGACGACCGAACTGTTCTGTTCGCCGACTCTATCCCAGGAAACACTCAAAGGACATTTGCGGGCAATCTTCCGAGGGCCTACAACCAGCCCGAGGGAATCACATACTCCTATGCGGCTTGGATTCTCGTGAAGGATTTCACCAAGGGGTATGGCACGAAGCGCCGCATCTTCTCAAAGGGTGACGCACCCGGCCTGTATCTTGACTCTACCTCCAACGCACTCATGGTTGCCGTCAAGACGTTTAGCACAACAGAGACCATTCTGATCCCGGATATTCCAGCAATGAAATGGATTCATTTCGCATTGGTGGTCAATCAGCAGGCGGTGGATATCTACATCAACGGCATGCTCCGACAGCATCACACTCTGGGCCAGTTGCCCCAGCAAACCGATGAGCTCGTAACAACTGGAACGGAGTGGGACGGTGTACTTGCGCGCGTGTACTATTATGCTCGGTCTCTTAACCATGTAGATGTCAAGAAACTGGTAAGCGAGCCTCCTCCGGATGATCTGGAGCGCAGGCCATCGGGACCGCAGTACTTTGACATCACCTGGTACATTGGGCGTTTAAATTCTAGTTAATCAGCAAATGAGCGCACAAGGTCAACGTGGCATAGATCTGTCAGGTATCACGACTCTCCGAAACCAGTTCGCATCGGACTTTGTTACAGACAAACGATTGCAGTTGGTGTATCAGACCTTCGCGTCCACAACGGGTGCGAACGCATACCGCAACGAAACCCCGAACGCATATGGATCCTACCTTGACTTCCTTCAGGGCCGCAAGGAGGTGACGGCATGTGTCTCGTGTGTTGGTCTCTCGTTCCAGGGTCTCAGTAGGAGCTTTCGTACCTAGCCTTGCGAGTGCGGGCAAGTTGATTGCGAGCCAGATTGCGTTTCGTGATCGTGTCCTTGGGATTGTAACTAAAGAAGTACTTCAAAAACTCCACCGAATCCTTCCTCTTGGATAACTTCTCATAGAGGGCCGACTTATGCTTCTTCATATCAATTAGAGTCTCTTGCGTCCCCAGACATGCGGTGGGTGTCAAGAGAGCATACCGTCTCTTCTCCTTGTGGTTTGCCAA
>Ga0164293_10002489_pt1 | contig 15600 bp, 12 predicted proteins | sample GEODES118metaG_FD_111487 | JGI IMG/M metagenome (GOLD analysis project Ga0164293, IMG submission 111487) | Eutrophic lake water microbial communities from Lake Mendota, Wisconsin, USA - GEODES118 metaG | ecosystem: Environmental > Aquatic > Freshwater > Lake | place: USA: Lake Mendota...
CCCTTTCATAGGGCAAGATTTCCCCATGCGCTTAGACCATGTCTCATATGTAACCTCCCATGATCAGCTCGCCGACACCGTTCAACGCCTTGGCGCTCGCCTTGGCAGCACCTTTGTTGATGGCGGAGTCCACCCACGCTTTGGCACTCGCAACTTCACAATGCCTCTTCAAAACGGCCAATACATCGAAGTTGTCTGCCCACTCGATCACCCAGCAACAGAGCAAACCCCTTGGGGCAAAGCTGTTAGCAAGAAAGCACAAGAAGGTGGCGGATGGCTTACTTGGGTCTTTGCAACCGAAGATATTTCAAAGGTTGAAGAAAAATTTGGACGCAGTGCAACCGAAGGTCACCGCACACGTCCAGACGGTAGTGATCTTAAGTGGAAGCAAATCGGAGTTAATGAGATTACCGATTCACGCGAACTTCCATTCTTCATCCAATGGTTAACCTCTGATCACCCATCACAAGATGGAAAGGCCGTTGCTTCAATTGAGAAAATCACAATTGCTGACACTGATCACCTAGCTGATTCTTGGTTTAAGACAGAAATTCTTGATGGACTAAACGGCGCAGATGTTGAGTTTGTCGATCCATCAACAAATGATGGCGAATACGGAATCGTTGCAGTTCACCTAACAACACCAACAGGATCTGTAGTTCTCGACTAATAAATATTGGCTAGAATATGGATAATCCAAAAGAAAGACATAAAGAAATTGTTGTTGTTTTCGGAGCAAATGGTTTTCTAGGATCTGTAATCACAAAGAAACTTCACAGCTCTGGTATTGATGTTCTAGCAGTTATAAGACCTAAAGCCAATAAGTTCAGACTCGCCGATTTAGAGAATCTGAATGTTCTGGAAGTTGAATCAAGCGAGTGGCCACAAATCGTAAATGAGTACTCCCCCAATGTGATCATTTGCGCTCAGTGGAATGGCGTCCTAAAGCAGGACAGAGGAAACCTTGAACTTCAGAAATCAAACATCGAACCGATCTTGAATATCGCCGCGGCAGCAAAAGATTCCAGAACTGAAAGCTTTATTTGTTTTGGATCACAAGCCGAAGCTAAAGAATCAACGGAGCCCATCACTGAAGAATTCTATGATTCAGGTGAATCAGCCTATGGAAATACCAAAACCAAGTTGCACAAACATTTGGCATCTTTGTTTGAGGATTCAGATTGTCGTTTCATATGGGCACGTGTCTTTTCAGTCTATGGTCCTTCAGACTTTTCTGATTCGTTGTTAATGCGACTATTCAAATCACAATCTTCAAGTGACAAATTGGAGATATTGAATCCATCAAAATTCTGGTCGTTTCTATATGAGGACGACTTTGCATCAGCAATTGAGCAAATCTTGCAGAATCCAACTATTAAGAACACAATCAATATCGGTAGCCCTAAGTTTTATGAGATCAGAGAAATTGTCGCAATATGGAAAGGGTCTATAGCCGCTGATTTAGTTGATAGTGAGGCAAGTTCAACAAACCTAGGCTTCTTTCCGGACCTAACAAAGTTAAAAGCCATAGGTTGGTCTCCTACGATTGCGCTCGAAGAAGGTATCGAAAGGACACGAAAAGCATTTAGTGAACGCGTTGAAACGAAGTAGTACGATTTCAACCTGTATTAGCCATTTCAAGTGCTACTGACAAGGCAAGGTGTTTATTTGCGAAAAATAAAGCGCACCACCCTTGCAGATTGTATTGCCAGGTTTATCGCTGAGAAAAATACTCCAGCTGTTTTTCAACTTTCGGGTGGAATGATCGCGTTTATGATCGATGCCATAGCAAGACATGGCAAAACACCGATAATTAATACTCGGCACGAGCAAGCTGCTGGTTTTGCTGCTGAAGGGTCAGCAAGAGTCTCTACAACACCGGGTTTCGCAATGGGAACGAGTGGCCCAGGTGCCACTAATTTAATGACACCGATTGCATCGAGTTTTTTTGATTCAATTCCTGTTGTGTACATTACAGGGCAAGTAAATCAAATAGAGCTTCGAACTAATCTGAATCAAAGGCAGAATGGTTTTCAAGAGTTAGACATTTGCGAGATGGCAATGTCAATTACTAAGAAGGTCTATAAACCAAAGACAGCTTCTGAAGCTCTATTTGCCTTAAACGAAGGTTGGATTCTGTGCCAAGAGGGGCGACAAGGCCCAGTCCTGATAGATATCCCGATCAACTTGCAGCAAGACTTTATCGAATACGACTTGTCTTCAGTTTCAGGAAGGCCAGTTAAATCAGAGATTTCCGCGAAGGATTTATCTGAATTCAGAGACCTTCTTTCTTCCGCCAAACGCCCTTTACTCCTTATAGGGGGTGGTGTGAGACTCAGCAATGCTACTGAATTGTTATCCAGATTCATTAGTAAAACAGGAATCCCATACGTAAGTACCTTGTTAGGGTTGGATTCGATTTCTCACGTAAACGAAAAGTACTTGGGCTTTATTGGAAGCTATGGGAATAGGTGGGCTAACACTGCAGTCAAGCAATCAGATCTTCTTATCGCGATTGGAAGCCGACTGGATGTGCGGCAAACAGGCAATAATATTTCAAAATTTACGTCGGGTAAAAAGATAGTAAGAATTGATGTTGATGAGCACGAGCTAAGTGGTCGAATTTCATCAGATTTATCGATCAAATCGGATGCCTCAGTTTTTTTACAGGCAGCGATGGAGATCGATTACAAAATCGATAGTTCATCGTATATTTCAGGGATTCAAGAAATAAGAGAGAAAAACCCACAGGAGTTAGAGCAACCATCTGATTTGATTCTAAATCCCAGCACTGTGATGAAGTTTCTAGGTCAACTCTTTCACGAATCTTCGGGATTCGTAATTGATGTTGGGCAACACCAAATGTGGGCAGCTCAATCTATTCGACTGAGGGAAGGACAACGTTTCCTAACTTCAGGTGGATTAGGTGCCATGGGTTTTGCTATACCGGCAAGCATTGGTGCGGCTACGGCAAGAAATGGTCGATGGGTATCCATTACTGGTGATGGTTGCCTGCAGTTATCCTCAGCCGAGTTGCAAACAATTGTTCAATATAAACTTCCAATCGCAATCTGCGTTATGAATAACGGTCAGCATGGAATGGTTGCACAATTTCAAGAAGAAAATTTGGATGGCCGACTTACCGGCACTCGTGATGGTTTCTCAAATCCAGATTTCCAAGAACTTGCTAAAGCGTATGGCTTTAGTAAAATTGCAAGAATTACTCGCGTTGAAGACCTAGAGAGCTTGAAGCAATTAGTTAATGAAGGGAAGGACGAACCGATTTTTCTTGAGTTTATAGTCGATCCACAGGCCAAGGCTTTACCTAAAATGTCAGTAAACGAGGAATAGACTATTTAAAGTTAATGCTTTCGACTTCAAACTCTCGTGGTAAACGCCTAACTTGTGAGTGGATACTCAGGACATATTCTCCAATGAGGCCAAGGAAGAACAATTGAATTCCGCCAAAGAAGAAAAGCGCGACGATCAAGGTTGGAATACCTTGTAGCGCTGTAGGCGCATCAATCAAACTCACTATAAAGGACCAAAGGCCTGCCAGAAATCCAAGTCCAGAGATAAAGAAGCCCCCGAGTAGTGCAATACGTGCGGGCGCCCTGCTTGTACTTACAAACCCGTTTATTGCCTGATCAATTAATGCAAGAAAATTAGCTTTAGATTTACCTTTTTTGCGTACACCCCACGTGTAAGGGACCGAAGTAGAGTTACTAGTTGACTGCGCTACTAAACCCCTGATGTAAGGGTAGTGATCACCAAGCTTACAAATCTCATCAGAGATTTTTCGATCAATTAACATAAACTCACCTGAATTCAAAGGTATATCTGTTTCGGACATCGTTCTTACTATTCGATAATAAAGGCCCCTCATCGCTCGCATGAATAATGATTCTTGGCGATTTGTTCTTTCCCCGTAGACTACGAGATATCCGTTAACCCATTCCTGGTATAAATCAGGAATCTTGTCTGCCGGATCTTGTAAATCTGCGGGAAGCATTGGGATTACCGCTCGACCTGATGCCTTGGCCATCGCCGCATACATATTTCTGAATGGCCCGACATTTCGACTGTTAACGATCACCTTTACATTTTTTGAGTCAGAGGCAATTTTTCGTAACTCCCGAACTGTGCCATCTTTCGAAGCGTTATCGATAAAGATGTGCTCGTACTTTACTTTTGGCAATCTGGAAGACATGACGTTTTGCACTTCTCTCGCACAATCCACAACTGAAAATTCTTCGTTGTAGCAGGGGGTTATGATCGTTAGATCTACGCGTCTTTCAGCCATGATAAATTCTACTTCTATTTAGACGTCCATTAACCAAGGCGGGTTGCCTTCACAAGCAAGTTTTTCTAGATCCTGCATTTCTCGCAATGTATCCATAGGTTGCCAAAAACCACCATGTTCAAAGGCCATCAATTCACCCTCGCCAGCTAGTTTTGGTAGAGCACCAGTCTCAAAAGGCTCAGAATAAGCATTTACATATCCAGAGACTTGGGGCTCAAGGACGAAGTAGCCTCCATTTATCCAACCTGCACCGCTCTGGTTTTTTTCTCCGAAATGCAATACCTGACCATTGACAACATCTAGATAGCCAAATCTTGCAGGCGGGTGGACGGCGGTCAAGGTTGCCAATTTTCCATGCGATTCATGAAAAGCAAGTAGATGCTTTATATTGATGTTTCCAACACCATCGCCATAAGTGGCAAGTATTCTCTCTCCAGGATACAAATCCATGCACTTCTTAATTCTTCCCCCTGTTTGTGTCTTTAAACCTGTATCAACTGCCGCGATGTTCCAATTTGTTTCCAGAGAATCGATCCATTGTGAAATTACTTCACCCTTATAACCGGTGGCGATCACAAAGTCATTCAAGCCTTGTTGTGCGTAAATACTCATGATGTGCCACAGAATTGGTTTACCGTCAATGGGAACCATTGGTTTAGGCTTGTCGCCAGTGACTTCTGAGATTCGCGTTCCTAAGCCGCCAGCAAGAATGACTACCTTCAATGTTTCATTCCAATTAGTTCGCGTAATGAATCAATCATGAAATCAAGCATTTCAATTGTCAGCCCAGGCCATACACCTATCCAGAAAGTATCATTCATTATCTGATCCGTATTTTCAAGGTTACTGATTACTCTTCTTGGTGTTCCTTTAAATGCAGGTTGACGTAAAAGGTTTCCTCCAAATAGAAGTCTTGTGCCTATCTTTTTCTCGTTCAATTCTTGAACAATTTCATTTCTAGTCTTTGAGGCTCCTGGCTTAACTGTGAGCGCGAAGCCAAACCACGAAGGATTACTGTGTTCAGTAGCTTTTGGAAGAACAAAGTACTCTTCGAGATCCTTCATTCCGTCAAATAAGTAGCTCCAGTTGCGGCGTCGGAGCTCAATAAATGAATCCAAGCGATCTAACTGTACAAGACCAATTGCTGCTTGGATATCTCCAGACTTTAGGTTATAGCCCAAATGTGAGTAAGTGTATTTGTGATCGTAACCGTCGGGTAATTCACCTAGTGTCCATTCGTAACGTTTTAAGCATGTGTTGTCACATCCTGGAGCACACCAGCAGTCTCTTCCCCAATCGCGGAAAGATTCAACGATTCTTTTGTGCACAACCTTGTTTACCAATACGGCTCCACCCTCACCGGTCGTGATGTGGTGCGCTGGATAGAAGCTAAAAGTTGAGAGATCTCCGAAACTGCCCAAAGTCTGACCTCTGTAAGTTCCACCTAATCCATCACAACTATCTTCAATGATCCAGAGGTTATGTTTCTTGGCTAATTCTTGAACGAAGTCAAGATTAAATGGGTTACCAAGGGTGTGAGCCATCATAATTGCCTTGGTTTTTGATGAAACAGCCGCTTCCAATTGCTCGTCAATTGCCACGTATGTTTCTGGATCAACATCAACATAAACTGGAACAAGTCCATTTTGTAAAATAGGAGTGACAGTAGTTGGAAAACCAGCCGCTACGGTTATAACTTCGTCGCCAGGCTTCAGCATACGCTCTCCATGAGCAGGGCTCGTTAATGAACTCAAAGCTAACAAATTTGCTGACGAGCCAGAGTTCACCATAAATGCATGACGCATACCAACAACTTTTGCAAAACGAGATTCAAACTGTTCTGTATATGGCCCAGACGTCAACCAGAAATCTACGCTCGCCTTTGTAGCTGCCTTCAACTCTTCTTGTCCAAAGACCTTGCCCGTGACAGGAATATTTGTATCTCCCGGGAAAAATGGCTTTGAAGGATGTAGCTCAATAAATGCTTCAGCGGCTAACTGGCCAATCCTCGAGTCTAGATTCTCGTTCAATTTCATCCCTGACCGCGCCACAAAAGCAGTGCATTACTAATTGATTTGGTGAGCAAAGACTACAGTTCGGGTATGGAAAATCCACTGGGACAGCGTCTGCGAGAGTTGCCGGGGCCTCTTCTACTAACTGGCCACACAGGCTTTAAGGGCATTTGGATGACTTTCCTATTGGAGCATCTAAATGTTCCAGTCATTGGTTATTCGTTGCTCGCGGAGAAGGATTCACTTTATGAGCGCGCAGAACGTAAAGGGTTTATCCCGGAGGTCTTTGCCGATATTCGTGACTATGTTGCCCTAGAGAGTTTCATAGATTTGCACAAACCATCAACAATCATTCACATGGCAGCACAGCCCTTGGTTCTTAAATCATATGAAAGTCCACGTGAAACTTTTGATGTCAATGTAATGGGTACGGTAAATATCTTAGATATCGCATTCAAGAAAGACTTCGTTAAGGCAATAATTGTCGTGACAACAGACAAAGTTTACAGAAACGATAATTCAAGCCGAGCATTTGTGGAGGATGACGCTTTAGAGGGCAAAGACCCATACAGTGCAAGCAAAGTTGGAGCAGAGGCTGCGGTAGCCGCTTGGCAGCAAATTGCAAGAGTATCCGGTGGTCCAAAAGTTATTTCAGTGCGTGCCGGAAATGTAATTGGAGGAGGCGATTTTGCAGATGATCGAATCATTCCCGACATTGTCCGTGGGTTTATTTCTGATCAAGCTATAGAAATAAGAAACCCACAGAGTATAAGACCTTGGCAACATGTTCTTGATTCTCTGAAAGGTTACATTTTACTATTCGATACACTTAATGAAAATTCTGACATCAACAAAATTAATTTTGGTCCTGATGGGGAAAATCTGACCGTGCAAGGACTGTCGGAAATAGCAAAGTCAATCTTTAGTAACCTACAAGTTGTTAACGGAGTGAACTCAAAAGAAGCGCTGGCAGAATTCTGGAACTTAAACTTGAATTCAAATTTAGCAAAAGTAAAATTAGGATGGCAATCGAAATGGAGTCAAGAAGAGTCAATCATTAGAACCTTCAAGTGGTGGCAAGCATATGCTTTAAAAAAACAATCTGCCCTAGAACTATGTAAAAATGAAATAATTGAGTATTTGAGTTAAGTTAAAGTATCAAGATAAATTCAGAAGATTTCATCAAGAAATCATAATTGAACGTGTGACTACCACTACCGCAAACTTAACTTCTTAGAAAGTAGTGGAGGGTATTAGACGACCATGGGGAAAGATTCAGAGTGTACTTTACCTTTAAGGGGGAGCCCAAACTACTGGATTTAGCACTAACTAAGTGCAAAAGATAAATCCTAAGAGCAAAGCACCCCTATCGAATCTTCTCCATTAAACACAGGAATCACTACCGAAAGGGTAATCTTACTAAGTACTAAGTGTAACCTACATCATGTGAAAAGAATCCACGATCAAAGAAATTAGGAATGCAAATCTTAGAAAGAGTAGCAAAATACTATGCTGGGGCACTTTATCAAAGAGTTTAACAAAAAGAAGATAACATTTGTTTTCATTGCTTTAACATTGATTTTTTCAAACTTCTTGCTCGTAGCAGGTATTTACAGACAATTAAACGAGTTGCGTAGCCGGGCTGAAATTGGAGTGGGCCTTACAGATGAAGCTTTTGGAATTCTTCACACGATGGATCGCGGATCTAATGGTCAGACGGGCCACACGCCTTTATTCGCGGATGTCACTTCAATTCTATTGCGATTGGTGGCATACGATGTAGCGAGATACCGGATCGCAGGGTACTTTATTTTAATTACTATCTCACTAATCATTTGTTGGAGAATATACCAGCTCAAAAAATTAATGGAGGATAAATCTACAATTGCGTGGGCTTGCCTGTCTTCACTTTTGTTAGTGCTTTTGTTACCCACTAGCTTTAGGTTTTTGTTGGTAACGCCAAGTTACCAGTGGATTGCCCTGACCTCCAGTTTCATTCTTTTCTTTTTGTTATCACAGCTTAATGATATTGAACTGAGGAAAGATTCATACATCCTTTTCTTTGCTTCTATATTTGTATTCTTCATCGAACTTGCGCGATTTTCAAGTGGATTTGCTGTTTGGCTTTTGATTAGTGGGTATATTTATAAAAGAGTAGGCTTCAAGAAAACTTTAATTTTCAACTCATTCTTGATTTCTATTAATGCGATCTATCTTACCTTGTATCATGAAGCATTTTTAACTAATTTGAAAAGACTTCTTCAACTGCCAAAAATAGATCCAATCGGCGCGAACCTGGTGAATGAGTTTTGGGATGTTGGAAAGTCTTCGATTTTGGTTTATTTGTTGATCACTGTTTCGATAAATTTGACATCTCTAGTGTTCCAGCCCCCAAAAGAAAACGACTCAGCCAAAAAAAATATAAGGCCTGTCACAGTAGTTCAGACACTTGTTCTAATTTTCCTTTTCCAATTGATTGGTTATAGAGAGTTTGTACATTTAGTGGCTTATCTAACCTTGATAATTTGCGGAATTCTAATTGGTTTGAGTAAACAGAAAAGCGATTCTTTACTCTTGTACCTAGCAATGTTACCAATTGTAAGTCAATTTGGATCAAATATAAGTGCCAGTTATCTGGTCATGCCAATGATATCAACAGGCTTTCTTTACCTTTTTCTCTCTTCCACAACTAATCGCCCTACTAGTAGTGTTCCCTCAATACAGTATTTGTCCTCATTTTGTTATGCCTTAATATCTTTTTCACTATTCTTTCTTCAGGCGAATTTCTCGACGACTTCTTACGAAAATGGCTACGGCAGTAGCTCGTTTAAAAAAGATCAGCAAAGTCGGCTCATTTACGCGAGCGAGAAAATGCAAAATATTGCAACTCTGCGTGATGATGTAGATGAATATATTGATATAAGTGGCCTGAGAATTTTAGATTTATCGAATTGGCATCCAGGTGTAATCTATTATCTTAATGCTATGCAATTCCCTATTTCAACCGTCGATAAAGTCTTCAATTCAACACTCCGGCAACAGGTTTATAACACTCTAAATCAAGAAGAACTACAAAGAATCCGTTACGCAGTTCCAATTATTATTGAGAGCAAGAATACTTCTCCAAAACTAACATGTCAAAGATTGTTTGATTACACCCTTGATCCGAAGCTAGATTTAGCCTTAGGTGAATTTGGTTTTAATCCTAAGGTAATTGAAATAGGTATTTACAAAAGCGTTCCTGAAGACTTAACGCTATACCCAAAGAATATTTCTGTGATGATACCTTGCGATGATTGAGGTAGAATTCCCAGAGTAGAAAAAAGCTGTTGTTGGAAATTAGTTAAGTTAGGAAGGTAAGGGATGCATACAAACGAATTGGTAAGCATAATCTTACCAACCTACAATAGGTTAGAACTTCTGAAGGAAGCTATAGACAGCGTACTAAAACAAACTTATACAAATCTTGAGCTCATTGTGATCGATGACGGGTCTTCAGATGAAACTAGATCTTATGTTGAAAATCATCTGGATAAACGAATTAGATTCATCAGCCAGGAGAATATGGGCAGATCGTCAGCTAGAAACGCTGGATTCCTAGAATGTAAAGGGGAATTGATTTCATTTATTGATTCAGACGACTTGTATTTGCCGAATAAAATTGAAATTCAAGTCAAATATCTTAGCGAGAATCCTGAATACGAAGTCATGTACACCGCGGCGGACTGCTTTGCAGGCAGTAACTATGAATCTCTAATGCATCGATATAATGCTGAATCATGTGGCAGTATCTATCAGGAAATCGCTGCTTATGTTCCGTTAACTATTTGTCTCCCGACCGTAATGTTTCGAAGAGTGGTTTTTGAAACCATCGGACTTTTTGACATAACGTTAGATCGATTTGAGGACACTGACTATTGGCGCAGAATATCGAAAGATTTTCAGTTTGGTGCCTTAAATGAGGTCACTTGCCTAATCCGAACACATGGGGGGAATTCAATCGATGGAATAAGTATGAATGAGTTAAGAAAACAAGTATTGAGATATGGGGATAAAGTCTTAAAAGAGGATCATAGAGAACAAGGCCCAACGATCTACAAATTAGTTGCTAATCTCTATAGGCACTATAGCTATGCGATACATTCAATGTCTAAAGGTACAAGGGAAGTCATCATCCTTAACTTTATGGCCAAGTTACTAGACAAAATTTATGAAAATCGATTTAAGATTGTAGTTGATTTGAATTCGCGGAAAGTGGTTTCGAGAGAAGGAAGAGGTTCGACTTTTCGATTTCACCTTTTCCTCTGCAAGACTTTGATAGATTTCAGTCGAGGCGCATATTGTTTCCTATTGAGACGATTTAAATCGAAAATAATGGGATTGTTAAGGAGGGCTGATGATTAATGTCAGAGACCTTCCATTAGTTTCGATCATAATCCCGGTGTACAACGGAGCGAATTTCTTAGAAGAGGCGATAATTTCTGCCCTAAAACAAGATTACGAAAATATCGAAATTTTAGTAATAAATGATGGCTCCAATGATGCGGGGTTAACAACCAAGATACTTGAAAAATATCAGGACAAGGTACAGATTTACAACAAGATAAATGGAGGGGTTGCCAGTGCCTTGAATTTGGGTTTGTCAAAAATGAAAGGGGAGTTTTTTTCTTGGTTAAGTCACGACGATCTGTATTATGAGTCAAAAATTAGCGATAACTATGAAGCTTATGTGACACAAAAAAACGAAAATGTCATTATTTATTCAGACTATTTAGTTTTTTCAGTCGAAAATCCTGATGGGTATTTAGAAACGATGAGGAGAATCGAACCTTCCAATTTTCGTCACTGGCTTCTGACAAATAGTCAACTTCATGGGTGTACTTTGTTTATTCCTAAACAGGCATTTTTGGATTGTGGTTATTTCAAGGAAGAATTGAGGACTACACAGGATTATGATCTATGGTTCAGAATGTCCAAGAGGTATGACTTTATTCATCAAAGCAAGTGTTTAGTAAAATTCAGAATTCATCCAAATCAGGACAGCAATAAACTAAGTTTGATTGCGCTAGAGGAATGTAACGTTTTTTATGAGAGAGCAACTCTAGAATTGTCAGTCGAAGAGGTCATCAGAGGTTCAGAAACAGATCTGAAAACCGGACTCGAAAAGATGCTAACGAATTTTATTCATAGGGGTTGGAAAGTGGCCTCTGAGAATTTGAGCGAGAAGCTGGGGATACCAATAGTCACTGATGTTTCATCAAGGGCTTCGCTGAAGCAATTGTGGAGGAGGGCTATCGGAAAGTTGTTAAATACGTTTAAGATTTGATTACTTATTGGATAAGGAAATTCATAGTTATCTTACAAGTTAACCAGACGGAACTCAAAGAATTAAATCACGCTGTTATCTGTCAGCGCTTCTGACGCCAGAATTTTCCTTTAGTAGAAAAACGAAATTCTGATAAATTTCCAAGCATCAAATTCCATTGAGGATTTCAATTTTAAAGAATGTATGAGTTGTTCATTGTGAATAGATGGCAATCAGCATGTATAGATCAGCGCTTCATCGCCAAGACACAGAATCCATGGATGTGCGAGGTAGAAACTCTAAACGCAGTGTTTATTATTTAAGAGTTAATACTCTTTACTCTAGATATATGACGCCACATGAGACACTAAAAATTTGACTTGTCTAATTACTAGAATATGTGGCTTCCACAGGTAGTGTTTGGGTACAACTATGGAGAATTGGGAATGTAAGCGATGTATAAGATTTCGGTGATTTTGCCCTTCCATAGGAATGATGACCTATTGAAGCAGGCAATAGATTCTTGTTTAGGATCCACCAATGTTGAGTTAGAGCTTCTGTTGATAAATACAACTTCAATGGACCTTAGATTTAATGATCAATCGGTAAAGGTATTTCATAAGCCTGGCAATAACTACATCGAAGCGTTGAGATTCGGACTTACTCAAGCAAGCCATGACGCTATTGGATTAATGAATAGCGATGATCTTATTGATTCATCCCGTTTCTACAGACAAGTAGATAAGTTGAACTCCGAACAGAGCGATGTCTGTCTCTGCTGGATTCAAAAAACTGACTTAAAGGGAAGGGAAATACCATCTTTAACTGGGAAACTACCATTCCATGAATTTCATCCATCTTTCTTGCTTTTAGGCCCAATTGGTGCAGATGCAACATGGGTATTTAAAAAGGAATGGGCAACGTCCCACTCTTTATTCGCTGATGTATTGGACAGTTCGGACTTTGCAGTCGCTTTGAGAGTCTTGCCTAAATCTAAAGTAAGTGTGGTACCTGAGTATCTTTACCTTTACAGAACGCATAACAGTCAAGTAACTTCCCGACGCATAAAGCCAAAACTAACACACGAGCTAGGCTTGCTAACTGACCTCAATTTGCAACTGGGGTTGCCAACCTTAACTCTTGATCAGCACTTAGCTATGGCTTTTTCTAATCTTAGAAAAGGGCATCTTGGAGACTCAAAGAGGCTGAGAGAATGGATTGAAGTAATGATGACATTAAACACCCAAAATCACACTTATTTAAAGAATAGCCTGATATCACTAATCAGGAGAAGGATTCTCATCGCCACCTGGTACAAATTAGGATATTGGGATTCGAAAAAATCTCTAATTCTTTTTGTAAGAGATCTATTGGTGTTGAATCGAAATGTAAAGAGATGAAAGTCTTAAATATAAATTTTAGCGACGAGATAGGTGCTCAGTTTAATAACTTTCTTTTGCGTGAAAAATTTCTTGAGTTTAATTGCGATATGAAATTCTTGGTTTCCAAGAAGACTTCAGATTCTAATATGACCTTTACAATGTATGGAGATACATTAGAAAGAAGACTTCACCAAATTGGGTCAAAGGCAAACTTCTTGACTGGAAGGCAAAATAGACACCAAAGTTGGAGTAACAAACTATTTCGTGAGCAAGAATTCAAAGAAGCTGACCTACTTCATTTTCACTTGATAGAAAACGGTTGGTTTAATATACCGACTTTTCTTAAGGCGCAAAGTAAGGTTCCTAGCGTGTGGACTTGGCACGATCTTTGGCCCACGACAGGACACTGTATTCAACCAGACGGATGTGATCAATGGTTGAAGAACTGTAAATACTGTCCCGACTTGAATAGGCCATTCGCGGTACGAGTCGACCGTGCCTCAAAAGAATCTATTTGGAAGCAGGATCAATTCACAAATGCAAACTTCATTATTCATGTCTCAACAAATTGGACCAAGAAACAAATCCTCCAAAAATTTCCAGAGTTAGAGCCTAGGATTCGCGTAATTCCATTTGGGATAGATATCCCTAAAAAATTGGAACCTAGGAGTTTTCTTAGAAGTAAGCATGGATTTCAGGATTCTGAAGTAATTGTTTTGGTTCGAGGGCTTCCGCAGCATTATAAAAACATGGGTGCACTTGTTTCCACCTTCAAAGGTACCCCGGACTTTAACTCTAAGGTTCACCTGATTGACATAGAATCTGCTGGCTTGTTCCGCAATCTAGGATTTGCCAGTCTGACTGAATTTCCTTTTCTAGATCACGCGTTTTTATGTGAATTGATTAAATTATCAAATCTTGTAATTTTGCCATCCACCGCCGAGACATTTGGGGTTCTCGGAATTGAAGCACAACTTTTAGGGACCCCTGTGTTGTACCAGAAGGGAACTGCAACTGAAGAAGTCTTAGGAGGAGACGAATTTTCTTACTCATACAATGGGAATTCAGCAGCTAGCGCGATTTCAGATTTTCTCGAAACACTTCATGAGAGGCCAGAGAAACATAAAGACCTGGCCGACAAAGCTTCGGCTAGGGCTGTAACTTTGTATTCACCTGAGACGTACCTAAAAAGAATGACGGATTTGTATATTGATGTAATTAACTCTTTTCAGAAGTCTTAGAGAAATTTCGCGTTCCTTTTCTTAAGAGAATTGAAATTAATGTCTTGCTTTTTCTGACAATTACACAGAAGACCTTAAAGCAAGCGAGAATGAGAAATTTTGGACTAATCATCTGCACGCGGAGAGCCCTAACTTTGAAAATACTGCAGATCAGATTTATTCTTCTATTTTTTGAAAACAACATATGAATTCCTTGTAGGCGGATGTTAAAACGTGCAACTTCAAAGTCAATCCGGTTTTGAAATTCTTGCACATTTTCATTCATCCAATTATCACTAACAGAGATAAATTCAGTTACCCGGCTAATTTGGTCTTCTTGATTTGTGAGACTCATGTCATGATCTCGCCATACCCCAAAGACATTTGGAACGTTGATTGCATTTCCAGTTTTAATCAAATTGAGAAACTGGATCAAATCTGAGGGAAATTTTACTTTTCCATTTCTGAGCTCTATTGGCTTTTCATAGTCTCTAAAATTGATAATGGTTCCAGCGCTTGCCACGCAAATCATTTTCCGTAGTTGCATTCGCTTGCTCCAATTGAGAAGTTGAACTTCTTGGACAAGAGCACCATGTCGATCAATAATTCTAAGATTCGGATAATAAAATATGTAACCTGGATTTCGTGAGATAAATGTAACCATTCCTATGAGCCAATCCACTTCTTGAGGATCATCTGAAGAAACGATCGATACAAATGGATGACTAGCCTGTAAAAAACCGACATTAATTGCATTAGATTCACCAACATTTTTGGTTAAGCGAATGTATTTTATTTGATGGAATTCATTTTCTGAGAGAAATTCATGAGTTCCATCCGTGGACCCATCATCTATGACTATGACTTCAAAATTCCGATAACTTTGAGCTCTAAGTGATTCTAGAGTTAACTTAAGATCATTCAGGCGATTAAATGTGGGAACGATAATGGAGACATGCACTGAGTTAGTCACGCCAAAAGGTAACATTTATAACACCGCGGGTGTACGAATTTTGCCCATTTAGCTGGGTGTTGAACTTAAAGGCGCTCTCAATTGCCATCATCCCTGAGAACTGCGTTATTCAGTAATGTTGTCGAGTCAAGAAGAAAACTTTTCTACGAGATTAGGAGTTCTCGAGTACGATTTTCCCTAAGGGTAATTTATAAACACTTTTTACTATGGTGAGTTCTCGGAATTGAATGTGGCTTGGGCCGGGATCGAACCGGCGACCTAACGATTTTCAGTCGTTCGCTCGTACCAACTGAGCTACCAAGCCAAACAAGGTTCTGATATCGGCCTTAAATAAGTACGACACCAAAACCTTTGCGACCCGGACGGGACTTGAACCCGCGACCTCCGCCGTGACAGGGCGGCGCG
>Ga0164293_10002490_pt1 | contig 15597 bp, 9 predicted proteins | sample GEODES118metaG_FD_111487 | JGI IMG/M metagenome (GOLD analysis project Ga0164293, IMG submission 111487) | Eutrophic lake water microbial communities from Lake Mendota, Wisconsin, USA - GEODES118 metaG | ecosystem: Environmental > Aquatic > Freshwater > Lake | place: USA: Lake Mendota, Wisconsin...
ACCTCACGCTTCGCCGTTCCATCATTCCAGAAAATGACACAGAGTTCCGCGCTTACGACCTCACGCTTCGCCGTTCCATCATTCCAGAAAATGACAGAGAGTTCCGCGCTTACGACCTCACGCTTCGCCGTTCCATCATTCCAGAAAATGACACAGAGTTCCGCGCTTACGACCTCACGCTTCGCCGTTCCATCATTCCAGAAAATGACACAGAGAGTTCCGCGCTTACACAATCTTCTATTACTCAGAGAACATTGTATACTATTATTATCCTAACGACCTAACAACCTAACGCGTGGCGTGTTCGCCTTCGCGTTCGAGTTAGCATCGTAGCGATTGAGACTTCTCAAAGATTGCCGCGAGTTCTTTCGCTAGCTTATCAAACTCTTGACGTTGAGAGACAGAAAGAGAAAGAGTTTCATTCATTCTGGCAAGGATGTCCTGAAGTCGAGATCGTTCCTTTTCAAGTTCTACCATCTTCTTCGATTGTTCTTGATATTGAATCGCGAGTGAATTCATCTCCTTTATATCCGCTGAGTATTTGCTATTATCATTTTGGACACGTGACTGATATCTATTGTAATGATTCATAAACGCACTCGCGACAAATCCAGAGATATTATGTGTATTGAAATGGAGGTCAGTAAGAAGAGTTATCATTTCATCTTTATATTCATCCTTCACAAGTCGCTTGTCAACATCGTCTCTGAGTGTCTTGATATGTGAAGCAAGTTCGCCGAGAGATTTCAAGAAACCGGGGCGCATATCATCGAGAGATTTAAGATACTTCGCATCGTCAATCATTTGCTTGTAGTGTGTCTGAATGGTTGCATTAAGACGCTCCGTCTCGTCGTATAGTTTCTTCAGTGTCGCTCGAGTGGTGTCAATACGGTCTTGTTCAGATTGGAGAGAATCTGAGACGCGATTCACATTTGCCCGGCTTTCATTTTCATTCTTCACTTGGTCTTTGTCAAGTTCGCGAATAAATGAAACCAATTTGTCCTTCATCGCGTCAACTACAGTGTTGGTTTTAGGGATGCTTTGAACAATTTCGTTTACGACAGTCTCGTGAGAGACGGGTGCGGAGACCACAGTCTCGTGAGAGACGGGTGCGGAGACCACAGTCTCGTGAGAGACGGGTGCGGAGACCACAGTCTCGTGAGACACGGGCGCAGGCGCGGAGACCACATGCTTAGAGACCACTGGCGTTGATGGGGTAACTGAAGGCATAGATACCTGTGGTGCCACACGAAGATTAGCAGAAACAGGCCGTTGTAAAACGGTTGTCTTAGTTGCGGTTGAGGAAGGGTTACCTTTGATACGTGGTGTTGACTTGGGTGCCGGTCCTCTTGCCTTTTCAGACTTAAAATTACCGCAAACTTTCTTATTCATTACCGTAAATGTAAGTTTCATCGCGGCTTGTGCGAGCGAACAGCTTGCGCCAGTGCATTTGACGTTCTTCACACAAGACAAAATATCTTGATTACATTTTACGCCACGAGAACCTGAATTTCCACAACATTGGTCGTGAACCTTACAGCACGCATCAAGCGAATCTTTAGGAGGAACACCCCATCTACAATTAGGACCTTCTGCGCCTTTAAACTTTTGACCACCACAATAATTTGGTCCACAGTAGTTTCCATAAATCTTGAGCCCATTCGCTTTGGGATAAGTCTTATCTTTAATCTTGGAAACAACGGCCTTCACCTTGGGAACAGCCACAGTCTTCATCTTGGAAACAACGGCCTTCACCTTGGGCACAGCCACAGTCTTCATTTTGGAAACAACGGCCTTCACCTTGGGTTTGACATCCTTGACCTTAGAAATCACTTTTTTCACTTTAGAAACAGCATCTTTTATCTTTGGAGCAGCATTCTTGATTATCTTAATCGGAACGTTCGCACCGGGAATTAATTCAAGAGCCGGGACCGCAATAGGAGCAACAACTTTTGCGACCTTGACCGCTGTGTTTACAGTTTTTTTTACTGCACCAGGGACATTGTCTACCTTATCTGCAACTTTATGCACGGCTTTTTTAAGAATTGAAAATCCTTTATTAAAAAATCCACCCTTTTTCTTTTTAGGTTTTTCTGGAGCAGGTGGTGCTATAGACTTAATTACGATTGGTGCTGCTGCCGCTGACACTGACGCGGTCTTGATAACTAACGGAAGTGGTTTTGGTGCCGGTTTAATGACGACAGGAGCAGGCTTTGGGGCGCTTTTAACAACCACTGGCGCAGGCTTTGGGGCTGGCGCAGGCTTTGGGGCGCTCTTAACAACCACTGGAGCAGGCTTTGGTGCTGGAGCAGGCTTTGGTGCTGGAGCAGGCTTTGGTGCTGGAGCAGGTTTGGGCCTAGAAAAAATGTTACGAATTGGCTTTGGGATAAAACGCTTCCATCTCAATAATCTACGTCCTGATGATGTTACTTCGTCCGCGTCCACGTCCACGTCCACGTCCACGTCCTCGTCCTCGTCCACGTCCACGTCCACGTCCACGTCCACGTCATCGTCCGCGTCCGCGTCCTCCAGTTCATTGTCGTCATCAACGTCTTCATCATTTGAATAATCGCTATCATATTCTTGGACGTCATCAAGAGCGACATCGTTTGACAATTTTAAACTGTCATTTTCGGAAACGAGACCAGAATTATCCACGGGAACATCCTGTAACGCGATACCCGTTACAAGAGATGCCGAAAGGAGGCATAAAAGAAAGCACGAAGACACGCGCATAAAAGGCAGTTATACAATAATATAATAAATTATCTTTATCTCATAATGAGTCTATATGCGTGCATAAAACATAATAAACATTATATGATTTATATATAATACAATGTCATCTGCGTCCGACCCCGCCACTGTGGCGTCTGCGTTATTCACAAATAAATCCGAGACCCAAAAGTTATATGTAAAATTATTACCATTTAGTTTATATGATAATCCATCGAGGCAATATTCGCGAAAGATAAAATTAAAACGGGTCACTCCACAACATCAGTCAAATTTTATACATCCGAATGTAAATACCGAGTTTATCATTGTTTCAACCTATTCACTCGCGTCTGGTGCGTCGGCGTCGGCGTCTGCGTCTGCGGTGTCTACGTCTACGTCTGCTAACCGCGTCGAACCACTTAAAACCCGTAAAAAAATGAAATTAATGACGACATCTTCTACAGAAACCGATACTTCCGATTTACCTAAAGATGTAAAATCGGAATCATTATTTACTAACGGAAGCGTAAGCGGAAGTCTCCTCGCTAATAATACACCACCAGAAGATGAACATCAAACAAACGTTATCATCTTGAAAACAAGTGATCACGAAAAAATGAAAAATGCGAAATACAGTTTATCCGAATTACGTTCATTATGCTGTCATTATGGTATCAAAAAATCCGGGACGAAACCTGAATTGTCACTACGTATATATACATATTTAAAACAGTCCTACTATATCGTAAAATTACAGCGTTTGTATAGAGGATTTATCGGAAGGAAATATCGAAGGATTTGCGGCCCAGGTTATCTACACGCGAAAGAATGTGTCAATGACACCGATTTCTACACGTTTGATAAATTGGCGAATATAAAACCTACGGAATTGTTTACCTACCGCGACAATGATGATAAAATTTATGGATTTCACATTGCGTCGTTATTTCATTTGATTATTACAGCCTACCCCAACATAACCAATCCGTATAATCGTAAAATCATTCCCGCGACGATTCTCAATAACCTATACGAGAAACTTATTTACGGTTCATTACTCGGGTTTCGCGTGTCATTGAAATTAGACGATGACAATGACGACGATGACGTTGCCAATATCGGTCACAACGGCGATAAACACGAGACAGGCGGCGGCGGCGGCGGTGGCGGTGGCGGTGGCGTTGCCGGTGCTGGTGGAGGACTTGGTAGCGTGCTATCGCGAGAGAAACAGGAAGAACTTTTCATTGTGGATTTATTTCAACATATTAACACCCTCGGAAACTATGCTGACTCGGAGTGGTTCATCGCATTACAACGGCCTGAATTAATACGTTTTATTCGTAATATCTACGACATATGGTATTATCGTGCGAATTTATCACAAGAAATGAAAGAACGTATTTGCCCTCCATCTGGAAATCCATTTGTCATTAATAATGTTCTTGTAAATCTAAATGTAATTACACTGTTAACCGACCAAGAGATTCGCACGATATGCGTGTCGATAATCGACCGAATTGTGCGTCGGGGAATATCACGAGAAGACCAATGTCTTGGCGCGTTTTATATCTTAGCAACCCTTACGATAGTAAGTCAGGATGCGCGAAACGCCTTGCCGTGGTTGTATGAAGCGGTAATGTGAAAAATATGTATACGCGCGTTGGAATTCTTTGCTTGGTTGACGGATTGGCGAAATACTCGCAAAAACAACTTAAAAAGACTTTACTCATATGTGTATAATCAATCCAATGGTTAAGTCTGCTCCCTCTTCTTCTGCTTCCGCTCCTGCCCCCGTTGCCGCTGCTGCTTCTGCCGCCGCCCCTGCTGCTGCCTCTAAGGCTGTTAAGGCAGTTAAGACTCCCAAGGCCGCTTCCGAGTCTGCGCCCGTTGCCGTTTCTGCTCCTGCCCCCGCTGTTGACGGCGCTGAGGCTTCTACCCCCGTCGCCGAGGTTGACGGCGCTGTTTCCACTGCTCTTTACGGCAGCGTTCTTACCAAGCTTCAGAGCGCCCAGGCTCTCCTTGGTTCTCTTCGCTCTGAGGTGAACGAGCTTAAGCGCCAGCACGCCCGTGAGCTTCGCGCTGCCAATAAGGCCAACAAGCGCCGCAAGACCAACGCTAACCGCGCTCCTTCCGGTTTCGTCAAGCCCACTCTCATCTCCAACGAGCTTGCTGCTTTCTTGGGTAAGCCCGAGGGTAGCGTTCTTGCCCGCACTGAGGTGACTCGTGAGGTCAATGCCTACATCCGCAACCAGAAGCTTCAGGACAAGGACAACGGTCGCAAGATTAACCCCGATGCCAAGCTTCTCAAGCTTCTCAAGCTCAAGAAGGGTGACGAGTTGACCTACTTCAACCTCCAGAAGTATATGGCCGCTCACTTCGCCAAGTCCACTCCCACTCCTGCTCCCGCCGCGGCTGCTGGCGGCGCTGTCAAGGCTTAAATTCGCGTCGATTCGATTCGCTTCGCAGTGTCTTGCGGATAGTAGTGTATAAAAAATAATTCGCATTTTTTATACATCTTAAAATTCAAATACTTTCCGAGCCTGCCTGCTTACGTTTCTTGATGGGTATTGTCTTTGATTTTATTCGTGCGTCTTGTAACTCTTGGAAACTCGATACATCATCGTCAATGTCGTATACTTCTTTCGCGATGATACCGGCTTCGCTCGCACTCCCACTGCCGCTGCCGGTTCCACATCCACCGCCTCTCTCGTAAATAATGTCATTATACACCAGTGATGGAGATAATGTGGTTTGCCCGGTGGATAGTGACGTAATGATATTTTCATCGCTTGGTGATGAATCCACGAAGATGAAATCCTCCTTTGTCATTATTTCCACGATACGTTTCTTGTGGATGTTTTCGCGATTTAATACGACAAGTTGTTTATACGGACCTGGACCGGTGCCGGGGCCAGAACCGGTAGGTCTTGTGTCAAACATACCCTCTTCTGTCAGATATGTTATCGCGCTAACGGCACCTTTGACGTGATAGTCGGAATACCAATCGTAAAATCCACCCCCGCTATTGTGACATTTCTCTTTTTCTTTCACGGTGAGTTGTTTATATTTCATTAGTTCTTTATATACGAATTCAGGGGTCGAGGTCGAGGTCGAGGTAACAGATGCGGTGGTGCTATAATCTGTTCCACAAATGACACACATCATCTTGAATTCTTGCTGTGATATCTTCAGCGTCTTCATAATATCTTTTGTGTTATAAGATACAACTGTGTGATTGAGAAGACTAAGGCTTCGTAAAACAACCGGACATCCGTATACGAACATATCCATATCATCGCTCAAGCACGCATCCACGCGCCGTTTGATGGAGAGATTCGCACATAATACATCGGCTTCGCCTTCTGCGTCTATTGTTGCGAAGCCGAAACTTACTAGTAATTCTTTCACGGTGGAGATGTCACAGTCACGTAGGCGGACAAATTGTTTCTTAAGTTCGCGCATCGTTTCGTGAATTTCGTCGATTGACACTTCTGGTGTTGACGATGACGATGACGATGACGATGACTGTGACGGATGCTCTTTTAATAACTTTTCTAACCTATCATATTCACGCTTGGCTTCTTCTTTTTTCTTTCGCCGTTTTTCGATGAGTTCGGTCTTTTGCGGTGGAGGAGGACCATCAAATACGAAAACTGCGTGGATATTGTAATGTCGAAAGACGGACGCCATCAGGTATACATTTTCCAGTAACGCGCCTTCGCCGGAATAACGATACAAATAAATACTTGCATCTACGGCGACGCGCTTGCCAGTGAAGTCGCGAAGATGAACGCGTGATATTGAATTCACGCAATGTTTTTGTATAAATCGGTTGAGATAACGGACGCCCATTTCTTTTTATGGTAGGATGCTTCTATCATAAAAAAATATTATATTGGTTCAATTTAATTAAGCGGAGGCAGTGGGGCGGTTCGATAATTATTCGACGTCACTATCGTCACTTCGAAACATATTCTCATCCATTATAATGACGTGGTCCTGGTCGTCGTCGTCGTCGTCGTCGTCGCACTGGTGGTCCTGTGCTCCTTTTTCATCTGCGTATTCATTCGCAATCACCTGAATTGGGTCCATTATTGTTTCAATAACATTTGATGCCAATTCGCTGAGGGTTCTGCTACTGCTGCTACCAGCGGCATCGGCAGCGGCATCGGCGGCGTCGCGATTCTTGCCTTCGCGTCGAATACTGCGTTTGACATAATCCTTCAAATCATAATAATCGCGGTCCAATTCGCGGTATAAAGTCTCGGTGGTATCGGTAATGCGCTCTTTGACGTCATAGACATCATTGCTCGCTTGAGCCACTTCCTCTGTGAGGAAGTCCACCTTTTCTTTGGTATCCGACAACTCGGCATCCACCATTCCGATACTCTTTTTCAATGTATCCAGTTTGTTCTCATAATCACTGCGAGTATTCTTCAACTCTTCAAGCAATCCGAAAAACCGGTGCGAGTGATATTCATTTGACCGAGTAACCAGTTCGGTCATTTCATTATTGACCGATTGGACCAATTTCACATTGGTTTTGCTGTCAAATTCAATTTCGCGGGTAATTGCGCGAGCAAATTCTTCACGCAAGTCACCAGCCAACGCATACTGGGTTTGTTCCATCTCAGTTCGTGCTTCTTGAATTCGTCGCGCAAACATACACTCGCAATCCTTGACGCGCTGATTCAGAGCATCGGTCATTTGGACCGCAGCGTCGAGTTTCTCCATCAAGTCATTTTCGCGCTTCACGAACATTTCATAATCATCGTCATATGTCTGATGTAATGCGGTGAGTTCTTCGCGTAGTTCAGCATTTTCCGTCTCCAACTGCGTCATCCGCTTGTCCATCTCTGCGCGAATCTTGTTGATATACGAGAAGATTTCATTGTCAGCATTGAACGACCCATACGTGACATTCTCACGTAACTTCTCGCATTTCTTGTTCACATATTTCTTGATTTTACTCACCTGAGTTGTAAGCAATTGTTTCTGCTGGACGTCCGCGAGTTCGGTTTTGATTTCCTGTAACTCCTGTATAATATCATTTGCGCTGCGCGTAAGAGCTTCATTACATTCCTGAAGTTCGGCTTCGTGTTTGTCAGTCTTGGAGAATAGGTCGGCAATATTCGTCCACATCATCGTTTTTTCGCCATTGTCGTCGTTCGCGGTCGCGGCAAGTGACAGTGGCACAAGTGAGGGTATTTCGGGGGATTGTGGCGCTTGTTGATGTTGATGATGCGACTGCAAATGACGCATATATTCGGGGGCATCCACATTAAGAGACACCAGTCTTCCAACAGAAGTTTGAGGAACCAATTGAGAGCGCATCGTATTGTAATAACGAGAAGATTAAATGAGAAGAATGAACGAAAGAATACAATACTATAAGATAATTAGAATTGTTTATATTCAATTTTATGCGGATTAAAATACTAAATCAATCCATTGTCATCCGCATCGTCTTCGTCACTACGGCGGTAGCGGTGGTAGCGGTGGTAGCGGTGGTAGTGGCGGCCTTTTCAATAAATGCCACCATCGATAACATCACCGGATCTCTCGCCGCACTGGAAATGAAATCAACGAATTTGGTTAGATTACTTGGGTGTTGAGAGAATCGGATTGCGCTCACACGCGAACGATTGTTTTCACAGCACCACGAGATAAATGGAAGTGAGTATACCGAGAGAATCCCGCCTAAAATATAATAAGCATATACATTGGTATTTTCCGCGTATCGTTTACGAGACACTTCGGTGTTTTCGGGGGACTGAATCGTGATATTCCCGTATGTCAATCCCATAATATTCAATACTTTTACTGCCTGATGTGCGTAAAAGAGTGCGTTTGTCGTCAGTTTCTCTCGAACATTGCGAATAAAATGAGCTTGAGACGTCGCCGATGTCGCCGCGGATACGAAATAAACATTAAATATTGTATTGATGATACGCGCCCACGCTTCCGTATACGTTTCAAATAATAAAATGTCGTCGTGGGGTATACAGAATGTGCGACGAAGTTGTTCATTGGCAGCCCGTAAATCCAAGTCAATGAAATCCATATTAAAATTATGCATCGATTCGTGAATAAATACCTTGAACCATTCTTCTGTGCGGTAGACCACAATCTCGCCGTGCGTTTCACAGTTTCGTGTAAGACCGGTGTTTACGTGAATCGCCGAGAGAACGGTGTCGGTTTCGCCGGACGCGCTCTGTTTTGGTCGTTGCTTTTTAAACGGTGTCATATAAAAATAAACATTGAGACTCTTCTCCGAACATTCTTTGTCGGCCATACTTGTAACGATAGAGAGCCAAATAAACGCTTTATATGCGTAGGTTTGATACACTGCTGTTTCTGCGGCACATCTACTGCCGCCACTGCCGCTACTGCTGCGATTACACACCGAAATATGCGACTCAGGGAATGTGATGAAATAGAGTGTAATCACGCGTCCGTATATCGTCGCCTGAAACTGAATACAAAACTCGGATTTCTCTCGTATATAGGTATACACCTTATATGGGATATACGTGTCGCCGTTGTCGCCGTTGTCGTTGGGCTGAGCAATGCCGCGATTGTGTTCATACTTTCTTTGTAACTCCGAGAGAATACGTGGATGCGGAAGGTCGTGTGCGGAGTTTTTGATTTCAGTGATGTTAAATGTAAGACGACAATATGCGTCATTCTCACAGTCTGCGCCTGTGCCGGTGCCCGTGCCCGTGCCCGCGTGTTGATGATATAAAATGTATTCCGCGTTTCGTAATTTGTGGTAAAAATGTTTAAGAAAATCGGTTGTCTTTTCGCGATTTTCGGATAAATGCGACCGAATATTTCGCGATAATTGTGATTGGTAATCTCTCGTAAGTCGTTGAATGGATTCTTGGATTCCCGTCTGGTCTTTCTGTAATTCATCTTCAATCCACATCGTATGGATAATATTATTATATCTGTATATAATAATAATAATAATAATCATAATCATAATAATCATAATCATAATAATCATAATCATAAAAGGATGTTCGAACTCATCTTCAAAAAATACTTCAAATCGGGAACGATACATATTTTTGTGTTTTCATTTCTAGTATTCATCGTGTTAAATGTAATTGAAAATGTGATACATTATAACATTGGAAAATATCACGAAGGACGTGGCGGTAATGGCGGTAATGGCAGCGCTTCTCTCGCCGGGTTTCATTTTACAAACCCAGGGTATACAGATTGGGTGCGTATTGTCGCGATTATGCTTATTTTTGCAGTGTTACAGGGTGGGTTTACGTCGTATTTCAGCGTCTGCTAAGCGACCGACGTTCACCGTGTCGCACCCGTGCGTAATTTATGACGCACACGCATCAAGTGCTGGTATACTTGAGGGCGCTCACCTCGCTGATAATGAACGAGTTTCGCATTCCGCGTCGCTAATAACAAATCCTTTAAGTTCTTATTCTGAGAGAATTTCGCAAACATCGCATTCTCCATCTCTCGCTCACTCCGCCCGTGATTGAAAAAGTCGGGGTCAATCGTAATCCTGCTCGGACGAACCACCGTGCGATGGTCGAGTTTCCCACTTTTACTCCCAGCTGCCTTCGCAAGAACGGGGTCTGCGGACAATTCCGACCTTGAATCCAGAGAGAACTTCAGATAGAATTCTCGGTTGTTATTCTTGAATTTACTGCCTTGATAATAATGTTCTACACTTTGCCACGTATGTCCGTCCAACATAAACGGTTCATTCCAGAAATTCGAGAGTTTACGCCGCCAATTGTCAAATGATGAGAGTTTATGAAAATGGATTTTCTCTGTTTCGGGGATTCTCTCGCCAGGTCCCGTTCCAGGCAGCGCATTCGGGTTGGATTTCGCATAAAATTGGAACACGATATCATTGGTATAAAGATTCGCAGGGTTTCTCGCGCTGTTCCCGCCGCCGATATGGATTTCTTCTAATAAATCATCCAAGCTCTCGTTTGGAATGTCATCTACACGAATCCCGAGTTCGCGTTGAAAAAGACGAAATTGAGGAATAGCGCCATATCCACACGTCTGATTTTCAAGACATTTCGTTGTAATAAGGAGTTTGATGTCATAAGGTAATTCGGAAAATGCGAGAACGCCGTGTGTTTTGTATGTGATTAATGTGTAATTCGTAGATTTCGAATCAGGGTTCATTGTGCGCGCGCCTTGTTTACGTGGGCTCCGGCTTCGCTGAGTTCCGCCGCCGCTGCCGCCGCTCCCGGTGACGCTTGTGAGATACGACCCCTTCCCTACCAAAATATACGCGGTGGGTTCAAACACGCCTTTCGTCGTCGTCGCCTGACATATGATTTCATTGTCTCCCCGATTCTCCGCGCCATTATCACAGAGAAGGACATTATCAATATCACCGGCTTCATACGCATCCCGAGAGAAAATGACAAACTTCATATTCAGGACCCGTTCCATCGTGGCGATGGCCCACGCGTCGGGCCAGTAAAGCGACGTCATCATCCGTTCTTTCAATTGTTGGACATTGCGAACTTCCCGCATATAATCATACCACGACGAGAGAAGTTTCGTATATTTCATTTCATCCTGTTTCAAGTTATGTTCAATTACGAGTTTCTTTGCCCGGGCTATCATAAGTTGTTGCTCTGCTCGGTCGTGGATACTGGATATCCTGCGTTTTACGTCGTTGTAGTTACCTACCAAATCTTTCACTTCTCGCGTTTGTGTTCGCGTCAACCCTTGATACAATGCGAATTTCTCTCGGTAATACCGAAACACTTCTTCGGTGACCTCCTCGGAAAGTTGTTTGCGTAATTCCAGAATCGTCGTCGTGCGTCCTTGCGTGAGAAGTGCGTCGCGAATCACTGCGAAAAAGGCGTCGCTTGCGCCTTCGTTGTCTATGAAATTGAAATACTTATTTCGGAGATATTTCTGAATCCAGAGGTCAGATGCGGGATTGGGTTTATATTGTCGGCGCTCTAATTCGGACTGTTCCTTCGTTTGAAGGGGGAGAATAGACGCACCGGATAAGAGGTGTTTTTGTCGGGCGTCTAGGCCAAAGGTGGCGTCGTAGTCTGCGTCGTCATCGCTACTCGTGTCATCGCCGTCCGCGTCTGCCGCTGCCGCTGCCACTGCCTCCGGCTCCTTTCCGAGAGATTTCTTGATTTCATTGACCTCAGTGGCGCGTTTCTTCGGGTCGGCGGCGGCGGCGGCCGCAGCGGCGGCATTCACGTCCCTTTTTTTAGCACGAGATTTCCGTAATAATTCTGTATTCACAAACCCGTATAATAGCGGCGTCAGTTTATGAATATCCAAATCACCGGATTCGTCCATCTTCACTTGACCCGACGGCATTTCATACACACCTATTTGCTTCATAAACTCCATTTCTGTATTGAATAAATAAATAGGCGCATATACGACATTATACCGTTTTGCGAAATGGTAGTTCAATTGCCCTAGACCAATCACGACCTTTTGCGGGTCGCGCAATAACTGAACCTGGAATAATGGTGTATTGTAATTGAAGTCTTCTTCTTCTAAATGTGAATACTCGTGATAATTGATATTGGTGTTAAGTTTGGATTTCACCATCGTGGCTGGCGTGTTATGTAATTATTATATACCGATAAATAATAATTACAGGTCTTACCGCATACGTCTCAATCCTAGCCCATTCCTAGCCCATTCCTAGCCCATTCCTAGCCCATTCCTAGCCCATTCCTAGCCCATTCCTAGCCGAGTGGACCGTAGACGAGGCGAAGCCGAGCGTAGGGGAACGAGGCGAAAGCGTAGGGGAACGAGGCGAAAGCGTAGCGGAACCGAGGCGTTCACCGATAAACAATCGTCTTCCTATCCTCCCCCGTCTCCGCATCCGTATCTGTCGTAACAAACGACATTTTGAACTTACGTTCTTTCACTTTATTCAGTGCGGTAATCACGCGTTTATATCGGTCCACATTATTGTCCGATGTCCCGTCCGCACCCAAATGAAGCGCATCCGCCTCGTTCCCGTAATCTAGGATTTTCTTTTCCTGCCAAATGTCGTGAATCGAAAGAAATCCAGGAATGTTCATAATAAAGATACCAGCGTTGCGACGGTGGTAATAATTGCTTAAAATGACGTCATCCGAGAGACGGCAGATTTGATTGTCGACCGCAGTATAACGCGTCATATATTCCACGAAATCATCGCCAAATGTTTTCAGTTTCACGCAAACCGACCCATACCCTTCGGCAATGGTCGCCGTGTCTTTATGCGCGCGTTTCCCGCTTAGATTCATATTCACGAAATCAAACCCGGTGGAAGTCCATACATTGTCATCATTTGGCGGAATCATTTTCTCATACGTTTCAATCATTCGCTTCGGGTATGCGATATCATCGTCCAAGTAAATAATACGGGTGTGTTCGGGGTCGTAGGTCCCAGTGCCAGTGCCAGTGCCAGTGCCAATGCCGGCGTGTTCGCGCAAGTAAACCACCGCCGGCAAAATCTTTGTTGCTGGCCCATAATCCGTCTTGATTCGGTTCACGGTGAGAGATTTGCGAATATATTTCGGCACAATATAGGACTCACCCGTTCGAGCAAACTCTTCCGGAATATTCAATAAAAATAAGTCGGGTTTGCGCGTCTGGTCCAAAATACTATTTATCATCGGGCCGCATTTATTGATACGCGTAGGGCTCGTTGTAAAAGAAACAACGATTTTCAATTTCGTTGTCGTCGCCATTGTCGCGTATGCGTCTACCCATTATTACAGCGGTATATCTAATATCTTTTTTTCTATTTCTTGGCCTTCCCCGATATCTCGTCTAGCATATCAAGATGCTTAAAGATTGTCTTGTTCGTGATACTGGGTTTAGACTTCAGTTTCATTTTTGACACTTCGGTGATTTGTTCAACACGGGTTCGGAATCCATCGGCAATGTTCGCGTCTGCGTCTGCGTCTCCCGCATTCGTAGAAAGCGCTGCGTGGCCGTGTTTCACCATAATAAACAAGTTCTCCGCGAGTTCGTCTACTTCATTTGTCTTTCCCTCTTGACGCATATTGGAATACATCAGTTCCTGAATCTGACGCATCAATGCGACCACCTGACTCTTCTCCACGATTCCGATTTTCATCAGATTCACGATAAAGAGCGACATCGCTTTCCGTTTCTCGTTCGCCTTGTTGATATCGCAGAACTTGTCGTAGTTTTTCTTTGGGTCGCAATATTCAATCGTATCAAAGAGAGACATAAACGACGTAAGGTTACGCTCAAAGACTTCGCGGAATACGCTGCCGCTGCTGCCGCTCTCTTCCGACATCAAGTCGCGAAACAAGCGTGCGTAAATCTCCGAATAGAATGCGTTTGAACTCGCCGTGGTGAAGATAGATGACGCAACACGATTCATCAATGCTTCCGTGTTATGTTCTTCATCCTCGAGACCCACGCCAGACGACGCTGACATAAGCGACGCAATTTCTTTGGTTATGTTTGACATCATCGTATCATATGTCTTGTCGGTGAGTTTGTTCAAATAGGAACGAATATTGTCAATACTCAGTTCAATGCCTTCTTTCTTCTTAAGTTCTGTCTTTTGAAAGGAAAGAATCGTATCCCATTCACTATTCGGAATTTGTTGTGCGCCGTGGCCGTGGCCGTGGTGACGCGACGACGACGACGACGAGGATGACAACCGTGAAATCACACCGCTTCCGCCGCTTCCGCCGCTTCCGCCGCTTCCGCTATCATTACCAAACCGACTTTGAAATGAATTCGCACTACTTCCAGCAACGTGATAGCCACCACCTCCTACCAAAGGCACAGGTGCCGTTCTAAAATCACCGTGTTCACGAACTGGAAACACCGGTGTTTTAATATAGGTTGGTGCGCCAACCAAATCCGCCAAATCCGAAACCGACTTCAATACTTCATCCGGTAATTTCAGGTCGAATCCAATATTCATAAACGCAGCATAATCTGGGAGGTCATAGCGATGAGTTATTTTGGCCATCGTGTATATATACGAGTATGCGTGAGATGCGTCTATTATAATATATATCGTTGTTTTATATCAATTTAATGTCAGCCATATTAGGAAAAGTGTTTGAAATGCGAAGCACTGCGTCGTCGGCGGCGGAGTATATCCGCGCAAATCTCTCGACGCGTGAATATGAAAAGAATAAATATGGTGAAGTATTCACACCATATTCTTATATTTGTGATGTATTGGACCAACTTCCTCCGCGAGTATGGCACGACCCGTCATTGCGATGGTTGGAACCCGCAGCCGGTATCGGGAATTTCTGTATTGTCGTTTATATGCGTTTAATGGATGGACTCGTGGACGCGTTTCCTGACCCTTTTGTGCGACACGAACACATTCTACACAATATGATTACGATGGTTGAAATCAATGAGGATAATGTAGCACACGCGAGAGAATTGTTCGGGTCATTTGCGAATATAAGATGCGCGGATTTTTTACAAGACGCGGACGCGGGCGCGGGCGCGGGTGCGGGCGCGGACGTCATCATCGGTAATCCCCCATTCCAAACTCCGAGAGAAACTGCGCGTATCAGCAGTAAAGGCGGACAAACCTTATGGGATAAGTTTATTGTGAAATCTCTCGGAATACTTCGCCGAAATCTTTCATCCGACGCCGAGAGATTTCTTTGTTTCATTACTCCACCAGCGTGGCGAAAACCGTTGAGCCCTCACGGATTGTGGACAATGATGACGAGGTCGCCGTGCCACCTTCAATACCTTCATATGATAGATAAGAAAACCGCAATACGCGATTTAAGTGTTCAGCAACGAATGGACCTTTTTATTATCGGCGTCGGTGGTGGAGTAGGTGTCGGCACGTCCGACGAGAGGTCGTGTCGCGTCATTACGAGTAAGTCT
>Ga0164293_10002491_pt1 | contig 15596 bp, 16 predicted proteins | sample GEODES118metaG_FD_111487 | JGI IMG/M metagenome (GOLD analysis project Ga0164293, IMG submission 111487) | Eutrophic lake water microbial communities from Lake Mendota, Wisconsin, USA - GEODES118 metaG | ecosystem: Environmental > Aquatic > Freshwater > Lake | place: USA: Lake Mendota...
CCGCTACCTGGATTTGTTAGAACAATGTCTACTAGAGCATTGCTACTGAAAATTAAGTTAGCTGCGGCGTTGGCGGTAGGTTGACTAGAACCAGTAGTGGATATAGTAACACTGGTATTAGCAACCACATTAGTAAGATATAAGGTACCAGGTGTATGTATTTTAACATTACTTACACCTTTGTAAAAACTTGTACCAGATCCTAGTGAATCTGCAATACTAATTGTAGCTGTCTTATAGTTAGCGCCTGGGTTATCAATAATAACATCAATAAATTTACCGCCTGTATTAAACACGGGTCTTAGAGTTGCAACTGTATTACCAGATAGACCTAAAAATTGACCATCAACTGTTAAAGTAACTAATGCGTTACCTAGATAACCTGTACCTGCATTATCAATAACTACACTACTAATTTGACCGTTAGAATAAAAAGTATTTGTAACAGCCCGTTGAACAGGCATAAATGTGCTTGTAAGAAATCTATTTCTTAATGATAACGGGATTGAATATAAGTATTTCCAAATATAACCATCTGCAGTTGTAATGGGAGTTGCATCTGTAAAGGATGGCTCAACAGTTGAAGCAGCTCCGTTTTTATTAAACAAGCACACATAAACATTAAAATCGCTAGATAAAACATAAAATGTAGCATCTTTTAATTTTGTAGCGCCTGAACTAGCAGGATAAGAGGCTGAATAGTTACCATCAAATTGATCGTATACTGTACCTGTTGCCCAATTTCTTCTTGTTACTAATAAAGAAGCATCTTTAATATTTATTTTTTTAACTGCTATAATACTATTACGAGTATTGTACTCATAGTCTTGAGTTACTTCTGGCGTAGGTGGATTATTTTCATCGACCCACTCAAGTATATTACCAATAAAGTAATAATAATTTGATCTACGAGATAAAATCTCATTATAGACAGTCTCAGCCAATGATTGGTGAATCGTGTCTTTTAGAAGAAATGGCATGTTAAGATATGGTTATATTCCAAGTAATAACGATAACATCACCTGCAGCCTTATTAACTGCATTAAAGTTTGTTCTACATAGCATATCACCTGCAGAACTAGCGTTTAAAATAGCTGCTTCTGTAATTGTCCCCGTACCTGTACCAGCTGGGAATGTTGCAACATATGCAATAGAATTGTTAGTTCTTGTAGCTGAATCTAAAACAACTCTACCAGCTTCTGTGCCTAACGCTGTTTGAGCTGTGGTGGCGGCAGTATTAGATGATCCTACTGCCATATGGCTAGGAATAGCTGTGGTGTTACCTACTAATCTAGATGTAATTACATTCTTGCCTACAGCTACAATTAGATTCTTTACTTCTCTTACTTCTAATTCATCTCCGCTTTCATTAAGGCGAGAGATTTTAAGCCTACCTGTTACATTTACTGTTTCTGTAAACATTCTGTTTCCTTTTAAAATTTAAATCTTTTTGGCTTATTATTATTTATACCGAAAATACAGCGGTGCTGGTAAAATCTGCTACATAAGAGTCTGAACTAGATTGCAGGAAGTATGTATTATCACTATAGGTATTGTTATAAGCTTGCAAAACCCCGGTTGTGGTATCAGTTACTATTACTATATTTTCAGCGTTATCTACATTTTTATAAAGTGCAAATACGTTAGAGGTCAAAATAACGTTAGTACTATCTGTAAATGCTCTTTCATACAGATTAGAATAGGTTAGAGAATCTATGACTTCAAATGCATCTCTAAGTTCAATGAATATATTAGAAGATGTAACTACACTTACGTTAGCTTGTAGATTAGCCGTTGTACTTAAAATTCTGTTGTTAAATAAATTGGTACCTGCGGGGTGAATTAATTTTTTAACCGTATCATAAAATACACTTATATCAAGATCAGAAGCTAGTTGATAGGCAAAGGGCTGGTATAGTTTATCATCTTGTATTCTTACTTCTGGTTCTGAAATAAACCCTTGTGATGTTGTAAATTGCCCTGGGTACCTAGCTAAAGCACCCATACTTATTGTAATTAAAGCTGAAGAACCTACACTAGCACCTGCAGTTGTAGCAGAGGTTACTGTTTGATCAGATGCTGCAGAAGCAAGTAAATTACCAGTATATTCATAGTTATCAATATAATCTGAGAAGAAATATCTAGTCGGAGATATTGCAGTATGCGGGGATAAGAGTTGTATGGAATCCTTAAACCCCCCGGATATAGTATTAAATACTTCTGTTCTTGTAGCAACGGTTAGATCATTAAAGAGATTTATTGTAATGTTTTCGGCTGGGTAATTATATCCATAATTTAAAAAACTTAAAGATACAATACCACCAGTAGCATTGACCGCTAAGATTCTAATTAAAGTATTGATACCACCGGCAAGCGGCATATTAAATATCTGACCTGCTTTAAACCCTGTACCAGGCTCTGATATACTTGTACTAACCGTTGTAGGTCTTACTACACCGGTGAAAATTGAGCTGTTATTGCTAATTACTGATACTGAATCCCCAATTGCATAGGGGGTAGCAGAAGAAGCTTTTAAAAATACCTCATAAAGATTACCCTCTAATAATTTAACTCTGATAACAGCATCTGTATAGACGATATTATTCTTAGTAATAGTTAAGAATCTATCTACTATATTTTCTATATTGCCAGAGGTTACTTCAATTCGAAGCGATACTTTTTGATCCCACGTACCGCCAGATGCAATTAAAACGTTGTCATACGGATGACTTGTATCAACTACAGTATCATACAATAACTTAAATAAAATTTTAAAAGATATCTCACTACCTTTTGCCTCGTAAAGATCTTTTATTCTCTTAACTAAAAGTCTTTTATTTACAACTGTATTGTAGCCAATATCTTGAGCGTAGTTAGCTATAAAATAATTAACAAAAGAATCTACCGTTCTATCAATGTCACCGTATTCTCTTGCATTTTGTACTACCTCTAATGCTCCTTGATCTTGTTCTAAAAATCTATAGTAGGCTTCAATAAAAGAAACAAAAGTAGTATAGTCACTCTTAACAAATTCAGGCACGTGCCCGCTTACCAGCTTTGATATTTTTTCTTTTATTCTGGTAGTTGACATATTATACGATGGCTGTTGAAGTTACAATTACACCTGCTACAAGACCGTTTGCTGCGTTTACAGCTGTATCGTCTTGTACGAGTATTTGATTTTTATATACATTTAAATTATAGTATGATTCTTGTACTCCAGCATTTATACGAATGTCGGTTGTACCTGCAGGTAGAGCTGCAGGTGTTAGCGACTGTATTGATAACTCTCCAGTTGCATAATTAACTGTTCCAATATCAGAGGACACAATAGCCCCTGTAGTAGGATTAATCAGACGAAGAACACCTGAACCTTGATTATTAGATGGCGTCTCATTTGGTAGATCTGCTATCTTTACAAGGGTTTGTTCGCCATTTACAGTAATAAAGAAATAACTAGAAACAACTTCACCAGGTGTTATGGGGTTAACAAATTTTATTGAATCGTCACCGGTAAATGTATTACCTGTATTTAAAACAGGGACAATTCTTTTTTGTAATTTAATAGTAATAATTACACTGTTTATAGCTGAATTAGCAGCTAAAATTAACGATATTAATTTAGAGTTATTATACGTTTTATTAAATTTTTGTAGTTCAGTACTAAAGTAACTAGCAATTGTATTTTCTACAAGGGTTTTAATGGCACCAGAAGTTAAAGTTGTTAACGCTGAATAGTATCTTACACTAGCTGTAATGTTTACATAGAAGAATTCTGGGTCTACAAATACTGGTGTAATCGCTAATACCTGTTTAGTTTTTAGTATATCGTTTTTAATATTTTCTTTAACTGCATCTGAGATTGTAAAACCCGAAAATGGCTTTAACGATATCATAACTCTACCATAGAAAGGTGGTATATTATCTTCGCCACCCCATACTGAAACAGCCTCTGCTCCAGAATAATTAGCTAAAATTAGACTCTCATAATCAACAGAAGTTACAGCGCGGTTTCTTGAAGCATTAACCTTCGGTGCATTAAACTTAATAGCCGTGATAGTTTCAGCGTTAGCGCCGCCAGTAGAATTACTATTAACTGTAATAGCAACACTACTTGAGCCACCAATAGTACTACTTGCTGTAAAAGATTGTGAGACGGTACTAGAAACGTTAACTGCAGATCCCGAGGATATTAAATACTGGATTGTAATAATGTTACCTGCGGTTAAACTTTTACCTATAACACCATCTCCAAAATAAACTTGATATTTACCGTTTGTATTTTCTTCTAAGAAAAATACTTTTGATGTATCATCAATCCCGGTAATATCTGTAGCTAAAGTGTATACACTTGATGTTGTATCAGATGACGAAGTTTGAACGGTAATTTCTAACGTAGTTGTATCTACATTAAGACTAGGTATCTCATACTTTGCATCCGGTGTTGTATCTGAAACTACATGGCGAAAGCTAAGTAATGTTCCCTCTATAACATCCACATCAGCAAAGGTATATGAGGTTCCGCTTCTTGAAGCAGATACAGCTTGATTTGTTAAGAAATTATATGCGGTTCCATCTACAGTAGATGTAAACTGTGTATACCTATCCATGGTTAGGGTATTGGGTAATCCGGTAGGGTTGGTTACAACTACATCAATATTAGCAGAAGAACCTCTAACTGAAGTTGGCGTGTACCCTAAATGCTTGGCAATAGAGACAGCAGAAGATCTTTTAACTGCTGAATCCAAAAACATCTCATTTACCACCATATTGGCCAGGTAAGCATTGTAATGAGTATTATATGCAAGAACGTCTAAAAGAATCGAGAGACCAGACCCCTCAAAATCATAATCGGTAAATTCAGTTTGAGCGTTTAAAAACGTTTTTAAGTTTGATTTGATCTGATCAAAATCAAGTTCTGCTATTCTTAAATTTGACATTATCTTACTCTTGTTATTAGTGTTGTTAAAGTAATAGGTCTATCAGAGTTATTCAGTCTAAAAATAATGTCACACACAACTTCATTATCGTCTGCTCTTTCACGTAATTTAACTTCTAACACCGTTACTCTTGGTTCAAATTTTTTAATTGTATCAAAAATGCTTTTCTTCATAACCTGAACAGTTACAGGATTGAAGTTCTCAAATAAAAGACCATGTATTTGACAGCCAATCTCAGGATGGAAGGGACGCTCGTAGTGTCTCGTAGATATTAAACTCCTAAGAGATTGCTTAACAGCTTCTTCATCATTCTTTCTTACAACATCACCTGTTACGGGGTGAGAGGTAAAAAGAAGATTAAAATCTGAATATTGTCTGGTATTTCTGGTGGCCATGTTTATATTTATATCAGTTTGCGAACACGTCTGAACTTCCTTGGATAATACTATCGTTTCTTGAGTCTTTATCCCCTATTTTACAAACACCAATTCCGTTGGCAAAGACTGTAGAGCTACCTTCAACCATAGTATCTAAACGTGTATCTCTATCTCCAATACGCACCACACCTATTCCATTTGAAAAAACGGTTGAGCTACCATTGTTCTTTATATCATTCCTGGTGTCTTTATCACCAATTCGTGCAATACCGGTCATTATGCTAACTGAGTTAAGCCTTGAGAATGGACAGCTTGATTAAAGAACGTTAAAAGTTGGCCTCTATTATTTGCAGCAAACCCTACGTGTATCCATGGAAGGCCTGACCCCGTAGACTTATACTCCAATAGTAGCTGATCATACTTAAGTACTTTTGCAAGCTTTAAAGCTATATTATAGTATTCTTTTTTATCGATGCCGGGAAATTGAATATCGACCCCTTGCCCCTTAGGATGAGGTGATGTTACAGCATTAGATTTATTTCCTGCAGATCTAAATGCTGATGTAACTATCATATTAGGGTATAGCTTTTTAACAGGCTCTAAAACGTTTAGTGCAACTGCTTGAAGATTAAACACAATTTCACCGTAGGTTAATCCTAATTGAGCTTGTATTGGGTCTCGAGTTACAGCAGCTTTACTCGATAACATCTCAACTGTAAAGTTAGGAGATAAATTATAATTGCCTGGTAACTGAGTAACAGATTTTAGTTTTTCATCAGGTTTAATAAAGAGTTGCTGCTCAGAGGGTACGGTTTTGTTTTCTGTACCTATTGGATTTTCATTTAATATCTCAGCAGTTGCAAAACCTTCTTTTATAAGTCTATTTTTATGCTCTAATTTTTCCGTTGGTGTATGGGTATCTACTTCTATCTCAATTGAAGATGTATCTGCAGGAGAAAGAACTGCAGGATCAATTTTATCATTATCCGAAATGTCTTTACGGCCAGACATAATACCAATGTTGGAAATAGCTGCAACGTTAGCTGCTTTGCTTGGCTGTGAGCCAGATGAGGTACCAGAGTTCATATGGAAGCTACTTCCATCGTTATTAATATCACCTCCAGCTTTATTGTGAATAGCACTCACTACTTCTGCAAATCTACTACCACCAATCTTTTCATACAAACTACCACCTGTTTGATGGTAGCTGGTGCTGGTGTTTTGATATAATGTTGTTGCTGATGCATACATGTCAACATTAGCTTTAAGATGCATTTCTTCTGAAAATAGTCTTAAATCAACGTTAGACTTTAAATTCATATCTTTATATGCTTGTATGTTAACAGTATTACTTGTAATATTAACTTCTTTAGTTGCAGAAAGATTTAAAGTACCACCTGCCATTGCTGTAATATCATTATGACAAGTAAGGTTTACATCGCCTTCGACTTCGATGTTTGCATCATTACCAACAAATATATTACAAGCACCGTTAACAGAAATGTCTGCGCGACCTGCAATAGATATTTTTCCATTTCGATCAATAATTTCATAAGAAGACCCTTTTGTTCTTCTTACCATTGACCCATTTGAATCAATTTCAATGTATGTACCAGACTTATGGTATAGGTGAATTCGTTCGGATCCTGGTGTATCATCAATTTCAATAATATGCCCGGACTCTGTCTGAGTTACTTTGTTATATGGATATGCACCATTAAAAGCTGACTCTGGTTCATCCCAGGCATCCCCCCCCGGCAGCTTTGCTCCCTTCATACGATTATTGTTCTTTTCTTGAACAACTGTACCTCTAGAATCACCCTGAGCTAGTTTATTAGTTTCAGAAATTCCTGCATATTCTTTTGTGGGGTAGTTTGCATTAGGGTCTGTAAATCCTCTATTAAGCACCTCTAATTTTTCAGCATTCTGCGCTGAATTAATATTAAAATTTCTTGATTCAATTAATGCAGCGTTAGCAATAGAGGAATCAAATATTTCATCTGTTTTATTCTGTGCTTCTTCAGGAGATAAAGTACTGTATAAAGATTCAATACTAGTAGTGGTTGCTTTTGGTGCTTTACCTACATTAAAAATAGAGTCAGCAAAACCGCTGACTGCAGTTGAAATCGTCTTACCAACTGTTGGGGTAATACTTTGAATGAGAGTTGCAGCTAAAGAATCAAAATTTATAATACCTAATTTATCTGTTGGTAAAGATAATCTTAATTGAGACTGTAATTTAGAAACTATTTTATCTGTAGTCTGTAAAAGTAATTGTTGTTGAATAATACCATCGATATTATTCGATATCTGGGTAGGACCATTATTTGCATTAACTATATTGACAGGATTAAAAGGCCCAATAAGATTCTTAGGGATATCTGTTAGTTGTTTGTTTGAGCCTAATGTAACTTGTTTAACAATATCTACTGCCCCTATCTCTGCAACTCTAGAGACTATAGCTCTTAAAATAGGGCTAGGGATGTTAAGGTTGAGTGCAATAATCTTGTTAAAGATTTGATCCTCAAGAACACCTTGAATTTGTTTTGTGATTAACGGATCCATTATGTAATTAAACTCTGTAAGGCTTGTTTTTCGGATTGGTAACGTAATTTAACACCAGCTTGAATATCAGCTGAACTAGATTTAAATAGCGTGGCCACATTGTTAATTTTCCATTCACTGACTAGGGTAACAATATCTTTATCTGTCAAGGTACTCTTACCTCTTAACGATTCTGTAAATGCGCTTGTATTAGCAGGACCGAATTGTACAGCTCCTGACCAAACAAGATCCTGTACGGCTGGTCCATACTTGGTCATATCTAGACCCTGACGCTGTAAATTAGCTATTGCAACATTATAGTATTTCTTCTGAATATAATCGTGTTGTTCTTTATTAAAATCTGCTTTAAATGTATTTGCAATCTCTGTCCATTTAGCATCAAAAGCGACAGTGGCAGGTTCTAAACCTGCAAACTTATCTTTAAACTTAGAAGTATTTAAAAACTGAATTACGGGAGAATTTTTAGATGAAGGTCTTGCTCTACCAGTTGTCATTACAGCAGGCAAGTAAGACGCGAGTTGATATGTTCCATATGATGCTCCACCAAGATCTCCACCTGCAGCCCCATTATAGGCATTAATTGTTCCAGGGCCTTTACCACCAGATTCATACTTCTCAGATGTCTGACCTAGCTCCCAGCCTGCTACAGAAGGGGTACCTGAGCGCACAGGTTCACCTTGGCTATCTACCACCGGGTTACCAGAGCTATCTCTAAGGATACCATCGTTAGGATTAGATACAGAAGGGGTTTCTTCTTGTACGGAGAAAGCTTTCTTTGCTGCCTTGGTAGAAATTGTACCGAAGATTGCAGGTTGTTGCATATCCTCACCATCAAGAAAAAATCCAATGACCCAGGTACCATCAACAGGGCCTAGAGGTGATGTACCAATGCCTGATATTGCTGCCGAGGTAATTGGCTGTATAGGAGTAGCCCAAGGCAGATCTTTAGTTGGTAATATTAACTTACTGTCAGTATGATATCCATAAATGCGGACTCTGCATCTACCCATTTTTTCAGGATCCATGCGGTCTTCTACAACCCCAATCCACCAATTAAATCCGTCTTTGTTAAAAATTCTTTGCATGATTAAGCCTTAGTCGTACTTTCTTTATCAACATATAATGAATCTTTAATTACTTCCATTACCATTTGGTGTTCAAGTTTGTTTACTTTGTGATGAATAGCTGTAATAATATAGTAGCCTGAATACAGTTTATCTTGGGCTGAAGAGCCGGTGTCTTTTTCATCTTTGGCACCTAACGACGGGTATTCAAAATAAATTAATCTTCCAACTTCAGCATCTGTTCTACCTGGTATGGTCATATTCATTTTAATATTCGTTAACTCCAACATACTGGATAGCCGATTACCATATATTTCACCCATCTTCTCACTTACGTTGTCTGGGTAGTCAGTAAATAGTTTTGGATTCTTTGGATAAAAACTTATATTAGTAGCATAATTTCGAAATGTATCTTTACTAAACACCGGTTTTGATTCATTACCTATACCAGAAGTATGATGCTGTTTTTCATAATTCAAAACATGGTCATAGTCTACAAGCTCATATTCCTTATTAAATACGTCCAGATAAACTAGCCTGTTTGCTAAGTACCCATTAGTATAATTTTTTATATAATCTGCCGACTCTACCATCTCAACATCTTTAGCAAGAAACATTTCTCTATTAACATTCTCTGAGTTCTTATCATCACGAATATTAGAGACTGAAATTAGATATCTACCTAGATAATTTTTACTCTGGTGAGCACTTCTAAACAAATTTTCTAATGTACCAAAATAAAAATTCTTATTTGATTCAAAAAATATATAGTTCTTAGCGACCCCATCAGCAGGAATGGCTTTTGAAGCTAACCAATTAATACACTTAAATGGTGACCAGCCAGGGGATATAAATTTTACTTTATTTGCAGTTTCATTTATAACAATCATATCAGTACCAGTTTGAGTCTCACTGATAGTATTACTACTTTCTGAAACGTTAAATTTACGTGGTGTAGCTATAAAGCTTGTAAATATTTGACCCGCAACATCTGATACTATACCTTCAAATGGAGCAAATAACGGTAAAGAAATGTCGTAAAAAAATTCTATTGATATAAAATGTAATACAAAATTTTGAGTATTATTGTCTCTTACAATAGCGCGATCTGTTAATTTAAATACTCTAAACGTTTTTTCTATAACTTGAGAGTCTGGAAAGGACGGGGTTCTTAACTTAACATTTAAAAACTCTTCTCCATGCAGATTATACCTATCGATCAAATTTCTACTATCTGTAAGAACAATATTACCATGTAGGTAATTCTTAAATAAATCTTCAAATATATTAAGCTCAACTACAAATTCTGATAAGTCAATTACCTCATCACTAGAATTAATAAGCTTAAGTTGCTCAATACGTACCTCACCGGCTCGTTGAAGACCTTGTTCACCAATCATTATTCACCTAATTTCTTTTTAAAGTCACTTACAACAGCGTCTACATAAGAAGTTTTTAATATTTTAATTCTACGTTTTACCTCATTATTTTCATCTTCAAGTGTAAAATTAGTAACCGGGGTACCAGTTATAACTGCAGTGCTTGTAATATTAGCGCTAACAGCCGTATTAGAAGATTTTAAAATTTGATCGCCAGTTTTAAATCCGCCTGATGTGACAGTCACTATAACATTAGATGTACTAATTTTACTCGTAATATAACCAATTCCAATATTAGTGTTGTTAGTAAGAACATCATTGACACTAAAATTAGTAAAAGCATTAGATGATAAAAGATAGACATTACCATTTGTGTAATTGCCATTAGCATCTTCATAATGATGTACAGCGTTCACATCATTATATTTACCTGCAATGTATCTGTTAAGATTATTGGTATCTAAGGGCCAGTCAAATCTTGGATCAAGAATATCGTTGTAATGCAGAACTAACCAATGAAGCTCAGGGTTACCATAAAATTTATCGGCGACCAACTCTGGCGTTTCACCATCTTTTATATCATACTCATCATAGAGACTTAAATTAGTTTTTACTCCATCCGATAGAGTAACTCGGTTGGTAATATTGGTTACAACTTGAACCGTGGTAACATTATCTAACGAATAGAGTGTATAGGGGAAGCTTTTAAAGTACATTAGTAACCTTCCTGTATCATACTCTTAGTAAGAATTTCAAGTTCACGGAATGTAAGAGACATGTTTATCTCAGTTGGAGCTCCATCCCTAAAAGACGAAAATTGTTCACCCCCATAATTCACATCCATATTTTCTAATACACAGGTTGCAAACTTATGAAAATACCCATTCTCAGCACTACCAAAATAATATGATATGTTAAACTCAGATGGGTAAATAAAAAATAACTTACCTGCAGACATTTCCGGGTGCATATGAAATTTAAAAGTGTTTATGATATTATAAACATCATCAGATTCTTTTTTATTCTTAGGGAAGAATTTATATTTAAAAGCAAAAGATCTAAAGTCAACTGATTCAAATACTGTTTCCTTAAATGGGTTTAAAGAAGTACCAGTTGAAGCGCTTAATGCGGATCCAATATCGGCTGCTCCAAAAGCACCCGGTAGTTTAGCTAAGGAGGCTCCCATTGCAGCACCTGCTTCCATTGATCCTGGTGCAAACCCCTGGCTATCAAAGACGCTACCGCTTAGTACCCCTAGAAGTGTACCTAGTTCTTTGTTAGCATAATTCATACTGTATTTAATCGCAGGGGGACCATCAACATAAAGAGCAATAGCGTCTGAAATTCTGTATGTAGTATCTGGTTTTAAAATGTCAGCTTCTTTGACTGCAGCACCAATTGCAACACCTGCTCCGGTACCAATTAAATTAGCCCCAACATTTACTGTACTTTCACTTACTAAAGGGTTCTTACCCCCTGTTAGACCAAAGGCTTTAGCTACACCCTTAGCAAGTGCAGATACTGCAACACCTGCTCCTACACCAGCAGCTCCTATAGTTAGTGCTCTAATAGGCCCACTTGCAAGTTGATCTGCAGTTAAATTTGCAGAGTTTGGATTACGTTTAACTTCAAACAACACTTTTTCTTCCTTAAACTTAGATTTACCTCTAATATTAATGTTAAAAAGAACATAATGTTGTAAGTTAGGTGCTGTCTGTAAGTCGGACGGGTACTGTGTAATGTTTACTTTAAACTTGTTTTTATCTTTCTTATTAGTGCCAAAAGCATTATTACTAAAGTCTTCTGACGTGTCCTGGTTATACCTATCCAGATATTCTTTTTTTATATCTGCTGCCATTGTTTTTCCATAAATAGTGGATTATATTATATTTATCCCGTTATGTACAAAGCAACTCACAAAGGCCGCTACAGGGTCGCTAATCCTTCCAAGTATAGAGGCGACATTCATGATGTCATTTATAGATCATCTTGGGAGCTAAAGTTTATGAAATGGTGTGATAATAACGCATCGGTACTTGAATGGGGTTCTGAAACTATGATTATCCCATATAAATCACCTGTTGATAGTAGAGTACATCGTTACTTTGTAGATTTTTATATTAAAATAAAGGATAGAAACGGTAAAATTACCAAGTATTTAATTGAAATTAAACCAGAAAAATTTACTAGACCCCCTTCTATACCTAAACGTCAGACTAAAAGATTTATTGACGAGGTGTTTCAATACGGGGTTAATCAATCAAAATGGAAAGCTGCGGACGAATATTGTGTTGATAGAGGGATGCAGTTCTTAGTTTTAACTGAAAAAGATCTTGGTATATAACAGATAAATATAGTTATGGCTACAGCAGTTAACCCCTTTAAAGATATTAGAATGAAAGCGGGCGATGTAGATCGCTCTCTTAACTGGTATCAGGTTCAAACAAAGAACCTTAAAAACGTCAGACCTAATCAGCTGATGGCAAATACACCTGAATTGACAACAACCATCTTACCTGGTAATATGTACATGTTCTTTTACGATGCTAAGTTAAAAGATACGTTACCTTATTGGGATATGTTTCCGTTGGTATTACCTTTTAGAAGAGTACAGGGCGGGTTCTACGGTCTAAATTTGCATTATATTCCTTACCCAGTGAGGTTTAAATTATTGGCAGCAATGCATGATTTAGCCTACGATGCTAAGGTTACAGAGAATACAAGACTCCAATTAAACTGGAGGATATTGAATGCTTCAACTAGATATGCTCCTATTAAGGCTTGTGTTAAACACTACCTCTACGATCAGCTTCAATCTAGATTTTTGAAAATACATTACCCCGATTGGGTTACTGCCTCCCAGCTTCCGGTTGAGAGGTTTATTGGAGCTAACAAACAAGAGGTCTGGAGAGACTCCAGAAAGAAATACTAATGGCAAAAGCTAATTTTAATTTAAGTTTATTTCTTAGTGCTATTAGAGAAGATAGCCTGGCAAGAGTAAACCGGTTTGAAGTTATGATTCCAGCACCCTTAGGTATGAGTGATGTAAATAGATCATATGCTGATTTTTCTAGCCTTTATTGTGAGATGGCAAGCCTGCCACCAGTTAATATTTCAACTAAATCCTTTAAGATCTTTGGCCCTACATATCAAAGACCATTTGGTGCTGAGTACGGTGGGGAGGGTGTATCTTTGACGTTTCACGTCGATAGAGATATGAATGTAAAGAAGTTTTTTGATGAGTGGTCCGCTGTAGTTGTTGACCCTGACTCAGGTTTAGTAAACTATCAGGAAAACTATACTTCAACGATTACATTAAGACAGCTGGATGAACAAGAGAATGTTACCTACGAGTTAGAATTATATGAAGCATTTCCAAGAAGTGTTAATCCTTTAGAATTAAATAACTCCGCTCAAAATCAAACCCACCGGCTCAATGTATTGTTTGCGTATCGATACTGGAAAGACATAGGTCGCGAATTCCAAACTATGCCGATGGATACACCAAAAAGTAGAGAGTTATTACAAGCACGGCAGGCCCGCGCAGATTTTGCAATAAGAGACCCAAGACGAATTGATTTATAAAAGGAAAATATTATGGCTTTACCAAAATTAGAAACACCAACATATGAATTGACATTACCTTCAACGGGAGCTAAATTAAGATTTAGACCGTTTTTAGTTAAAGAACACAAAATTCTTCTGACTATGTCAGAAGCAGATAACAGTGAAGTAGCTAGAATCATAAGAGAGTTAGTAGACGTATGTACGTTTAATACTATTAAAATTAGTGAATTACCGCATTTTGATATTGAATATATTTTTATGCATCTAAGAGCAAAGTCAATAAGTGAGACTGTTGAAGTAATTGTAAATTGCGAGTGCGGTGAAAAAATCGACACTACATTTAATATTGAAGATCTCAAGGTTGTTAAGCCAGAAGGTCATTCAAATAAAATTATGATTAACGATGAAATCGGTATTGAATTAAATTACCCTAACATAGATGATGTTGTAGATATCTTTGCTACAGATGATAACCAAAAAGTTATTGATCTTATTTTAAAGAGTATTAAAGCTATCTACAACCAAGATGAATATTGGTCGGCCAAAGATCAGACAAAAGAAGAATTAGAGGAGTTTATTTTCTCTTTAACCAAAACCCAGTTTGACAAATTGGAGCAGTTCTTTGTGACTGCACCAAAGATTGTTCAAACCATTGAATGTGATTGCCCTAAGTGTGGAAAGCATAATGTTTCAAAACTTGAAGGTTTACAGAATTTTTTCGTATAACCCTTTCCCAAGATAGTTTAGCTAATTACTTCACGCTAAACTTTTCATTAATGCATCATCATAAGTACAGTTTGACTGAGATTGAAAATATGATGCCGTGGGAGAGGGAGATTTATGTTTCGTTATTAATAGATTATATTAAACAAGAAAACGAAAAGCTGAAAATGCTTAAACAAAATGCTAGGAATACGTAAATGGAAGTAAAAAAAGACGAAGACTGGATGCAAAAAAAATGGCGTCCTGCAATGGGGTGGATGTACATGCTCATATGTTTACTTGACATGGCCATATTCCCTGTACTGTGGAGTTTACTACAAGTATTTACTAAACAGACTGTTACCCAATGGAGCCCTTTAACGCTTCAAGGTGCGGGGTTATTTCACCTTGCAATGGGTGCCGTGCTTGGTATTGCTGCATGGGGTAGAACACAAGAGAAAGTCGCTGGTACTGCATCTAACTTTACACCTGTAGTCCAACCTGCATCATCAGTTCCTGCAGTTCAATCTCAGAGTTTTGATATACTACAGGTGCCTCCAGCTGCAGGCCCGGTTTGGACATCACCGGTTGTAGCTTCGGAGCCAGCTCCGAGCTTTACACCCCCGTTTGCAGCTTGGCCAGCGCCGGTCCCAAGCTTTGAAGCAGCAATAAAAGCTCCTGGTGGAAGAAGACCTGTAACCCCTAACTTTGGATCATAATGCAATCCCCATCAGCATCAGACCCTAGCTTCAAAGCGTTCCTGGATAAACTCCAGGAACAGAATAACCGTGGCTTTGTTACTCAGTTAGTTCAGTTAAAGGCTGAACGAGAGATTGCTGGTGAAGATAATGATAAGAGAGAAGAGCAATTAGATGAAGTTATATCATCGCTTAAAGAAGTAAGGGAGGCTGTTACTGGTACTAAATTAGATATAGATTTGACACCGCTGGTTAATATTGGTGAAAATCAAACTAAGCTATTAGAAGAACTAAGTAAAGAAGC
>Ga0164293_10002492_pt1 | contig 15595 bp, 16 predicted proteins | sample GEODES118metaG_FD_111487 | JGI IMG/M metagenome (GOLD analysis project Ga0164293, IMG submission 111487) | Eutrophic lake water microbial communities from Lake Mendota, Wisconsin, USA - GEODES118 metaG | ecosystem: Environmental > Aquatic > Freshwater > Lake | place: USA: Lake Mendota...
CGCGCTCATTCTGCTAATCGCTAGTTTCGGGTTTGTTGCGAGAGGATGCTCATCTTGCGGCCTTTCCCTTGCGCCAGCTCGACACTCAGCGCATCATTGGCGTGACGCACTAGTCAATCATTAAAAATCTAATTTTTCATGCAGTAGTGTAGGCTCTGTCAAGAGGGTCTATGCAGATGCTCGCTAACCAAGTCGCCGAGCGAGCCCTTGTCCAAGTCGTGTTGAATGCTCCGTGATTGATCGTCTGCCTGATTTATTCTTGCCGCCTTGCATGCCTGTGCTGGAGGCAATGCGCGTCATTGACCTTGGTTCTGCTCAAATCGCTTTGGTTGTTGATAGCGAAAACCGCCTGTTGGGCACCCTCACGGATGGTGATATTCGCCGCGGATTGCTTAATGGGGAAACCCTCAATGCTCCGGCTGAACGGCTGATGAACCGCCGATTCCGTTTTGTGCGTAGCGGTGAAGACCGGGCGGCGGTACTGGAGATGATGCAACGCGAGGCGTTACGCCATATCCCGTTGCTCGATCAAGAGGGCCGGGTGGTACAGTTGCTGTTGCTGCAGGAGCTGATTAACCCGCCTCAGCTGAGCAATGCAGTAGTGATCATGGCTGGAGGCAAAGGCACTCGCCTGAGGCCCCATACTGAACACTGCCCCAAGCCGATGTTGCCTGTGGGCGATCAGCCGATGCTTGAGATCCTGCTGGAACAGTGCATCGAGAATGGCTTTAGGCGGTTCTTCTTCTCGGTGAACTATCTCAAAGAGCAGATCATCGCCCACTTTGGGGATGGGTCGCGTTGGCGAGTATCTATCGATTATTTGGTGGAGAATGAGCCTCTGGGCACAGCCGGGTCGCTTCAGCTGCTGCCTGATTCGGTGAAAGAGCCATTTCTAGTGCTCAACGGCGATGTCCTCACCCGTCTCAATCCCAGCCAGCTGCTCCAGTTCCATCGTGAGCATGAAGCCCAGGCCACGCTTTGTGTGCGTGAGCACGAGCTGACCGTGCCCTTTGGTGTGGTCCAGACCAATGGGATTGAGTTGGCCGGCTTTGAGGAGAAACCCACCTACCGCCACTTGGTGAATGCCGGGGTGTACGTGATCAACCCTCAGTTGCTTCCTTTGCTCCCGCCCCATCAATTCACCGACATGCCCAGTCTGCTGCAGGCCGCCCAGTCGGCCGGCTACCGAGTGACGGTCTGCCCGATCCATGAATACTGGATCGATGTGGGAAGGCCGGAAACCCTGGAAGAGGCACACGCTACTTGGGGGAAATCAAAGTGACCTTCGAAGCAAAACAAACTTCACTTCCCAGGCGGTTATTGATTTGTGGGCTGGGAAGTATTGGCCGTCGACATGCTCGTGTCATTCATCAAGCCTGGCCAGATATTGAGTTGTCCGTGATGCGTTCTGGTCTGGGGCTAGACTCCCCTGAGCTCGCATTGATGAGTCATCAGTTTTCAGATCTTGATGCCGCCATTGCCTGGAAACCGGATGCTTCCGTGATTGCCAGTCCTGCGCCCTTTCACCAACAACAAGCACTTGCTCTGGCCAGGCAAGGGATTCCAATCTTGATCGAGAAGCCAGTCGGCATCGGCAGCGAGTCGATGCAAGCATGGGATGAGCTGCTGCAGCTCTCAAGGGATGTTCCAGTTCTTGTTGGCTATGTTCTTCGGCAAGATCCTTGCGCAGCTCATATCAAGGAGAAGATTGAACGGCGAGAGCTGGGCAAAGTCTTAGAGGCAGACTTCTATTGTGGCTCTTGGTTGCCGGAATGGCGCCCAAATACTGATTATCGCGAAAGTGTCTCTAGCCGGCGATCATTGGGTGGAGGTGTCTTGCTGGAGCTTAGTCATGAACTTGATCTTGCGGGGTGGTTCTTCGGTGAATTTGAACTAGCCTTTGCCTCGCTGCAGCAATCCGGCCTCCTTGATATTGATGTCGAGGATCAAGTACTGCTGGTTGGGCGCAGCGATGTATGTTCGCTCGTCACCATTCGCCTGAACTTCTGTACCCAGCCGTCACGGCGAAGAGTGGTGATACGTTGCGAAAGAGGTGAGATCAACTGGGATGTTCTGACAGGAGATATCGAAGTGCGGATTCGTGATCAACCAGCACAAGGCTTCCAGGCTCATCTGGTAGCCGACGATCGCTATCGCCTGCAAGCTGAACATTTTATGGAGTGCATACGTGGCGATGCGGTATCCCATTGCTCCTTGTCTGATGGTCTTGAAGTTTTGAAGATTATTAATCAGGCCCGAATAAGGTCCGCCAACTAAGAAGCAATGCTGCACGATGTGCCCATGACGAAAACGTATGCATTTGTATTTGCCAGAGGCGGCTCCAAAGGCCTCCCAAGGAAGAATGTGCTATCTATTGGCGGGATCCCTATGCTCGCACATAGCATCCATTCCGCTCGTGCCCTGCAGGAAATTGATCAGATTTATGTATCGACTGACTGCGAAGAGATTGCCTCAATAGCCAGTCAGTATGGGGCGGAGGTTATTATTCGACCGTCTGAATTGGCATCAGACACGGCGTCAGAGTGGCTGGCATGGCAGCATGCCATCAATTCTGTTGCACAAAGTGTTGGCTCTTTTGAGCGATTTCTAAGCTTGCCTGCCACATCTCCTTTGCGCAAGGCTGAAGATGTTCAAAACTGTCTTAATGCTCTCCAGGCGGGAGTCGACATGGTAATCACCATGACACCTGCTCATCGCAGTCCGTGGTTCAATATGGTCACGGCTGATCCGGATGGGAGAGTTAGGCTTGTTGCAGGAGATGGCGCTATTAAACGCAGGCAAGATTCGCGAGCATGTTTTGACATGACGACCGTGGCCTATGTGTCGAGGCCAGAATTTATCCTCAAAGCGTCGAGTATATGGGATGGCTCTGTTGTTGGAGTCGAGATTCCCCGAGAGCGCTCCATCGATATCGATAATGCTCTTGACTTCGCCATTGCTCAGTTCCTGATGGAACAACATGAATTATTGTGATTGTCTTATGATCAGCCCTAACAGCCTCTCCGGACAAACCATTTTGATCACTGGCGCCGCTGGTCGCATTGGATCAGCAACGGCAAAGTATGCCTTGATGTTCGGCGCAAATGTAATTCTCACGGATATTGCATCTCAAGCTCTAGAAGCGTTGGTCGCTGATCTATCCTGCTTTGATCCTGCCCGTATTAATGCTTTTGTCTCCAACCTTGCCAATCCTGAGGAAATTAACGCTCTTGTTGATAAGGCGTCTGCCTGTACTGACATCATTGACGGCGCGGTCCATAGTGCATATCCTCGATCTAAGGGCTGGGGCTCAAAGTTTGAGGAGCTTAAGCCTGATGATCTTTGTCAGGACCTCAACATGCAGCTTGGAGGAGCTATTCTGTTCTCTCAGAGGATGCTCCGCTGTTTTCATAATCAAGGCCATGGAAGCCTGGTTCATTTATCTTCTGTTCAAGGTGTGCAGGCTCCAAAGTTTGAGCACTATGCGGGTACTGGCATGAGCTCGCCAATCGAATACGCCGCCATCAAGGCCGGCATCATCTCTATTACTCGATGGCTTGCGAAGTATTCCGCGAATCATAATATTCGCGTGAATTGTGTGAGTCCTGGAGGTGTCCTTGATGCCCAGCCCGAGGTGTTTCTTAGGCGTTACCGGCAAAGCTGTACAAATATTGGAATGCTTTCGGCTGAACAAGTGGCGTCGGTAATTGTTTTTTTACTTGCCCCTGGCGCCGCAGCTATTAATGGTCAAAACATTGTCGTCGATGACGGCTGGACATTGTAGTTATGGAGAGCCTCTTCTGCGGCCTTAATGATGCATTCGCCAGGCAGGCACTAGTGCTCTGTGGGGCGGATATCTGCCCCGGCGACTATGGTGATGTTTTCCGACATTCCCAGGAAAGGTACCTTCATTGCTTGTCAAGAAAAAAGATTAAGCATTATCCTTCCAGGATCCTTTCGCACGCTGATGAGTATTGCTCTTTTCTTGTTTTCCTGGCAAGTCAAGCCCACCTGCAGGGCTTTGAGCTTTTGGCCGAGACTGCCTATCTCGTAAATAGGCGTTTGCATGCGTTTGACTGCTTCTACACGAGAAGCATGCCCGATGTGTTTCATCTAGAGCATCCAGTTGGCTCTGTTTTGGGGCAGGCTATATTTGGAGAGTATTTAGTTGTTTATCAAGGTGTGTCAGTTGGGGGGGATATGAAGTTGAGATATCCGGATGTTGGTGAAGGTGTTGCCTTGTTTGCCAATTCCTCCTTAATCGGAGCGGCGGTTATTGGGGATAATTGCGCAGTAGGAGCCGGTGTGCAGCTTTATGGTTCTAGCGTCCCTTCCAGTACGGCAATTTCTTTTCGCGGTCAGTTAGGCTTTGCTTCCTCGGCAATGACTTGGTCTGTGAAAGAGCGCTTTTTTAAGTGATGACAAGAGTTCTGGTCACTGGCGCCGATGGCTTCATTGGCTCCCATCTCACGCAAGCCCTACTGGCTGCTGGCCATCAAGTACGTGCGTTCTGCCTTTACAACTCCAATGGCAGTTGGGGCTGGCTCGACAGCCTGCCGGAGCCCAGCAAGGCCGAACTGGAGGTGGTCCTCGGGGATATTCGCGATCCGCTGTGTGTGCGGGAAGCGATGCGCGGTTGTGAGCAGGTGTTTCACTTGGCGGCCCTGATCGCCATCCCCTACAGCTATGTGGCGCCGGCGAGCTACGTGGATACCAACATCCATGGCACGTTGAACGTGGTGCAGGCCGCCCGCGATCTGGGGGTGAGCCGGGTGGTGCATACCTCCACCTCGGAGACCTATGGCACCGCCCAGTTCGTGCCGATCACGGAAGAGCATCCTCAAGTGGGGCAGTCGCCCTATGCCGCCAGCAAGATCGGCGCCGACCAGATCGCCCTGAGCTATTGGCGAAGCTTTGAAACGCCGGTGGCCGTGTTGCGCCCCTTCAATACCTACGGCCCGCGCCAGAGCGCTCGGGCCGTGATCCCCACAATCATCACCCAGATCGCTGCCGGTCAACGTCAGATCCGCCTGGGGGCGCTCTCGCCCACTCGTGACTTCAACTTTGTGGCCGATACCTGTGCCGCCTTTCAGGCCTTGGCCGGCTGCGACGCCGCGCTCGGTCAGGTGGTGAACGCTGCCAGCAATTTTGAAATCTCAATCGGCGATACGGCTTCTCTCATCGCCGAGGTGATGAATGTGGAGCTCGAGATCATCACCGATGAGCAACGGCTGCGCCCGGGGGGCTCGGAGGTGAACCGCCTGTTCGGCGATAACAGACGACTGCGCCAGCTCACCGGTTGGCAGCCGGCCTATGGGGGGCTAGACGGGTTCCGCCGGGGCCTGGCCAGCACGGCTGAGTGGTTCAGTGATCCGGCGAATCTGGCTCGCTACCGCCCCGGCAGTTACGCCGTCTGAGTCATGAACAGTTCTGTTAGCCCTCTTGCTCAGGCCGTCCTGGAGGCGATTCATCAGGTTGTAGGGCCCAGCAGCCGGGAGCAATCCATCGGTTTGCATGAGCCCGATTTCCGAGGCACCCAGGCGTGGGCTTACGTGAAGGACTGCCTGGATACGGGCTGGGTGAGCACTGCCGGTGGCTGGGTGAGCCGCTTTGAGCAGCAGCTTTGCGCCATTACCGGCGCGGCCCATGCCGTGGCGGTCAGTAACGGTACGGTGGCCCTGCGCCTGGCCCTGCACCTGGTGGGGGTGGGCCCCGGTGATGAGGTCCTTCTGCCGCCGCTGAGCTTTGTGGCGACCGCCAATGCAGTTGCCCACCTGGGGGCCGTGCCCCACTTCGTGGATGTGGAGCGTTCCTCGCTGGGCCTGTGCCCAGAGGCCCTTGCGGAGCGACTGCAGGCGGTGGCGGAGCAGCGCGATGGGCACCTCGTGAACCGAGAGACCGGCCGCCGGATCGCAGCCGTGCTGCCAGTACATGTGTTCGGCCACCCCGCCAATGTGGGCCAGCTGCGCACTGTGGCTGATGCCTGGGGTTTGCCCCTGGTGGAGGATGCGGCCGAAGCCTTGGCCAGCTGGAGCAACGGAATCCATTGCGGCCTATTTGGGGCACTTGGCACCCTGAGCTTCAACGGCAACAAGCTGATCACCACCGGCGGTGGAGGCGCCCTGCTGAGCAACGACGCCACACTGGCCCTGCGGGCCCGCCACCTCTCCACCACTGCTAAGCAACCTCACCCCTGGGCCTTTGAACATGATGCGTTGGGCTGGAACGACCGACTGCCCAACCTCAATGCCGCCCTTGGCGTGGCTCAGCTGGAGGATCTGGATCGCAGGCTGGAAGCCAAGCGGCAGCTTGCCGAGAGCTATGCCGAGGCCTTCCTCGCGTTAGAGGCCGTGGAGCTTGTGCGCGAACCGGCGGGCTGCCGCAGCAATCACTGGCTTGTGAGCCTGCGCCTCACCGCCAGCGATCCAGCTGAAGCCCAGGCTCAGCGCTTGCAGCTGCTGGAGGCAGCCCACGAGACTGGCTTACTGCTGCGGCCGATCTGGACCCCCCTGCACCAGCTGCCGATGTATCAGGCCTGCCCTGCAGGCCCGCTCCCAGTGGCCAATGACCAGGCTCCACGCCTGCTCAACCTCCCCAGCAGCCCTCAACTGCTGGAGGGTTGGCAGTAATGGACCCGCTGCTGTTGATTGGCTGCGGTGGCCACTCCCGTTCGCTGATCGATCTGATCGAGTCGATTGGCCAATGGCACATTCATGGGCTAGTTGGATTGCCAGATCAGCTGGGCACCAACGTGCTCGGCTACTCAGTGATTGGCAGCGATGGTGACTTGCCAACGCTGCGGGAATCCTGTCCTCAGGCAGTGTTGGCGATCGGCCAGGTGCCCGATCCGGCACCCCGTCAGCGTTTGGCAGCTCAGTTGGAATCTTTAGGTTTTCGGTTCCCTGTTCTGATCTCAGCCCATGCCGTTGTGAGCGGGCATGCACAGCTTGGGCCTGGTACCACCGTGGGTCATGGCGTGATTCTTAATGCAGGCGCGATAGTGGGCTCGCACTGCATCATCAACAGCGGTTCCCTGATCGAGCACGACGTGCAGATTGGCGATCACTGCCACATCAGCACGGGTGCCTTGGTGAATGGTGGCGTGCGTGTAGGTTCGGGTAGCTTCATCGGCAGTGGTGCTGTGATCCGGGAAGGCCTGGAGTTTCCTGATCGCACCGTGATTGGTGCAGGCAAGCGTGTAATGGGATGGCCCCTGAGGGATCAGCAATGAATCAACCGAGCACCCTGGTGATCGCCGAAGCCGGCGTGAACCACAACGGCGATCTGCAGCTCGCCATGCAACTGGTGGACGCCGCTGCCACTGCCGGCGCTGATGTCGTGAAGTTCCAGACGTTCCAATCCAATCAGTTGGCTACAGGACGTGCCGAACAGGCTGTGTATCAGCAGAAAGCCTTGGGCAAAGCGCAGAGCCAGCTGGCGATGTTGCAGCAGCTGGAACTCCAGCCTGAACAGCACACTCAGTTACTCGAGCACTGCCAACAGCGTGGCATTGAATTTCTCTCCACAGCTTTTGACCCACCCAGCATTCAACTGCTGTCATCGCTGCGACTGAAACGCTGGAAGATTCCCTCCGGTGAAATCACTAATCTCCCCTACCTCCGCCAGATCGGATCCCAAGGCCAATCGGTAATCCTTTCTACCGGCATGGCCAACCTGGGCGAGATTGAAGCAGCGCTCGAGGCTCTCGAGTTGGCCGGCACGCCCCGCAACAAGATCACTGTGCTCCACTGCACTACCGAATACCCAGCGCCGCCTGAAGAGGTGAACCTGCGGGCCATGCAAACCATCGCCCAGGCCTTTGGCGTGGCGGTGGGCTACTCCGACCACACCCAGGGCACTGAGGTGCCGATCGCCGCTGTGGCCATGGGTGCAACGGTGATCGAGAAGCACCTCACCCTCGATCGCAACCTGCCTGGGCCCGACCACCAGGCCAGCCTGGAGCCTGAGGAATTCGCGGCCATGGTCCGCGGCATCCGCACCATTGAGCAGGCCTTGGGGGATGGGATCAAGCGACCTACACCCAGCGAGCAGGCCAATCTGCCGGTGGTGCGTAAGTCGCTGGTGGCTGCTCGGCCTATTCGGGCCGGTGAGCTGTTCAGCGAGGCCAACCTCACCGCCAAACGCCCAGGAACAGGTATCTCCCCGATGCAGTGGTATGCCTGGATCGGCCGCCCAGCTCCCAGAGACTTCGCTGCGGACGAACTGATCGCATGAGCACCGCCCGCCGAAACATCTGCGTGGTTACTGGAACCCGGGCCGAATATGGCCTTCTGCGTTGGGTGATGCACGGAATCCAGGACTCAGACTTGCTGGATCTGCAGCTGATCGTTACCGGCATGCATCTCTCTCCGGAGTTCGGGCTCACGGTGCAGGAGATCGAAGCTGATGGCTTTCGCATCGACCGCAAGGTGGAGATGCTGCTCAGCTCTGACACCCCGGTGGGGATCACTAAGTCCATGGGGCTGGCGATGATCGGCTTTGCCGATGCACTGGCCGAGCTCCAACCTGATTTGCTGCTGGTTCTCGGTGATCGGTTTGAAACCTTTGCTGCTGCATCGGCAGCCCTGATAGCTCGCATCCCAATTGCCCATTGCCATGGTGGTGAACTCACCGAAGGCGCCTTCGACGATGCTCTGCGCCACTCGATCACGAAAATGGCACACCTGCATTTTGTAGCGGCTGAGGAATACCGCCAGCGCGTTATTCAGCTGGGCGAACATCCTGGCCGCGTGTTTTTGGTTGGAGGGCTCGGTGTGGATGCGATCAAACGTCTCAAGCTGTTGAGCCGAGATGAGCTGGAAGCCTCGCTTGACTTCAAGTTGGGCGCTCGCAATCTGCTGATCACCTTCCATCCTGTTACCTTAGAGCACAAGACAAGTGCGCATCAAATGGGCGAACTTCTTGCCGCTCTCGATGAGCTGGAAGACACGCATCTGATCTTTACTATGCCAAATGCCGATACTGACGGCCGAGCTTTGATCAGGATGATTGAAGAGTTTTGCGCAACCAGACCTCACTCTAAGGCCGTGAGCTCGCTAGGGCAGTTGCGCTATTTCTCCTGCATCAAGCATTGTGATGGGGTCATTGGAAATTCGTCCAGCGGTCTTCTAGAAGCTCCTTTATTCAAGAAGGGAACTGTGAACATAGGCGAACGCCAAAAGGGGCGGATCCGCGTCAAAAGCGTAATTGACTGTTCACCACAATCAAACGATATCTTGTCGGCGATCATGAAGCTCTGGGGGCCAAAGCATCTCGAATCGGTCGCTCAGTGTTCTCACCCATTTGGCGACGGGAAGGCCTCCGAGCGAATAGTTAAATTATCTCAAACTTTCTTACACCAAGAGAGACAGCAAAAGGCCTTGAAGCGATTCTTTGATTTATAAGTAATTCCAGAAGTATCAGACTCCTGAAGTCTCCCCAAGTTAGTCCCAATGGCTCCTAAAAGCAAAATAGAGTATGACACTCCTTGGACAGTGACTTTTTCAAGATCCTTTTAGGGAAAAATACCTTTGGCCAGAAACCAATAGATATAGCCAAGCCGGACAGCTCAGTAGTTTGGCCGCACTCTCTAGACTAAAGACTCTCCAATACCATGACGAATCTTAGAGAACTTGTCAAGGTATCGGTGGCCCCATTAGTGGCTGATGGTGCAAGTAGGTTAGTTTACCCTTTGTTTGCTCTTGTAGCAAATGGGATTTACTCAGACGGAATCATCTCTTACTTATCTGTTAGTTTTGGATTTGTACCGGTATGCGCAAGTCTTATAGCACTGGGCATAATCCCACAAATATTACCTCAGTTAAGTGTAGACTATGACAAAGGGCTTGACATTTCAGTTGTTGCCGTTGTGGTTTCGCTTGTCGTAACTTCGATCTTGTGCGCATCATTGGGAAGCCTTTGGCTAATTACTGGCAATAGTATCTATATCAGAATTACGCTAATATTAGCGGTAAGCTTCCTTGACTGCCTCTATTGGATCGGTATTTTTATAGGCATGCGCTCTGAGTATATAAAAACTACTTTGCTGATTTGCTGTCTACGATCCTTACCAGTCATTTTTCTTATTCCCCAAACGAGGAATCTTCAGTACTCGAATGCACTTTTTACAGCTGCAATGATAATATCTCTCCTCATCGCACCAGTTCTGTCAATATTGTCCTCCAGATTGTTTAGAACTGGCCTTGATAACTTTATCGATAAGATACAGACGCTTTTTAAGTTTTATCTTGGAGTCAGACTTACCAATAATCTTGGATTTTTATTAGCTGGCACTATATTTCCATTATCAGTAGCACTTTCGAGAAACACTTCCTCTGAAAATCTTGATCCCAATACATTTGTGAATGCACAAGCCATCTCCTCTTTTTCATATCCGTTTTTAGCATTGTCAACCGCAGTCCCGCTAATCTTGACACGGCTTCTCGCTGTTAGACGGCCTAAGGCTGCTCAACTCTTTAGAACTTTTTTAATTATCTCCTTGGTTTCAGGTTTGGCCTCCTATTTCTTTGTCGATAGAGTTACTCTCGCCGATAACTTATATTTAAAACTGCCAATCCGTCAAAGCATCGTAATTTTATCTGCCGTAAGTGTCGGCTGCGCAAATTTCTATCCACTTATCTCTTATGTTCTTTGCATCCGAGGAAGATCTAAGATTGTTTCGGTATGCCATGTAGGCAGTGCAATTGCTTCCTACTTTTTATTTTGTTCATGGTTTTATTCTTCTGCACAAGGTATGCAGGCTCAACTTTTGATGTATTATGCGTTCTGCATAGCCTCAATGCTCACTGTATTGCTCGTCCAAGGCAGAAACTCAGCTCATAACGCATGATGCTCCCTATGTTTCTGCGTGGACACCTCAATTCTGTTACCGAGATAGCGCTTGTTGTAAGGAATGCATATATCTATGAAATTGCATGCGAGAAACATCTTTCTACAGCACATAAGACAGGCAACTTATTTTTCTTTCCGTTTTTCTTTCCAAGAGGAATTATATCGGTAGGAATTCAGATTGCCGCTGCTCCATTCCTTTTGATTGCTAGTCTGGCCATCTCATTCGGCTATTTATTTGTAATTAGTTTGTTGTTTACTACCTCGCTGCGCAACTATGGCCGGGTTTTCTCCCCCCAAAGCTCTTTTTCATCCATTGATGGCAGGCCTTCCGCTGTCGTTATTGGGTTATGTGCTCACGGCGAAGAGCAACTTGTGAGGGACAGTGCCAAAACTTGTTGTGAAGTCTATCTAATGCGATTTACTTCATTGAATTTCTTATTAGTCAAACTTAATGTACTCACATTTCTTTTAGTCAGCATTTTAAGCCTATTATTGCTGTTAAGATATTACGCAGGACGATCCCCTTATTGGTTCATCTATGGATGTTGTCGCGCACGTGATCTTCCCAGGTTTGTTCTGCAGATCCTTTCTCTCAAAGATAAGGACGTGCTAACAACTGATTTGCATCAGAAATGGTTGTACGCTCTATCCTATCTGTCGAAAAGCTTAGGCGTCATCCAACATGGTGCTTTTGACAGTCAATTTCTTTCCTCTAAGGAGTTTGCAGGAGTTTTTTGTTCCTCCAACTCTATCCCTTGGTTAGGCCCGAGGGCAAGAGTCTTGTCATCAGCTCTTCCTGGAGGTTCAAATATTGAGCGTTATATAGATGGGCGGTTTTTATGTCATGTTGACCATGGATTTCTTTATGAGTATGCAACAGATGTCCTCTTAGAAGAAGATCATTATAATCCCGTTGCTTTCACGTTAGATTCTCTAACTGATTATGTGGCTACCCATTCCACCTTATCTTCTCCAATGAATATAATAATCTACTCGACAGCTCTTGAAATAGTAAGTGAATTTAAGCTTATGCTTTTCCTGAAGCTTTTGCCCGACAAAGTACAGATTCTTTTTCAACCCCATCCTCGTCTACGTTACTTTCCACTTTCCTTAAGTATGGTTACATTTCTTGCAACGCTTAGGAAAGATCGAGGGCCATGGTTGGGCGGCCGCAATGTCATTCATATTGTTAATAAGAATAGTACATTGGTTAAAGAGTTGGACGACATGGGTGCCAAATATTGCTTTCTCCAAGACATGTCTAAATAGTAAATGCTCCTTTGTTGCTCATCTCGTTGCCACTGCCCTATCTATTTTTACGACTTACGCATTAATATTTCCTCGGGATGGCGTAATGCCGCAGATGCTGTTCATATGCCATGGAGATGGCATTTATTACTTCGCACGACAAGAACGGTTGTGCATAATTAAGCCTAAGATCGTCCACATATGCTCTTGTTTTTGCGCAGGCATAATTAGGGCTTTCTGAATAAGGCCATATCCACTGCTACATAATTACGCCAGCGCATTTCTGACGTTAAAATCTGCATGAACGGCCGATTTTGGCCCAAAAGCGGACAGGAGTTCTCGACATATAGCGGCGTGATCATCGTAATCAGCTCTCGTTCGAAGATCTCTTCCTGCCATTTGGCTGCAAACTCTCTAATGACAATTGCTGGATCAAGCTGCCTGAGCTCGTTCCATGGCATGACCTGGACGTTGATTACGCGGCACAATTCTACAAGGGATTTAGTGCACCAGCCAAACCCTTTCGATGGCGCTGCGAGCATTGATTATCAAAGCCCGCCTCGGGCTCACGGATGAAGAATTGGTTGAGCAAATCAAGGAAAATTGTCGTGGGTGGCTTTTATTGGACAGATTTGGCCCCTGTCATCGTTAACTCTGGGCGGGAGGAACAGTGTTCGTTTTCATTGTAGACATCATGGGGAGTTCTGCCTCCCAGGGAGCTGTGTGGCCTTACACGGCAGTACCTCCACAGGAAGCGAGCCAGGCTGATTTCAGCTTCCCAGCCATCGCTGTAGGCACGCAGATACACCTCCTCGTTCTTGACAGTGTGCCAAAACCTCTCAACCAGGATATTGTCGTAGCAGCGTTTCCTTCCTGACCAGCTGATCTTGATCTCCTCAGCTTGCAGCCTGGCCACGAAAATACCAGAGGTGAACTGACAGTCTTGGTCAGAGTGGAAGATCTCTGGCTTGCGGGCAGCTCCAATGCCATCTCCAGGGCATCGAGACAGAACTCCGTGTCAAGGCTGTTCGAGAGCTTCCAACTGAGCATGTTCCTTGAGAGCAGATCCAAAATCGCCACCAGGTAGAGAAAGCCTTTCTGCAGTGGGATGTAGGTGATGTCGGTCGCCCAGACCTGATCCATCCTGGTGATCTTTTTGAGGTCCACCAGGCAGGGAAACCGCTCTGAGGGAGATCCTGGAACAGTGGTGTGCGGTTTCTTGTAGATCGCCCGTAAACCCATGCGTCGCATGAGGTTTCGCACCCGCTCACGGCTGATCGGGATCCCATCTCTGGCCAGGTAATCCACCATCCGGCGGCTGCCGCTGCAGGGATCCTCCAGATACAGAGCGTCGATCTGTGCAGAACCAACAGGACGCATTGGCGGCTGATGCTGAGTTCTGGATGGTCGTGATCGACCAGCTTGCGCAGTTCATGGGCATCAGAGCAGCTGAGACTTTTTTTTGAGCCACTCCAGCTCCATCTGTAGCCGCCCGATCTGCTGGAACAGCTCAGTCTCCTTGGCCTGTCCGTCCTCGTTGTCCTTACTCTTCTTCCCCCAGATGAACAGCTCACTGGCGCCATCCAGGAGCTGCCCCTTCCACTGGCTCAGCTGGATCGGGTGAATGGCGTGGTCGGCAGCAATCTCCTGAATCGTCTTGCGGCCACTGATCGCCTCCATGACCACCCTGGCCTTGAACTCAGGGCTGTGGGTACGGCGCTTGCTCATCGATGGGAGCCCCGATCAGGGGGTATGCCCTGCCTCAGAGGTTAACGATGGCCCTTGTTCAGAGAAACCAGTCCACCTCAGAAAGCCGTTGAAGGCAAGATTGGCCAAGGAATGCGATGATCTGGGCTGGGCCTGATTCGTGAGAAGTTTGCTACGGCCCAGGGCTCAACCATTGCGATGAATGTACTGGTGATGAACTTTGAGAAGTTGCTGGAGCTTTTTTGTTTTTTGCTTACTAGCTCCAGCTTCTGCTCATAAATCTCCCACCGATTGTTTTCGATTCATGTTCATGAGTTATCAGAACACCCCCGTGTGAACCACAGGCATCCATGTCATTCGAGCCCAAGCCTTTGACGGCTTAGTCTGTTGCTCGCTTTCTTAAGAAGCCCTACTCATCATTGCAATCCATTAGCTCAAGTGTCCTATATCTAGTCCTCATCGCCAAGCTCTCCTCTTTATGCAGATCAGCCAGCCTGGATGTCATCCATTTCGTGCCTTACTGTTCTTTGTTTTTGCTGTATGGCTTTTTGTCTCAGCTTTTTATTACGCCCCAAACCTTTTGGCTGGCCAGTTAGTGATCAATCAGCAAGGAGATATCCTGCAAAGAGCCCTTAAGTACGGTTTTGGATTAAGTATCGGGCTAATGTATTTTCTGTTCAGCAGAAGCAAGGCCTTTGCTTATGTCGCGATCTGCTTATTATGCATTGGACTCAGCCTATGCCTGCTTGCTCCTATTCGGAATAACTCAGGAGCTGTCTTAGAGACTTTCTTGGTCATCGTTTCCTTGGCTGCAACCGGATTGTACGTGAGCAGCTTTGACCGTAATGAGCTTAAAGTCTGCGGAAATATCATAGCCTATACCGGTATTTGTGTAGCACTGGTATCATATTTTGAGCAGTTTTTGTTTGCAGATGTGCTTTCTACTTACTGGGAGCATACTGGTGGCTTTCGGTCTGTCTCTACCTTGTTGAATCCAAACAATTTGGGTATGTACCTTGCTGCTTCTGCTATATGCTTATTCTTTTCCCCTGGAATCATTCTCGTGGCCCGTATATTTGGATCTCTGCTTATCTTTGGAGCAATTCTTCTTTCTGGCTCAAGAACAGCGATTGCCTCACTTCTATTCGCATCTCTTCTTGGATTTGTCTACAAAGGCAATATGAAGCTGAGACAAAAAGGGGTCTTAATAGTTTGTTTTTTAATTATAGTTGCGATTGGATTGGGCTTTTCCAGTTATGATCAACTTTCTGCTATTGATAGATTGAGCGACCTCCAGACCGGAGATATTAGATTCCAGAAATACATGACATTCCTTGGTGAGATTCATCCAGGATATCTGCTGCCTGATTTCTCCGGTCAACGGGCGTGGTTAACCTCGGAATCTGGTTATTTTCACTTTTTTAACTCTCTCGGAGTCATCCTTTCAAGTTCTCTTCTGTTTTCTCTCCTGTGCCACGGCCGCCTAAGGTCGCCGCTTATATCTGACCATAACGGAAGCCATCGAGTCTTTGAAGTTTTGCTCCTTTTCTACGCTTTCGCGATGATATCTGAAAATGTACTTATGTCGTTTCCCAACAATCAGTTATTTGCCATTTCTTTGGCTGTTGTGTCTCTCTGTAAGAGAAGTGGTGGCCCCTATCCCTCAGTGCCTATTAAGGAATCTCTGGTCAAATGAGCTTTGAGCAGCGCAAGTGCTCAGGAAGAGTGGTTTCTGCCATGAATTGCAGCTTAGTCCTTTTTTATGACTATTGCGATCATCTTCAGCCAC
>Ga0164293_10002494_pt1 | contig 15592 bp, 15 predicted proteins | sample GEODES118metaG_FD_111487 | JGI IMG/M metagenome (GOLD analysis project Ga0164293, IMG submission 111487) | Eutrophic lake water microbial communities from Lake Mendota, Wisconsin, USA - GEODES118 metaG | ecosystem: Environmental > Aquatic > Freshwater > Lake | place: USA: Lake Mendota...
AGGCCCGGGTAGGCGCCCGGCGTGTCGATCAGCGTGACGATGGGAAGACGGAACTTCTCGGCCATCTGCATCTTCAGCAGCGCCTTGCGGTAGCCCTCGGGATTCGCGCAACCGAAGCGGCACTTGATCCGCTCCTCGGTGCTGCGGCCCTTGTGGTGGCCCACCACCAGGCACTTCATGCTGCCGATGCGCGCGAAGCCCGTCACGATGCTTGGGTCGTCGCCGAAGCGGCGGTCACCATGCAGTTCGCACCAGTCACGGCAGATCATGCGCACGTAGTCGAGGGTCTGGGGCCGCTGCGGATGCCGAGCGACACGCACGGTCTGCCACGGCGAGAGGTTCGCATAGGTCTTCTCCAGAAGGCTGTCGCGTGCCTGGCGAAGCGTCGCGATCTCCTCCGCGAAGGTGGCAGCGTCGGGCTTCTGCTCCAGCGCGTCGATCTGGCGCTGCACCTCGGCGACCGGCTCCTCGAAATCCAGGGTGACCAGCTGCGGCGTGGACATGGGCCGAAATCCTAGCACGACCCCGTGGGCACCCCCACAGAAGCGCGGCCCCGCGGCCACAATGCCGCCATGGCGACTCTTGCCGTGGCCGGTTTCGGCAAGTTGGGATCCGCGCTCGTTCGTGGCGCGGTGGCTCGCGGCGTCGTGCGCGCGAGCGAGGTGTGCGTGTGGGCGCGCAGCGAGCCGCGGCGGAAGCTTGCCGCGGAGATGGGACTTGCGCTGGTGGAGTGGCCGCGGATTCTGCATGCGGCACCCGCGGTGCTGCTGTCACTCAAGCCGCAGGCGTTCGGCGCGATGACGGCGGACGTGCCCTGCGTCACGCCCGCTCCGCAGTGGATCAGCGTCATGGGAGGCTGGCGTGCGGCGGATGTGTCGGCCAGGCTTGGTGGTGGTCCCGTGATCCGGGCGATGCCAAGCGTGGCCGCGTCCGTGGGCGCCAGCACCACCGGTCTTGCCGTGCCGGCGGGCGCGCCCGAGCATGCCGCCGAGTTCGCGCGTCGGTTCTTCGGGGCGATCGGGCCCGTGATCGAGATCGACGAGGCACACATGAACGCGGTCACCGCCGTGGGTGCATCGGGGGTCGGATTCGCGTGCGCATTCATGGAAGCGCTTGCGCAGGCCGCGATGGAGGCCGGGCTTCCATCTGCGGCCGCATCGGCCTTGGCGATCGGCGCGGTCGAGGGCGCCGTGGCGGGCGTGCGCGGAGGCATGGGTACGCCCGCCGAGATCCGCGCGCAGGTCACGAGCCCCGGCGGCACCACGGCCGCTGGACTGGCGGCCCTTGAGGCCGGACAGATGCAGGCGGTGATTGCACGGGCGGTGATCGCGGCACGCGATCGTGCGCGCGAGCTGGGTGGCGGCACGCCGCGCTGACCGCCAGACCTAGAAGTCGCGCCTCGAGAAGGACGCGCAACCCAGCAGCAGCAGCACGCCCTCGAAAGCCAGCGAGGTGCCGACGATCCAGGTGGCGCTGCGCGCGTCACGCTCGCGACGCACCGCCTCCAGCACATCGCTCTCGCGGGCGCGCACGCTTCCGAAGGAGCTGCCGCGCCCGCGCCGGCGCTTCGCGAGCGTGTCCTGCGAGGGCTCATCGTCGCCATCCTCGGGCGCAACCGAGCGAAGGTTCGCGGCATCCACGATCCAGCACTCCACAAGCGCGACCGTCTCCTCGGGCTTGGGCAGCACGGTCTTGGCGGTGAACAGGATCCGATGCGCGGTGCGCAGCGACCCGAGCGCCTCCTCGGCCTGCGCCCGCTCCTGCTCCAGATCCGAGATGTCCACGTTGGCGTCCTTCTGGCGGCGGCGATCCACGAACCGGTCGATCGCGGCGATCTCCTCGAGCTTGGCCACGCGGAAGCTGTTCACGATCGTCTCGCTCGTGTTCAGCGTGAAAAGGAAGCCCCAGAGGAGCACGGTGAGAAGCAGCGCCGCGATCGCGCTGCGCGTGAGCGTGCCGAGCAGCGCGCATGCCGCGAACAGGTACGAGTAGAAGAGCGTGACCATCGGAACGGCCAGGAAGATGCCGGGTTCCCACGCACCGCCGCGCAGGCCGATCACCAGGAAACTCGCGGCGCAGAAGACCGCGACCTGCAGCGCCGTGAACAGCAGTCCACCCACGAACTTGAACAGGTACAGCCTCCATCGCGCGATCGGCCGCGCGAGCAGCGTCTCGACCGTGCCGCTGGAGACGAGCTCGGGGAAGAGGCCGGCACTGCTCACCAGCGCCAGGAGGCACGCCAGCCACGCGAGCCACACGCGCACGCCCAGGGTGTAGAAGGTGAGCTTGTAGAAATCCCCAGGCTCGAGCACCGAGGTGTTCAGCAGCGGGATCTCGATGGTCCAGGTGAGCAGCACGAGCCCACGCTCGTTGATCCCGACCGCCGCGAAGCAGAGCACGAGGAATCCGGACAGGACCATGCTGAGCCAGAACAGCCGCTTGCTCGAGAGCTCGCGGTAGGTGTCGAGCAGGATCGCGTGCAAGGCCATCATCGCGCGGCTCCTGGTGGAAGAGGCCGGCCGGTGACCGGGTCCGAGACCGCCTTGATGAACAGGTCCTCGAGCCGCTCGCGTCGCGAGACGAGCGAAACGATCACGGCGTTGGCGGCGCGTGCCGCGTCGATCGCCGGCTGGGCGTCGGCTGGATCAAGCGAGGCGATCTGGTGCACGTGCAGGGACGGATCCTCGGCATGCACACGCGCTGGACCGGCGCATCCCGGGAGATCCCGCGGCTCGGCCGGCCAGCGGACCACGAGTTCCTGTCCCGCGCCCTCGCGCTGCAGCGCGGCCAGGGCGCCCTCCTTGACCACGCGTCCCTGCAGCAGGATCGCCACGCGGTCGCACACCTGCTCCGCCTCGCTCAGCAGATGGCTGTTGAGGAAGACGGTGCGCCCCTCGGAGCGCATGCGGACCAGCAGGTCCCGGATCTCCTTTCGGCCAACCGGATCCACGCCATCGGTCGGCTCATCGAGGAACAGGATCTGCGGATCGTTCACCAGCGCGGCGGCCAGACCGGCGCGCTGTCGCATGCCCTTGCTGAACATGCCGACACGCCGGTCCTTCCAGTCGCCCAATCCCACCAGATCGAGCAGCGCGTCGGTGCGACGCCGGCGCTCGCCTCTCCGCACGCCGGACAGCGCGCCGCTGAACTCGACCGCCTGGCGCGCCGTGAGGTACGGCGCGAGCCGGTGCTGCTCGGGCAGGTAGCCAACGCGCGCGAGCGTGGCCTTCTCGCCAAGCGGCCGTCCCAGCATCGATCCGCGCGCCTCGGTGGGCCGCACCACCGTCAGCAGGATCTTCACCAGCGTGCTCTTGCCCGCGCCGTTGGGGCCGAGCAGTCCGAAGATCTCGCCGGGCTCCACGCGGAACGACACCTCATGCAGCGCGGTCACGCGACCCTTGTAGGTCTTTCGGATGCACGCGATGTCGATGGCCGCTTCGGACACGCGACCGAGTCTATGAGCAGCGCGACGTCCCACGGAGCGCGCGGGGCTCGATGCCTCTGCACCGGCCCCGCGCCTCCGCGTGGGCGATCACTGCAGTCCGCGCACCTCCACGATCTCGCCGTGCAGGCGGACCACCGCCATCGGGAATCGACGGTCCACGGAGAGCCTCCAGGGACCAAGTTCATTCTGGAACTCGATGGGCGTCATGCCACGACTCGCCGCGGAACGCGCCACCTGCTCGAAGGTGCCGCTGGCGATCGGAAGCCACGGACCTCCAACGATGCGGCCCTCCAGAAGCGCGTGCTCGGGCTGCATCTGCGCCGTCACGCGGATCTCGTCACAGGGAGCGGACTCCGGGAAGATCGGTTCCGGCACCTCGTCCGCGACCGAGATCGGGCGCGCCACGGGACGGCCGGGCTTCGGCCGCGGAATCTCGCGGAAGAAGATCGGCTCGCCGACCGGTGGCGTCACCCGGTAGTAGCGCGTGCCCTTCCCGTCGCGACGCACGATCTCCTCGACCGGGAATCCATCCTCGGTGCTGCCCGCCGAACGCACCTCGAACTGGTCGGGGCGCACCACCAGATGCGGATGCAGCTCGACATGGCGGAACGTGCGTTCCGATCCGTCCGGATTTCGCACCGTGAATTCCTGCGCCGTGCACGCGCCAAGCGCAAGCAGCACGCCAATCCGAACAAGTCTTCGCCACACCTTCATGGGTTCACGCTTCATGGGGATGCCCTCCTTGCATCGATGGACTCGGCGCACCGGCGCCGACATGGGCGACACTTCAGCACGGCGCAGCCGCTTCCCCCGCGGAAGATGCCCTTTTTCCTGAAGATCGACGGAATCACGCCGATCATGCGTCCCCGGCCTTGCCGAAGCCGTGGAACTGCCCTTCAATCGACGTCCGCATGCCGACGCACCCGACCCTTCGCGCATTCGTCACCGCGCTCGATCGTGCGGGCGAGCTCACGCGCGTGCGCACCCCCGTGAGCCCCTTGCTGGTGCCAGGCTGCATCGCCGAGCGTCAGTCGCGCAGCCCCTGCGCACAGGCGTCCGCGAGCGCCTTCACCTTCGATCCCGTCGGCGCCGCGCTCGGCGGCAAGGCGGTCCTCTTCGAGCAGGTCGAGGGCTGCGACTTCCCGCTGGCGATGAACCTGTTCGGCAGCGCGCGACGGATGGAGATGGCGCTTGGCGTGGAGGCGCACCCGCGCGGGCTGGAGTCGATCGCCGACCGCATCGCGAGCCTGACGAAGCCGCAGCCGCCGCGCTCGCTCGGCGAGGCCTTGGCGAAGGCGCGCGAGTTCCTGCCGCTGCTGCGCATCGGGCCACGCAGCGTGCGCAGCGGCCGCTGCCAGGAGGTGGTGAAGCTCGCCTCGCGCGGCGAGGTGGACCTGCGTCGCCTTCCCATCATCAAGTGCTGGCCGCTTGACGGCGATCCGCGCGCGGTGGGGTATCCGCTCTCCGCGCGCGAGTCCGGCACCGAGGGCGGCGCCGGTCGCTACATCACGCTTGCCGGCATGCACACCATCCATGCCGACGACCGCGACGCCGCCAAGCCCGCGAGCCACAACATCGGCATGTACCGCAGCCAGCTGCTGGGGCCAACCACGCTGGCGATGCACTGGCACCTGCACCACGACGGCGCCTCGCACTGGCGCAGCTGGAAGAAGCTGGGCAAGCGCATGCCGATCGCGATCTGCCTGGGCGGCGAGAGCGTGATGACCTACGGCGCCACCGCACCGCTGCCGCCAGGCATCAGCGAGCTGCTCATGTGCGGATTCCTGAACGGTCGCGGCATTCCGATGGTGCGCGCGAAGACCGTGCCGCTGCGCGTGCCCGCCAACAGCGAGATCGTGATCGAGGGCTGGGTGAGCACCGAGTGCGGCGGCCCGGGCTGGGAACCCGAGTCCGGCGAGCCGCTTGGCCCTGGCGCGGTGTTCGAGGGCCCCTTCGGCGATCACACCGGCTTCTACTCGCTGCCTGACCGCTACCCCGTGGTCGAGGTGACCGCGATCACGCACGCGCGCGACGCGATCTACCCCGCGACGATCGTCGGCCTTCCGCCGCAGGAGGACTACTGGCTGGGCAAGGCGACCGAGCGCGTCTTCCTGCCGCTGCTGAAGACGATCGTCCACGACGTGGACGACTACCACCTGCCGCGCTTCGGTTGCTTCCACAACGCGGCGTTCGTGCGCATCCGCAAGAGCTACGCGTTCCAGGGCCGAAGGCTCATGAGCAGCGTGTGGGGCGCGGGACAGATGGCCTGGACGAAGATGATCGTGGTGGTGGACGAGGGCGTGCCCGTGCACGACGAGGCGAAGGTGCTCTCCACCGTGTTCGAGCGCTGCGACTTCCGCCGCGACGTGGAGCTGGTGCACGGTCCGCTCGACATCCTCGATCACTCGGCGCCGGCGCTCGGGGCGGGCACGAAGATGGGGCTGGACGCCACGCGCAAGCGCGAGGGCGAGCAGGCCTTCGGCGTGCCGCTTGGGGATCCTCGACTGCCCTCACGCGAGGAGGCGGATGCGACATGGAACGCGCTGCGTGGCGCATTCGCCGCGGCCGCGATGCCGGCGTGGGGCCACGGGCGCTGCGCATTCATCGCGGTGGACAAGCGCGAGGCGCTCGATGGTGCACGCGCGATCGAGCGCGCATGGGGCCTGCTGCCAGCGCAGCCCGGCGCCGCCGACTTCCTGGTGGTGGTCGACGCGGGCACCGACCTCACCGACTGGGAACGCGTGCTCTTCCTGATGGCTGCCAATGCCGATCTGGCGCGCGACCTGCATCGCGCCGGCCACCGGATCGCGATCGACGCCACGATCAAGCGCGAAGGTGACCAGCGTCACGGCTATGCGGTGCGCCGCTATCCGCCGCTCGTCGGGTTCGACGCCGCCACGCTGGAAGCGGCTCGCGCGGTCGAGCGTGCGGACGGTCTTTCCGTGGACACCCTGGATTGATCGACGGTCGCGCTCCACGCATGCCCGGTTGGGTCACGATGGCTGCGGGCGTCGTCCTTGGTGCTGCCGCGATGCTCTACTGCATCGCGTTCCACGAGATCGCGCGCGCGCTCGTCGGCGGATTCGGCTCGCCTCCGCTGCTGGTCCTGACGGCGATCGCCGGATCGATGGTCGGGGCTCTTCCGCTTCTCACGTTGGTCCCGCTTGCCCTGCTGCCCGCGTGGTGGTTCGGGCGCGGCTTGCCGGAGCGACGCCGTTCGCAGCGGCGCTGCCCGGACTGCGCGTATCCGGGCGATCGCTTTCCGTGTCCCGAGTGCGGTGGCGACGGCATCGTGGCGCCGCGCGAACTCTTCACACGCACCGGACTGGTGCGCGTGCTGGCGCTCGGGGCAATGGTGTTCGTGATCTCCGTCGCGTGGGCCGAGGTGCGCGTTCGACGCGATGAACGCATGTTTCGTCTGGAGGTCGACAGGCTGCTGGCCCTCGATGTGCGGGAGCCCCTCGCGCGCCCGCGCGAAGGATGGGGCTCGTTCGCGATCCTGCGCTACGACCCTGCGCTCGGTTTCTCGGCACCCCAACCCTTCGACCACGAACGCATCCCGGGCTGGCGCGCGATCGGGCGCGGGGCCTCGCGATGATGCAGGGAAATCGACACACGCCGCTGCTAGGATGTCTCCCCCATGGCCGCCACACCCAAGCTCGATCACCCCTCGCTGCCCCTCGTGAAGGAGCGCTTCGCCGACGTGAAGTTCATGGCCACGGAGTTCCGCGGCCAGACCACGCTGGTGGTGCCCGCCGAGAAGCTGCACGACGTGGCGCGCTTCCTGCGCGACGATCCGCGCTGCCAGTACAACTTCCTGAGCGACGTGACGGCCGTCGACTACCTGGACTACCCCGCGCCGCAGCCCGGCCGCTTCGCGGTGATCTGGAACCTCGTCAGCCACGCGAATGACCGCCGACTCCGCCTGAAGGTGTTCATGAACCCCACGATCGAGACCAGCGGCATCGACGCCGATCCGGCGCTCATCGTGGACAGCGTGACCGACCTGTGGCCCGGCGCCGAGTGGATGGAGCGCGAGGTCTACGACATGTACGGGATCCGCTTCCGCAACCACCCGGACCTGCGCCGCATCCTGACCTGGAAGGACTTCCCTGCCCACCCGCTGCGCAAGGACTATCCCCTGCGCGGCCGCGGCGAGCGCGAGCACTACCAGAAGCTGGCGCGCGATTCGGCCTGACGGCCGACGGGCGTCGGTCTCGAGGCACAAGTCCACGACGGACGGGAACCCGTTGTCCGCATCAAGCAGCGGAATGCGGCCCTCAACGGGGGCCGTTTCCGTTTTTGGGGGCCGCGGAGATTCCGGTTCCGCGTGCCTAGCCTGACCGCGTGGAGTCGGACCTTCACCGAGCACTCAAGGGCGCGGCGCGCGCGTGGCTGCGGGCAGCCGGGGCATCGGCCACCGCGCACGAGGTGCGCACCGCCATCCCGTTCTGGCGTGCCGACGTTGCGGGTTGGCTGGAGGGCGACGCATCCAGCCTTGAACGGGTCACCTCCCTGCCGCGCGCCGAGATCGAGTGCGTGCACGGTGCATCGGCCTCCGATGATGACGCCTCACTCTTCGCCTCCGTTCGGTCCACGCCTCTCGACGGTCTGCTGCAGCGTGCCGGTGCCGTGGATCTGTTCGGGAATCCGGATCCCGCGCCACAACCCGCCGCCATCCGACGATGCATGGCGCCGGTGCGCACCGTGCTGATCGAATGCAAGGCTTCGCGTGCGGACTTCCGGAGCGACCGCGCCGATCTCGTCGATGCCGCAGCCAACCACGCGAGGCTCCAGCAACGACGCGACCGCATCCGCGAGCAGCTGCTCCCGCGGTGGGAGCCGCACCTGCGCCGTGATGGCGAGACCCTCTTTCCCGAGACGGACGGCTGGGACGTGGCCGGCTCGAAGCTCGCCAGCGTGCGGCAGGCGGACCGTGATGAGCGAGTCGCGCGCGAGGCGCTCGAGTCGCAGGTGAAGTTCGACAAGCTCGCGCACTGGCGCCTTGCGGATCGGCTGTATCTCTGCACGCCGGGGGGACTGCTGAAGGCGCACGAGCTGCCGACACGCTGGGGCTGGCTTGAGGTCACGCGTGGCGCGTTGCGGCTGCGACGCGCGGCGACCCCGCTTCATTCCCCCGAGCCGCGTCGCTGGCGAACGGTGCGGAACATCCAGCGCGCGGCGAGCAGGCCGTAAACTGCGCGCCACGTCCCTGTAGCTCAGTTGGATAGAGCAGGAGCCTTCTAAGCTCCAGGTCGCAGGTTCGACTCCTGCCAGGGACGCTTGAGGGCACCACCAGCGGAGGCTCTCGCGTCACCGCCGCGCGTTCAGGACATACTCGGCATCATGCACGACATGTCGTCCGCTCGATCCATCTGGCACACCGCATGGATCGCGGTGCTGCTGCTGTGGCCTGTCGCGCTGCTGAATTACCTCGACCGCCAGATGCTGGCGTCGATGAAGTTCTCGGTGATGCAGGACATCGCCGACATCGGCAGCGAGGCCAACTGGGGCCTGATGCTCGGGCAGTTCAAGTGGGTCTACGCGTTCCTGAGCCCCTTCGGCGGCTGGGTGGCGGACCGATTCGGCCGCAAGCGCACGATTGTGGCAAGCCTGGCCGCGTGGAGTGCCGTCACCTGGCTGACGGGCGAGGCGACCACCTACCGCGAGCTGCTGTGGACGCGCACCGCGATGGGCTTCAGCGAGGCCTTCTACATTCCGGCGGCGCTCGCCCTGATCAGCGATCACCATGCCGCGGCGACGCGCTCGCGCGCGGTCGGCGTGCACCAGATGGCGATCTATGCGGGCGTGATGCTGGGCGGCTTCGGGGGCTACGCGGCAGATGCCCCCGCGATCGGATGGCGCGCCGCGTTCCACGCCGCCGGCGTGGTCGGGCTTGCCTACGCCCTGCCCCTCGCGCTGCTGCTGCACGAGGCACCCGCCCGCGCCGACATGCCCGCCACGGCCCGTGCCGGATCGTTCCGCGTGATCCGCGACCTCCTGACCAGCGTTCCATTCCTGCTGCTGGTGGCTTGCTTCACGCTGCCCGCACTGGCCGCGTGGGTGGTGCGCGACTGGATGCCGGCGATCCTGAAGCAGGAATTCGGCATCGGCCAGGGCGCGGCCGGCGTGTCGGCGTCGCTCTACTGGAACATCGCGGCGCTGGGGGGCGCCGTGCTGGGTGGATGGCTTGCGGATCGCTGGAGCCGATGGAACCCGCGGGGCCGCACCTTCGCCAGCGCGATCGGCATCGCACTGCTGGTGCCGGCGCTCTACGGCGTCGGCAATGCTGGATCGCTCGGCATGGCGGTGGCGTTCCTGATCCTGTTCGGCCTTGGATGGGGCATCTTCGACTGCAACAACATGCCGATCCTGTGCCAGATCGCCGCGCCGGGCGCGCGCGCCACGGGGTACGGCCTGATGAACCTGGTGAGCATCAGTTGTGGCGGCGTCGCCGACTGGGGATTCGGCCGCATGCGAGACGCACAGGTGCCCCTGAACGCGATCTTCACCGCCTTCGCCGCGATCGCGGTGCTGGCCGTGGTGCTGATGCTCTGCATCCAGCCGCGCGCCGAGACCTCGGTGCGGCGCTGACGCTCACGTGTCGAGCTTCGCGCCTTCCTTGATCCAGGCCTGGATGATCCCCGCCTGCTCCGGGGTGAGGCGCTTGCCGGACTTCGGGGGCGGCATGCGCTTCTTGGACTCGTCACCTCGCATGATCGTGGTGAACATCATGCTGCGGGTGGGATCGCCCTTCATCACGACGGCACGCTTGCCCTCCGTCTTGATGAGCTCGTCCATGTGATCGAACGCCACGCCGTCCTTGGGCTTCTCGCCGCTGTGGCATTCGAAGCAGCGCTCCTTCAGCAGCGGCAGAAGATCCGTCTTGAAGCTCACGGGCTTCTTGGGAGGGATGGGCGCGGGCACGCCGGACTTCTCGGCCGGCTTCGCGTCACCGGCGCCCTGCTTCGCGGGCGGCGCTCCGCCCGCGGACGCGCCACCATCGGCCGGCGGCTCCTCGCCGTCGGTTCCACGAACCGCGCCCGGTCTGGTGGACGTGGGCGAGGCGGATGGCGCAGGGAGCGCGGGCGGCGGTGCGACCGCATGGGCCTTCGGTGCGGATTTGGCCTGCGGAGACTCCGCCGTCGGCGACTCGGCCGGCTTCGGCGCCTCCGACGGCTTTCCAAGTTCCTCGCGATAGCGATCCCACGTCGCTCCCGCGGCCTTGGCGAACTTGCCGGAGATCTCGCTTTCGCCCCACACCATCTCGCCGCCGAGATGCCCGGCATAGGCCGTGCCCACCGCGGTCACCAGCGCAAGGATGCGTGTCATGCCGAGGAGTCCAGGGCGCGCATCGGTGCGGGACAGGCTCGCCATCGCGGTCAGCGCCACGGCCGCCGCAGCGCTGCCGACGCCGAACCATCGATGCAGTTCGAGTCCCTTCTCGCCAGCCTCCTCCTCGCCCAGGAACCATCCGGTCACCGCGGCGACCAGGGACATGGCCGCACCGATCCAGATGCAGTGGAAGGCGAATTCACCGATTCCCTCCTCACCACGGAACCAGTTCCACACGACCGCGACCGCACCGACCAGCAGCAGCGCCAGCGGGAAGTGCAGCGCCACGGGGTGCAGTCGTCCAAGGAACTCGATCCAGGCCTGAGCCACGGGATCCACGGCAGCGTCGGCAAGCAGCATGAGGCGCATGCTAAGGAACGCGGCCATCCTCTCGCCTGATGCGAGCGAGTCGACGGCGGCCGTCAAAAAGAAGAAGGGCGTGAGTCGCCCGGTTTGAGCCGAGCGCCCACGCCCTTTTTTGCGGGGTTGCCGCGCGTCCATCCAAGCCGAACGCGGCGGTCCTTCCCCTCCCGTTCATGATGAGACAAGACCGTCGCGGCGTGGCGACAGCCCTGTTGGGCCACACTCCCCAAGGAGACAGACCCCTTGGTTGACACCAATGTCGCCGTTTTTGCGCCCATGTCAAGGCAATTCAGGGCAAGTTGAACGGTTCCACGAAGACTTTTTGCGCCTGAGGCGTCCGAGAAACGGACAAAAGCCGTCCCAACGCCCCAGAATCCGGGGGTGATTTGGGAACGGTGCATCCTTCATGCCGATCTGGACGCCTTCTTCGCCAGCGTCGAGCAGCTGGACGATCCAACCCTGAGGGGCAAGCCGGTGCTGGTCGGCGGCACCGGCGACCGCTCCGTGGTGGCAGCTGCCAGCTACGAGGCGCGCACCTTCGGCTGCCGCAGCGCCATGCCGATGCTGCAGGCGCGACGGCTCTGCCCCGCCGCGATCGTGCGACCGGCCCGCTTCGATCGGTACGCGGAACTCAGCGCGCGTTTTCGGGCGATCCTGCTCGACCAGTCACCGCTGGTCGAGCCGCTGAGCATCGACGAGGCCTTCGTGGACGTGACCGGATCCCAGCGATTGCTTGGAAGCGGCGAGCGCATCGCGCAGTCCATCCGATCACGCACGCGCGAGGAACTTGGGCTCGGTGTGAGCGTGGGCGTGGCCGCGTGCAAGTTCGTGGCGAAGATCGCAAGCGACATGCGGAAGCCCGATGGACTGACCGTGATCGCGGCCCACGAGGCCGCCATGCGCCTGGCTGCACTTCCGATCGAGCGCATGTGGGGGGTCGGACCTCGGACGGCACCGCGCCTGCATGCGCTGGGCCTGCACACCTTCGCGGATCTGCAGGCGCGCGACGAGGGCGCGCTCCGCACGCTGCTGGGTGGACAGGGTGTCGAGTGGCGGCGACTGGCGCTCGGCATCGACCCTCGCCCGATCCAGGTCGACCAGGGTGCACGAAGCGTGGGCCACGAGGAAACCTTCGATCGGGACGAGGCCGATCTTGCGGTGCTCCGCGCCGTGCTGCAGGAGCAGTGCGAACGCGTGGGCACGCGACTTCGCGCTGGCGGTGGCGTGGCGCGCGTGGTCTCGATCAAGCTTCGCCGACCGGACTTCACGACCGTCTCGCGGCAACGCACACTGGACGCACCCACCGACGCGACCCTGATGATCTGGCACGCGGCGGCAGCGCTGCTGGATGCGTGGTGGTCGCAGCAGCCCGGCCCGCTTCGACTGCTCGGCGTGAGCGTGGACCGCGCCGAGGCGTCACCACCCGAGGCGTCGCTCTTCGATGCGGTGCCTGACACGCGGCAGCGTGCGCTCGACGCGATCGCGGACGAGGCCATCCGTCGCTTCGGTCCCGACGCGTTGCGGCGTGGCGGCTCGCGCGTGCAGGGCCGTCGCTCCAGACGGGACGTCTCGGACACGGGCCCCCGACCCGAGGCGGGATGACGCTACCGCTCGTCGATCGGCGGATAGCAGAGACCGCCCCAGTCGTCGACGTAGCCATGCTCCATCAGCACCTGCAGGAAGCAGGCGAGCAGATGGTCCATCATCTGGCTGGCGCGGCGAACCGCCGCTCGATTGAGCCGGCCGTTGTAGGTGCTGCCGCCATGCACCAGCTGGTTGCGCACGAAGTGGATGCGATCGAGCACGCGATCGAGCACCGCACCGTGCCGGCCCTCGCGCAGGTGCTCGCGGGCGTTCGCGGCTCCCCATGCGACGTCGCGATTGCGATTGCGCCCCGACGGCGTGCTGGGTGCCTCCCAGAAGTGGCGGCAGAGATAGCGGTCCTCGAACAGGCTGATCGCCAGCTTCGCGTGCGCGCGCAGCACCGACGCGACCAGACCATCGTGGTCGTGCGACAGGATCTGCTCCGCGAACACGCGCAGGCTCTCGCGGTCCGGCATCGGCGATCCGGCGCGGTCGTCCCAGCGTCCGTACAGGCTGTTGAGCGCGATCCACTGGGCCACCAGGCGTGCGTCCAGGTCTTCCGAGGCGTCGCAGCGCGCCGCGAACTCCAGCCAGGTCAGCGCGCGATGGATGCGGATCCGGACGTCCTCGTAGAGCATCGCGCGCGCGTAGGAATCGCGCCGCGGCTTCCAGAGCTTGCGCAGGCGTGCGATGTCGAGCGGCGCACCGCCCCAGGAATCCGCGACGGGTGGCCGGACCGGACGTGAGGGCATGCGGACAATCTACCGGTCACGGTTCAGGCGCATGCCAAGCGCAAGTCCGCTCCACACCGCGCCGAGGCCGAGCACCAGCGAGAGTCCAACGACGGTCACGGTCGGGCCGACCTGCTGCATCCGGACAAGCTCGTGCAACTCCTGGCCGAGCGCGCTGAAGGTGCTCAGGCCTCCGCAGAATCCCGTGACCAGCAGCGTGGTGAGACGGTGGGCACGGACCGCGTAGGGGTCGAGCACTTCCGAGGCGATCGCCTGTCGTCGCGTGACTCGGCCCAGCAGCCATCGGCCCAGGAAGCCTCCGAGGAAGCATGCCACCACGTTCACCACGAGCGTGGATCCCCAGACCGGCATGCCCAGCGCCGCGCCCACGTGGTCGCTCGCCACGCGCACGCCACTTCCACAGGCGCCGCCCAGGAAGGCGAGCATGGCCGCAAGCCACGGCGTCTCCGGCACGGACCTCATGGCCACAGTCTCCGGATGAACTCGAAGCCGAACCATGCGGCGGTGGCGCATCCGGCGAGGCTTCCAACCGAGTACAGCGCCGCACGGCGACGCGCTCCCCGCTGCCACTGCTCGATGCACTCGATCGCGAAGCTGCTGAACGTGGTGAAGCCGCCAAGGATGCCCCCGATCACCGCCGCATGCGCGATCCCGTTGGGATCGACGCGCGTGAACGCCGCGGTGCACGCGCCCGCGCATGCCGAGCCGGACAGGTTCACGATCAGGATGGTCCAGCGGAGCGGCAGGCCGTGTCGCTCGGTGCACAGCAGGATCATCGTCACGCGCGCGGCGGCACCCAGGCCTCCGAACAGCGCCGAGATCAGCACCAGTGGCAGCGCGCTCATGGCCGGCAGCGGCGGCAGTCGATGGACCGACACGGCTCCACGTGCGCGGTCGCGGTGCCTCCAAGCGCGCCCTCGATCTCGTCCTCGATGCGCGTGGCAAGCTCGTGCGCGGTCCGCAGGTCGGTCGCCGGCGGCAACTCCACGTGGAAATCGACCCAGTGCTCACGACCGCTGTGGCGGCTGCGCACCTTGTGGAACGAGCAGATGCGCGGCTCGGGACCGCCGTCCCTCGCGTGCGCCTCGAGCAACGCCTGCACCTGGACCAGATCCGCCTGGTCCTGCTCGTCCATGAGGTTGCCGAGCGAGCGCCGCACCACCCGCCAGCCACACCACACCAGCCAGACGGCCATCACCATCGCGATGACCGGATCGATCCATTGCCAGCCCGTGCTGCGCACGAGCAGCAGGCTGGCGATCGCCGCGCCGCTGGTCCACGCATCGGAGAGCAGGTGCACGCCGTCGGCCTCGAGCGCGGCGCTGCCGCCGCTGCGACCAAGATGGAGCAGCCAGCCCCCGACGAGCCCGTTCACCGCCACCGTGACCACCAGCAGCATCACGCCCAGGTCGATCCGCGTGAGCGCAGCCTCGGTGGCGCCGAAATCGCTCATGCTCTTCACGGCCACGGCACCGGCTGCGGCGACCACGAGACCTCCCTCGATGGCGGCCGACACGAATTCCGCCTTGCCGTGCCCATACGGATGCGTTCGATCGGCGGGCCGATGCGCCATCCAGACGCTCCACACCGCGAGCAGCGATGCCGCCACGTTCACCAGGCTCTCCATCGCGTCGCCAAAGACGGCCGTGCTGCCCGTGAGCCGATAGGCCGCGATCTTGGTCGCCATCAGCGCGATCGCCACGGTCACGGCGATCCATGCGGCGCGTCGTTCCAGCGTGGCCTGTGGCATGCGGGCAGCGTACCCCGCGGTTACGCTTCCTTCGGTGAGCGCATCCGACTCCATCCGCAGCATCGTGGTCGGCACGGACTTCAGCGCCCCGGCGGCCACCGCGCTTGGGTGGGCCAGCGCCATCGCGCGCGTGCACGGGGCCTCGCTGCTGCTGGTCCACGCGTACACCAGGCAGGATGCGGGGCTTTCGCCGGAGGAGACGCGCGCGGCGCTGGCGGGACTTGCCGCGGTCGAGACGGAGCATGGCCTGCAGGTGCGCGTGGAGATGCATGAGGGGACACCGACCCAGGTGGTCGCGAAGCTCGCCATGGACTCTCGCGCGGACATGCTGGTCATCGGAAGTCGTGGCCGCAATCCGATCAG
>Ga0164293_10002497_pt1 | contig 15585 bp, 14 predicted proteins | sample GEODES118metaG_FD_111487 | JGI IMG/M metagenome (GOLD analysis project Ga0164293, IMG submission 111487) | Eutrophic lake water microbial communities from Lake Mendota, Wisconsin, USA - GEODES118 metaG | ecosystem: Environmental > Aquatic > Freshwater > Lake | place: USA: Lake Mendota...
AAAATCCTGATTTCGAAGACCATTAGATTGTAAAGAGGTAAAAGCACTTATCCCAAAATAGATAGGTTTCTTTCCGCCAAGCCACGGTTCAGAGAATGAAAAGTTATAAGACTGATAAAATTTACCATTGGTTTGCCCCCTGATACTCAGTCTTTGACCGTCTCCTTTTGGTAATGGTTTCCAGGCACTTTTATTAAAAAGATTACGGGCAGAGAAATTATTAAATGTTAATCCCAAGGTACCCACAACACGTCCACCACCAAAACCCCCAGATAACTCAATTTGATCAGAAGGTTTTTCTACCACATTATACTCGATATCAACTGTACCATCATTGGGATTAATGTTGATTGGTTTAGGATCGGTTTTAGTATCATCAAAGTTTCCTAACTGTGCGATTTCACGGGTACTCCTAACAATAAGCTCTTTAGAGAATTTCTGACCTGGTTTGGTACGAATCTCTCTTAAAATTACTTTATCATTGGTTAACTCATTTCCTCTAACCCTGATATTATTAATTGTGTATTGCGGTCCTTCATACATTCGCAATTCGAGATCAATGGTGTCACCATAAACTTTGGTCTGAACCGGATCAACGTTAAACGTCAGATATCCATCATTCATATACAGTGAGGATACATCATCTCCTCCAGGACTACTCGTGAGTTTTCTTTCAAGTTTTTTCTCACTAAATACTTCACCCTTGTTTATTGCCAAGATAGTTTCCAGAACTTTGGTAGAGTATTTAGCATTACCTGCCCATGTAATGTTTCCAAAATAATATTTAGGCCCCTCATGAAGATCAATTTTTACACCGATAGTACTTTTACCGGTCCGGAAGGTAGTATCCTTGACTATTTCAGCATCCCGATAACCTTTTTCCTGCATTTTTTCTACAAGCTTTAGCTTATCTTCATCGTATTTATTTTGAAGGAACTTACCAGATCCAAATACTTTGTAAAAAGCCTTTTCTTTGGTCTTTTTTAAATATTTCTTTAAGCTCTTATCTTTAAAATCTTTATTTCCCGTAAAAGTAATCTCGCTTATTTTTACTCTATCGTTCTTCTCGACTGTGATATCAAGAATTTTATTATTTGCCGCAGCAGTATCTTTTCTTTCAGCGATCAACACATCAGTAAAGAGAAAACCTTTTTCAGTAAAATGCTTCTTTATAATATCAGTGGTTGTTTTTAATAAATTCTCATTAACAACTTTACCTGTTTTATCATTTAACTTTTCACGTATATCTGTTATTTCACCCTTTTTTAATCCAAATAAATCAATTCTGGTCAAACGGGGTCGTTCTACAACCTCTATTTCGAAAAATATTGAATCAGATCTGATCTCCGCTATGTTTAATTTTACATCATCAAATAATCCCTGAGCCCACAGGTTTTTTACTGCATTGGATGTAGCATCCCCCGGAACTGTAATTCTATCCCCTTTGGTCAATTTCGAAATGGTTATCAAAACATCATTATCAAGAAACTCAGTACCAAGAATTTTGGTTCCTCCGATAACAAAATCTTTAGGGTTGAGGTAGCTTAGTTCATCATTTGAAGTAGTTCTTGTTGGAGTTGGAGCTCCGGTTCTACCAAACTGGGCCATGGCAGAAGTACCGGATATTAAAAACAAAAACAGTATGAAAATGCGATTCATTTGGTATATTAAAGATGCTAAATTAATCTAATAGCTTGTTAAAAAGTGTTAAAAGTGAAAATTAGTTTAACTGCTCACTGATCATACCGAATCGTCTCTCTCTTTTCTGATAATCTAAGACAGCCTCAAAGAGATCTTGTCTTCGAAAATCAGGCCATAATTTTGAAGTAAAATACAATTCAGCATAAGCAATTTGCCATAAAAGATAATTACTGATTCTGTGTTCGCCGCTTGTACGGATCATCAGTTCAGGATCAGGCATGCCAGCAGTATTGAGATGAGAGCCGAAAATCTCTTCAGTAATTTCCTCTGCTTTTAATTCACCATCTCTCACTTTTTCAGCCAATCGTTTTGCCGCGTCTGTAATTTCCCATCTCGAACTATAACTAAGAGCTAAAGTTAGTGTACAGTTAGTATTTGAGGAGGTTTTTTTGATCGCTTCTAATAATTGTTTGCGGCACTTTTCGGGCAATGAAGACAAATTCCCAATTGCATTTAAACGCACACCATTATCCATTAAAGTTCTAGTTTCCTTGCTGATGGTTGAAACCAGGAGTTCCATTAACGCCAATACCTCAAGTTTTGGTCTGTTCCAATTTTCGGTTGAAAAAGCATATAATGTTAGGTACTTAATCCCGAGTTCAACTGCACCTTCAACTGTATCACGAACTGCAAAAATACCGTTTTGATGACCAAAAACACGAAGTTTTCCCTTCTCCTTTGCCCAACGGCCATTCCCGTCCATAATTATAGCTATATGTAGTGGAAGGCGTTCCTTATCTATCTTTTCAATCAAGCTCATTGACTAAGTTTAACATTCAAAACCAAAGCAATTAATTTAAGGCGAAAGCAAAAATCACCAAAAAAATCATTTACAACTACATAACTGCTCCAAAATTTCGAGCTGCAAAGTTATCACTTAATTGCATTATTCTGCTACAAGAATTAAAACAGATTAAAATTGACCATTGAAATTCATAAATGACATATTTTATTTAAATCCAGGAGCAATTAGGTTGTTAATGATATTTCATTCCATTAATTTAAACTGAATTTATTTTTATGTAGCACATATCAAATCATACAGAGCGGACATGTAACAGAAGCAAATACTATTTTTACTTAATTTTCTTACACTTAAAAAGTAGGACATTTGAATGAAATAAACGTATATGTCAACCCTACTCCGGCAAACATATACGTATCCCTGGGCCTAAAATCGCCCCTTTGTGTTCCGGGAGTACCAATTTTCGGCGCAATTGAACGGTCAGCAAGAATGTTGGTTAACGAACTAGCAGGAGCTTCTACAGTAAAATCAATATATCTTCCACTAATGTCATCCAGGTAATCTGTAAAGGCTGTACGATATCCAATTTCAGCAAGAAGTGTCCAGTGCCCGCTAACATTATATTTTATTCCTGCACCGTAAGGCACGCTGATAGCACTCTTTTTATAGGCAACATTCTCAGTCTGTACTAAGCGAAGTTCAACATCCTCACCATTATAATTTGTCAATGGATTATAGGAAAAAGAAGCTATACCTGTAAACAGATAAGGACTAAATTTTCTAATCGCATAACCAAAATAAGCGCCTGCAATATATTTGAAAAGATTCATTTCAATTTGCATGGATAGCTCAGAAACCGGTGAATTAAAATCAAGATTACGTGCTAACTGAAAAGCATTGGAAGACCTAGCATCACTTCCCTGGACATTTCCTTGCATAAAATTTAGCTTTGCAGACCAATATTCATCAAAGTTCCGTTTAATTTGAACTCCAAAAGCTGGATCTGTAAGTTTATATGGTTTAACAGGATTTATATCGCCCATATAGCCAGCACCGCCTAAAAATCCTCCAAATTCCCAAGTCTGCGCTGAACTAAAGCTGTTGTTTAAGAGCAAAATAATAATAACTGATAATCTACGCATGAATGCAGAAGCTATTCTTAATAATTTCGGGTATCAATTCCCCAAAGTAATTTATTCCTTAACGTGGATAAATAGTTTTCATTATTCAGTCTGATCAAATTGATTCCAAAATCAGCCTTTTTAACTTTCACTTTTATTGAAGTATCTATTACCTCTGTTCGGGAATCACATGTAAGAAGGTATTTTGAACTTCTTCCCTCGATTTCAAATGAAAGTATATTGGTATCTGATAAGACGATTGGGCGAACATTAAGATTATGGGGCGAAATTGGTGTTACAACCATATTCCCAGATCCAGGAAAAACAATTGGACCACCACAACTCAAAGAATAAGCGGTTGATCCTGTTGGCGTTGCAACAATAAGTCCGTCTGCCCAATAGGAATTCAAAAAATCTCCATTTAGATAGGCATGCACGATCATCATAGCTGAGGTATCCCGTTTATGGATTGTTACATCATTCAAAGCGAAATTTTCATTCCCGAATAGTTTAAGCTCTGATTCTATGCAAAGCTGGACACGCCTGTCTAGGGTAAAGTCCTTGCTTACCAGACTTTTCATGGCACTTGCAATATCATTTTTATTAATACTTGCCAAAAAACCTAAACGTCCGAAGTTTATGCCAATTACCGGAATATTAGAATCTCGAATCAGCGTAACAGTGTCAAGTAAGGTACCATCACCCCCCAGACTGATCATTACATCAACACTGGAATCAATCAAATCATTATAATTCCGAAAGATTTGAAACTTCTTTGGGAAAAATATTTTCCCTGAAATGAAGTGATTATATTTATCATACACAAAGGCCTCAACTGAATGTTCTGCTAGGCTGTCGAAAACCTGCTGAACATGAGGTAATACACTATTGTTGAATTGCCTGCCGTAAATTGCAATCTTCATGTTTTATTTTTAGATATCGAGATAGTTCATTAGCTGATCGTATCGGTCTGAAGTACCATCATCTGATTTTATATCATTAAAGGTAGCCTTGATATGATAATCATATCTAAGAAAAGATGCTATAATTGAGGACAAATCTGTACGATTAAGCTTTAAGGTGATTTCAAGTTTTGTTGAATCTTGAAATGACTGAACGTAAGAGCTTAGTATTTGAGCATTGTCTGATTCTACAATCTGCGAAATATGCGCCAATGAATTATTTCTGTTTGTAATCTCGAGAATAATTATGCCCCCGGGTTCCTTCACTGATGTAATTGTGGCAATATGTTCCAACATTGTGTTTATGGAAATAAGACCTTTGTAGTTTTGGTTCAAATCAAGAACAGGAACAAGACTTAATTTCTGTTCGTGAAATAGTCTGATAACATCATAAACATGTTGATCCTCAAAGACAAATGGATTATGAAGCGATAAACTTAAATTGCCCACGGGAGTACTGAAATCATGAACTTCTATTAAATCTTCTTCAGATACAAGTCCAATAAATTGTTTTTCATTAACAATTGGAAGATGGTTAACACGAAACTCGCTCATCCTTTCATACACTTTCTGAATGGTATCAGAAGTTCTTAGAGCTGGGATACTATCCGATATGAGTTCGTATGCAAACATAGAGCTTGTGCTAATAGATACGATCTAAAAACTTTCTTAAATGTGCATTGAATTCAACAGGCCTTTCCATCATTGGAGCATGACCACATAAATCAACCCAATTCAATTCAGAATCAGGCAATAACTGATTGAATTCTACTGCCACATCAGGAGGGGTTATTTTATCATCTTTACCCCATATAAGGCAGACAGGAACTTTAATTTTGTGAATATCTTTTGACATATTGTGCCTGATGGCTGATTTAGCCATAGCAAGTATTTTAATCACTTTTATTCTGTCATTTACTATCTGGTAAACCTCATCTACCAACTCTTTTGTAGCGGTTGCAGGATCAAAAAAAGTGAATTCAACCTTTTCCTTAATAAAATCATAGCTTTCACGTCTAGGAAATGAACCCCCAAAGGCGTTCTCATACAAACCCGAACTACCTGTCAAAACGAGCGATTTAACATCCTCCTGATGACTGAGCGTATAGATTAAGCCAACATGGCCACCAAGTGAATTACCTAAAACGGTAATATTTTTGAGTTTTTTATACTTTACAAACTTATGTACAAACTTTGCAAGTGTTTTTACGCCAGTGGTGAGCAATGGAAAATCATAAAGTGGCAACAATGGTATTATTACCCTATAATCCTTTTTAAACTCATGTACAACATCGGTCCAATTACTAAGTGCGCCCATTAAACCATGAAGCAATAAGAGCACTTCACCTTCCCCCTCTTCAATGTATTTAAAACCGTTATCTTCTTTTATCTCGAACTCCATAGAATCGTTAAGTACAATTTGCCTTTTATCTGCTAAGGTATAAGTCTAAAAGTTATTTCAATATAAAAACTTATTTTATTAGAAAGAAAATAAGTCATAATTGTAAATTCAAACTGAAATGATGTAAAAAAATCAACTAAGTAATTCTTTTACAAGTTCAGAAATAGTTTTTCCATCAGCCTTCCCCGCCAATTCCTTGCTTGCTACTGCCATCACTTTGCCCATATCTTTAACACCCGAAGCACCAGTTTGGCTAATTATCAGTTTAATCAATGATTCAACAGCACTTCTATCTAATTGTTTTGGCAAATAAGCCTCTATTACCTGCAACTCTTCCTGTTCAATCTGGTATAGGTCCTGGCGATTTTGAGACTGATAAATATCTGAAGACTCTTTACGTTGTTTAGCAAGTTTTTGAAGAACCTTTATTTCAGCTTCTTCGGTAAGTGCCTCCTGGGCTCCCTTTTCTGTTTTAGCAACTAATAATGCAGCTTTAATAGCCCTGAGTCCGCGTAAACGGATACTATCCTTACTCAACATGGCGGATTTAATATCCTGATCAATATTTTGTTGCAGAGGCATTTCCTGAAATGATTTTAAATTGGTTAATCAATATAGCAAAACTACACAATCCTGAGTAGTTGGAAATAAATTTTCTACTTATTCCTATAATTACGCTCAGAAATTATTCTTTCAAATGATGTGAAGTACTTGCTTGTGCGCTTGGCATTATAATCATATCATTTATGTTTACGTGAGCCGGACGAGAAACTGCAAACCAAATGGTTTCAGCGATGTCCTGTGCATGCAGGGGCTCATAACCTTCGTAAACTTTTTTTGCCCTTTCCTGATCGCCGTGAAAACGAACCTGAGAAAATTCAGTATCAACTGCTCCGGGATGTACACCCGTAACTTTAATCTTGTGAGGCAGAAGGTCTATCCGCATTGCTTTATTTAATGAATCTACTGCGTGTTTAGTTGCGCAATACACATTGCCATTTAGATAGGTTTCTTTGCCGGCAATCGACCCCAAGTTGACTATATGTCCAGATTTATGTTTGATCATCCAGTTGGAAACAACTTTAGTCACATATAGTAAACCCTTAATATTGGTATCAATCATGACTTCCCAATCAGCTGTGCTTCCAGCGTTAATTGGATCCATTCCTTGGGATAAACCTGCATTATTTATCAAAACATCAACTTTTTTCCAATCTTCGGATAAAGTTTCAAGAATTGCAACCTCTTCCTTATTCCGTACATCCATTGTCAAGAGCTTTACTTGAATACCGTATTTAGTGATTAGGTCATCAGCGAGCACACTTAAGCGCTCAGTACGGCGTCCGGTAAGGATAAGATTATATTTTTGTTGGGCAAACAAGCGGGCACATGCTTCGCCAATACCAGCAGTTGCACCTGTTATTAGAGCTATTTTTGACATAATTATTTAAAAGTCCGAAATTAATGAATTCTATTGAATTGCTATTCAAAATACAGGCTGAACTGAAAATTGCGTACAAACAACTTATCTATCGGTGCGATATATGGGTTATCAAGTCTGTCGTTATCCTTAAGTACACTTTTAAATGATTGAGCGAATTTGATCTCAGGAGACATTTTGAAAAATTCAAAATAAAGATCGAATCCAAAACCTGCTTCATACCATAAGGTATTTTTATTGTTTTTGAGAAATTTTGCATCCGGACTCAGAGCAATATCATCTGTTTTTTTTTTCGAAGTAATGTCAGTAGAATATTTCGCTCCAGCGATCATATAAGCCCTGAAATTTCGCCTTCTGTCAGATTTGAGCTTTAAACCTACCGGCAAATCCATTAATGTTGCATGAACGGTCCTTTGGATGTTAAAAGCTTGATTTTTAAATTCATAGTTTATAATTCTATCGGAAAAAACCATTGCGGGTGTAAAACGCACGTTAGCATTGTCTCCGAGCCTATAATCAGAAACAAATCCTAATCCAAATCCTTGTGTAATAGGTGAAGCAAGACTTATCAATTCACTATTGATCATTGGAAGTCCGTTAAAAGGATCAATAAATGGCCCTTTCCATTCTGCAAGCTTCAATATTTTAAACTCGGAGGCAACGTATTGAAATGTAAAACCAAAATGCAGTTGTTCCCCATCAACACCACCGCCCCAGCTTTCCTGAGCAGATATTCTGTTTATCGAAAAAATAAAAAATAAAAACAGAAGGATATGTTTCTTCATTTTATTCCAGTGTAGATGGAGCAAATTCCAAACGTCAGCGGACGGAACTTCGTATCTTTGAACCCAACTTTTTTCATCATAGAATCAAAATTAGCTCCATCAGGGAAAGAAGCTACAGATTCAGGCAGGTAAGTATATGCACTACTATCCTTAGAAAACATTCTTCCTACTGCGGGGGTAATGTATTTGAAATAGAAATTATATGCTTGCTTTACAGGAAAAACTCTGGGTTTTGAAAACTCGAGAATAACAGCCTTACCTCCAGGTTTTAATACGCGAAGCATATCACTCAGACCTTTTTCAAGATTCTCAAAATTTCGGACACCGAATGCTACAGTTACCGCATCAAAAGAGTCATTATCAAATAATAATTTTTCAGAATCACCAAGCTGCACCTCAAAAACATCCTGCATTCTTCTTTTAATAATTTTCTGATCTGCTATCCCCAGCATCCCGGCTGAGATATCAACTCCAGTAACCTTTTTTGGTTTAAGGATTTTTATCGCTTCAAATGCAAAATCACCGGTACCAGTTGCAACATCCAGAATGTGGGAAGGTTTATGTTTAATTAATTCTTTGATTGCTATTTTTCTCCATATTCTGTCAATACCCATCGATAGAAAATGGTTCAAAAAATCATACGTTCCAGAAATATTATTGAACATACTTGCTACCTGCTCTTTTTTGGTAGCATCCGAATCCTGATAAGGTCTGACTGTTTTTGACATATTATGCAAAGATAATGGAATTAAGTACTGAGATTGTAAACAAGAGAATTCCATCCATAAAAATTATCACAATAATCAAAATATGACGCTCTGCAGATTGATTTAAAATCCAGGAGTTCAAACATTGGAAGCAATGTTCTACCTTTGCACCATGATCATAAAAAGCGCAGAATTTCAATGCAGTAATACTAGAACCGATAAACTACCGGCTCCAGAATTACCGGAGTATGCCTTTATAGGTCGTTCAAACGTAGGCAAATCCTCGCTGATCAACATGCTGGTACAACGAAAAGGGCTCGCAAAAACCTCTCAAACACCGGGTAAAACACAGTTAATTAACCATTTTCTAATCAATGAAAATTGGCAGCTTGTTGATCTTCCGGGTTATGGATACGCAAGGACCTCTAAAAGTAACCGTGGTGAATGGTCAAAATTCATCAGCTTTTATCTTCGAAACCGCGAGAATTTGCAATGTGTATTCGTACTGATTGATAGCCGGCTGGATCCACAAAAAATTGATTTAGAATTCTGTACCTGGCTTGGTGAAAACGGCCTACCATTCCAGCTAATTTTCACAAAAGCTGATAAGCAATCAAGTGTGAAGACAGACCAAAGCATTGCGAAATTCAGAAAAGCCCTGCTGGAAATTTTTGAAGAGGTGCCCCAGCATTATATTACTTCAGCAGAAACACAGGAAGGTCGTGATGATTTGCTAAATTTTATTAATGACCTAAACAAAAAGTTTACCAGGTAATTCAGTATTCGATTAAATCAAAGCTGATTTCTACCTATAGAATCCTGAATAAAAAACAGATAAACCTGATGAACAAATACTTTTCGCTTGTATTATTTGCCCATACTGTTTTTGCAATGCCTTTTGCTATTATAGGCTTTTTTCTTGCAATCACTACCACAACGTATGAGTTTGACTGGTTCAAACTATTCCTCATGCTTTTGTGTATGGTTTTTGCACGTAATGCAGCGATGGCATTCAATCGTTACCTCGACAGAAATATTGATGCTCAAAATCCAAGAACTGCAATCAGGGATATCCCTTCAGGGCGCATCAGTTCAAAAGAAGCTTTACTCTTTACCATTGTGAACAGCATTTTATTTATTCTAACGACCTTTCTGATCAACAAACTCTGTTTTTATCTTTCTCCTGTAGCGCTAACAGTTGTACTGGGTTATAGTTATACAAAAAGGTTCACTCCCCTTTGCCATCTCATTTTAGGGCTGGGCCTTGCCCTTGCACCAATCGGGGCTTATCTGGTTGTTACTGGAGAATTTGCAATGCTTCCCATCTACTTTTCACTGGCCGTTTTATGCTGGGTAAGTGGTTTTGATATTATCTATGCGCTACAGGATGAAGAGTTCGACAGACTAAATAATCTAAATTCTATACCGGCCTGGCTTGGTAAAGAAAATGCATTAAGAGTATCATCATTTTTGCACTTACTTGCAGTGGTATTTGTGACTCTACCCTATTTTAATACCGATTTATCCTGGTTTTATCTTGCCGGAGTCCTGTTTTTCATCCTGCTATTGATCTACCAGCATACGTTGGTAAAACCTGATGATTTATCGAAGGTTGACCGGGCTTTTTTCACAACAAATGGAATCGCCTCGGTAGTGTTTGCCATATTTTTTTTACTGGATGCTTATCTGAGAAATCAATTATAATATGAACGATCTTAAAATCTATAAAAAACAAAGAACCTATATATCTGCAGATCTAAATATGCAATGGGAATATCTTGAACCTATTTTCAATGAGTTGATTAACAGATCAATAAACTCCGTTTCTGAATTAGGCCAATGGCTCCGCGACCGCAGTGAAATTGAAGCTGCATTAGAAGAAGATTTTGCCTGGAGGTATATAAGAATGACCTGCGATACCACTGATGAAAAACTTTTGAATGACTTTCAATTTTTCGCAACTGAAATCGAACCAAAAATTGCTCCACTCAATAATGAATTGAACCAAAAATTTATACAGTGTCCATTTGCGGAAGAACTGGATAAGGCTAAATACTTTGTCTATGTCCGCGGAATAAAAAAGGCACTCGAACTCTTTCGGGAAGAAAATATACCTCTGTTAACCCAAATACAGGTTGAGCAGCAAAAATATCAGGGTATTACAGGTTCAATGTCAGTCATAATAAGCGGTCAGGAATACACTTTGGAACAAGCCGCAGTTCTTTTGAAAGATACCGACCGTAAAATAAGAAAAGAGGCTTGGGAAGCCATCACTGCCCGCAGACTGGAGGATAAAGAAAAACTGGACGAATTATTCAATTCATTATTAAAACTTCGTCATCAGGTTGCCTTAAATGCGGGCTTTGAAAACTTCAGAGATTATATGTTTCAGGCACTCGGGCGTTTTGATTATAGCCCTGGCGACTGCTATGACTTTCATAAAGCTATTCAAAAGGAAATTGTCCCAATTTTAAAAACACAGGCTGAAAATCGTCTCAAAGCACTGAATTTAAGTGAATTAAAGCCATGGGACATGGATGTTGATATTTCCGGAAAGGCAGCTTTGAAACCATTCCGTAATGGTGAGGAATTAATTGAAAAGTCTATTCAATGTTTTCGCGGACTTAGTCCGTATATAGGTGAAAGACTAGAGATAATGAAAGCAAATGGCTTTTTCGATGTCGACAGTCGCAAGGGAAAAGCCCCTGGAGGCTATAATTATCCACTTGCAGAAAGCGGTGCTCCTTTTATCTTCATGAATTCTGCCGGAACATTCAGAGATCTGACTACCATGGTTCATGAAGGCGGTCATGCCGTTCATACATTTATTTCGGCAGGACTTGAATTAAATGACTTTAAGCACCTTCCATCAGAAGTTGCAGAACTGGCATCCATGAGTATGGAGCTTATTTCTATGGATCATTGGGATAAATTCTTTGATAATTCTGAAGATCTGATTCGCGCCAAGAAAGACCAGTTGAAAGATGTCTTAAAAACACTCCCCTGGGTTGCTGTAGTGGACCAATTTCAGCATTGGATTTACACTAATCCTGACCACACAAGTGAGGAGCGCTCAGAAGCATGGACAAAAATTTTGGAATCATTTGGAAATAATTTTACCGACTGGTCTGAGCATCAAGCTGCATTGAAAAATCTCTGGCAAAAACAACTACATATTTTTGAAGTTCCCTTCTACTATATTGAGTACGGAATTGCACAGCTGGGTGCCATTGCAGTCTGGAAAAACTATAAGGAAAACCCTGAAAAAGGACTGTCAAGCTATCTTGAAGCTTTAAAACTTGGCTATACCAAAACAATTAAAGAGATCTATGAAACAGCAGGAATCGAGTTTAACTTTACTGCTTCCTATGTGAAAGAGTTGGCAGATTTTGTGCAGGCAGAGTTAGATAAACTCGATAGACAATAATATCAGAGACAACAATAGTATCCTAAATAAGTTCTTTTGGTAATGTTTAGATCATTCAAAAGGCATTAAGCCTCATGTGAATTATAGTATGTTTTTTTGCTGATCTGTAAATAACGGTGACAGCTTTTTCAACTATATTTTTCTGTTTAAAACTAGCATTTCACGGCCGAATTACGCATTCTTGGCTTCATCGAGAATATAAATTATTGGTTTATCCAGATTCTGAAAAAAACAGAATCAAACTAAAAAGAAATAAGAGTATCCCCCTTAGTTCTCATGTTGATCCTTTCCAAACAATTTCCCATTTAACTTTGATGAATGATACCATTGCGTATTTTCAAGCCACCAAATTAGGTGAAAGGTCATTACTACAGCAACGATTGCGCCTGCAATGATATCTTCCATAAAATGTTGAGCAAGATATACCCTTGAAAATGCAGTTAAAGCCGCAACCGGAATAATTATCCAGTGCCGCTGTCTGTGGGGAAGTATATAACTCAAAATTACCGCAAGCGTAAATGCAGAGGCCGTATGCCCGGATGGGAAACTGTTCCACTCATTAACCGGATAACCTTCAATTGTTCTTATTGGAAAGATATTCTCAAAATATTTTAATGGCCTTGGGGCATTAAACAAATGTTTAAGCAGCTGAATAACTAGGGAGTTATAGAGAAATGCGATTGCAGCCAGTACTGAATAGCGAAATTTAATAAAGAGTAATCCCAATACTACCAGAACAGTCATCATTCCATCTCCAAGCAGCGTATTTAGCTTGAAAAACTGGTCAAAAAAGTCATTATGGTGATTATTTATCAGTAAAAAGAGATCAGCCTTAGTAAATAAGAGCATGAGAATGAAGCCCAGCAGTATCAGAATAAAAAAAGGGATTAAGAAGTAACGTTCAGGAAGGAGAATTTCAGTAAGGCTTTTTTTCATTATTCTGTATCAATGTACATTCAAAACTAAATAATTTTTATGTTTGATTTCTAAACCAGTATAATTACCAGAATATGTCAAGAAACCTTTTCAGGAAGAAATCGATTGAGTTGATTATGAAAGACCGCGAGGCAGGATTTTCGGATGCCGAGGTCCAAGATCAGCAGTTAAGAAGGGTTCTTTCTGTCAAAGACCTTACTCTAATGGGTATTGCTGCGGTGGTAGGTGCCGGAATTTTTTCTACCATTGGAAATGCCGCCTTTAATGGAGGTCCGGGTGTCAGTATACTTTTTGTAATCACAGCCATTACCTGCGGATTCTCTGCACTTTGTTATGCAGAGTTTGCTTCAAGAATACCTGTTGCAGGAAGTGCTTACACTTATGCTTATGCTTCTTTTGGAGAACTTATAGCCTGGATAATTGGCTGGGACTTACTTATGGAATATGCGATAGGTAATATTGCGGTTGCTATATCCTGGAGTGAATATTTTACCAATTTACTGGAGGGTTTTAATATCCATATTCCAGCTTACCTGACTATGGATTATCTCTCGGCCTCCAGAGCTTACAAAGAGGTACTTGCAGCCGGAACAGATTTAAGTGGGATCAGTACGAAAGTTCAAATTGCAGCCAAGGCTTGGGAAGCTGCACCGGGATCGGGCAATTTAAAATTCATCGCAGATATTCCGGCTTTAGGCATCGTTTTCCTGATTACCTACCTGGTTTACATCGGTATACGGGAAACTAAAAGAGCTACAAATGCTATGGTAATCCTGAAAATTGCTGTAGTTATTGGAGTTATAATACTTGGATTTTTCTATGTTCAACCTGCAAACTGGAGTCCTTTTTTACCAAATGGTTTTGAAGGTATGATGAAAGGTGTATCAGGAGTTTTCTTCGCATACATAGGCTTTGACGCCATTTCTACAACTGCAGAAGAGTGCAAAAATCCACAGAGAGACCTACCCAAAGGAATGATTTACTCCCTGATTATCTGTACCATTCTATATATCCTAGTGGCATTGGTTCTAACTGGAATGGTAAGTTATAAAGAACTTCAGGTAGAAGACCCATTGGCCTTTGTATTCAAAAATATCGGACTTGACAATATCAGCTATATTATTTCAATAAGTGCTGTAATAGCTACTGCAAGTGTATTATTAATATTTCAAATGGGTCAACCCCGTATCTGGATGAGCATGAGCCGGGACGGCTTATTGCCAAAGAAATTTTCAAGTATTCATCCGAAATATAAAACCCCCTGGTTTGCAACACTGATAACAGGACTCGTGGTGTCTGTACCTGCCCTATTTATGAACCTCACTGAAGTAACTGACCTAACCAGTATCGGAACACTCTTTGCATTTGTACTCGTATGCGCCGGTGTTTTGTTGCTGCCTAAGGAGGATATAAATGATTCCAATCAAAAGCGCTTTCGTATTCCCTATATCAATTCGAAATACATCGTACCTACATTATTGATAATTATTTTTGTACTACTCAAAGAGCCAATTCTATCCCTATTTGAATACAAAGGCGATTGGCATGTATACAAGGATAAATTACCTTATTTCCTTTTTATTATAGCCGCCATTGCGATGGCAATACTTTCTTTCAGAAAAAATCTATCACTTATTCCTGTTCTTGGGATGCTGAGTTGCTTATATCTCATGACTGAACTTGGATATACCAACTGGATCAGGTTTCTGATATGGCTGGGCTTAGGACTGATAGTCTATTTCTCTTATAGCTATCACAAAAGCAATCTGAACAACAAAAATCAGTAGGAAGAACTATAAATTTCAATCTGAAATTGCATTTCAGGCAAATTGAAAAATAAATAGAAAAGGGGCATTTTTTTTTATAAAAATTGCCCCTTTTGTTAGAATTTATTAAAAACCTCTTAATTGAAGGTTACACTTTCTTCAGTGTTGATGATCTAAATCGACTCTCTTCAATTCACTGGTATCCTGAGTAGAAATAATTAAAGGAACTCTTTCAATAGTTACAAAACTTACATCCAGACCAAATCCTCGCTCTTCTGAAAGCGAAAACTTCTTCAGAATAAAATAGTAATCCATGATGAATCTATCAACAAAGCTCAACACATTTGCTTTTGATAATACCTTGTCTAAAACAACAAATCTGAAATCACCAATGATTTTGTATTTGTTGAGAGAATTATATTTACTGATGATATCTACTTCGTTGTTTCGTACCAATTCTTCTACAACTTTTCTGAATAAGACATTAATTTGCTGTTCTACTCTGAAGCCTAGTTTAAAATCAATCCGGATAAGTTTATTTGGTATCAGAAATTCAACTTTATAATCCCTTGTAAAAGGCTCGTCGGTAACA
>Ga0164293_10002500_pt1 | contig 15576 bp, 13 predicted proteins | sample GEODES118metaG_FD_111487 | JGI IMG/M metagenome (GOLD analysis project Ga0164293, IMG submission 111487) | Eutrophic lake water microbial communities from Lake Mendota, Wisconsin, USA - GEODES118 metaG | ecosystem: Environmental > Aquatic > Freshwater > Lake | place: USA: Lake Mendota...
CTGCAGTATCCCGAGGTGAATTTCCAATTCGTCGGCTTCCCCAAGGAAGTCAGCCTGCGCAATGGTCGGCCTGAAGCCCGGACTGGCCTGCAGTTTGAGCCGCTGACGGTGGCAATGCTGGAAGACTCGGGATTGGAGGGAGAATCACTACTCCGCCGCGCAGAACAACTGCTGCCACTTCGGGGATTTGAACTGAGCGATGGCTTGGCCTATTTCTACCTCTGCCAGGCCGCGAATCAGGAAGACCGAGCCTTGGGGGTCTTTAAACAAGCGCTGCAGCGGCGACCGGCCGCCGTGGGAATCCACCGGCTCTACCAAAACCTCTGCGATCGCGAGGAAGAGAAAGCCGAGGAGTTAAATCAATTTTATGACGAGCAGGTACAGGCAGAGCCCACCAACGCGGACTTGCTCTATCTTCGATCCTGTCTGGAGTCCAAGTACTCACTGGCCGGGCCGTTTCTCGATCGAGCGATTGCGGTGGCTCCGGAACACGCCGAATCCTGGATGCGGATCGGTTACGGGATGTTTTCCAGCAGCAGGTTTGCCGAGGTGCAGAAACTGCAGAGCGAAAAGCAGAGTCTCCTTCAGGACTGGGAATTGAATGATGAGATCCTGTTTGCGACGCGCAGCTATTCTCAGCTGTTTACCCGATTTTCCCAGAGAGAACCCGACCTGGAAGCCTTCCTGGAAGTACGACGACTTTACCACTGCACAGGGCGCGACTTTTATTCCCGTCCCAAAGACTTTGGAGAACGGAGTGTCTACTTCCGGCTCGCCGGCAAGCCTTGGGGAGAGGAAGATTCCCGTCCGGGCGAAGGAAACGGCGGCTTGGCACAAGCGGCCCGACTGCGGCTGGAGCCCGGGGAGAACTGGACGCTGCAGGTGTACTCGGCTTTTCTGGAGAGGAATCGCGAGCAGCTAAAGCAACTTTTGGGGAACGTCCACCCGCAGATCGAAGATCCAAGTTACTGGAAATTTCTCTACGAACTGGAGTATGGCAGCCTGATCGCTTTGGCCAAAATCGTGGATGACTGGGAAGATGAAGTCGAGGCGGAAGTGGAACTGCTGGTGGCTCTGCGCCTCTGGCTGGAGGACGAAGCAGAGCAAGCCGAAAGTTGGCTGTCCAGCGCACAAAAGCGATTGGCCGGCGAGGGGCGGAATGGGCGAGCATGGAGTGAATTACTGGGCCGCTGCCGTACGGAAGTGGTGACGGCCGCCGAGATCCGCGATCTGCTTGAAATGCCTCCGCTCAAAGCAATCCATGCGGCCGTGATCGCCGCATTTGCTCCGATACCCGATCCGGAAGTGATCGAGTTGGCGCGACTGTACAACTACGACTTGAGCTCGCCTCACCAGCTGATCGAGCGCGTCTTGAACAAGGCCAGCGGCGTCGATCCGGGCCAATAAGTTGCGCTGGCTCAATTCAAGTTGCCGCGCGACTATTCCATATTCGAACGGTTATCAGCGGCGGGGTAGCTGCTGGCGAATCAGCCGGGCCAGACGCGCGGCCGCCGCACTGCTTTCTGCGCAGACGGTGAGATGCCCCATTTTCCGCCCCGGCTTGGGATGCTCCTTGTCATACAGATGGAGATAGGCCTCGGGGACGCGACTGACTTCTTCCCAGCGCGGCGGGCCATGCTCCCAGAGATCGCCGAGCAAATTGGCCATGGCAGCCGGACGAACTTGACGGGTGGAACCCAGTGGCAGACCGCAGATGGCTCGCAGCTGCTGTTCAAACTGGCTGGTGGCATGAGCTTCGATCGTCAAATGCCCAGAATTGTGGGGACGGGGGGCAATCTCGTTTACCAGCACATCGCCCGAATGGGTCCAAAAGAACTCGATGCAGATCAGCCCCACCAGTTCGAACGCGCTGGCTACTGCATGGGCGATTTCGAGGGCAGCCTTGGCCGGCGCTGCGGGGATCCCGCTGGGGGATGTCGAGACGTCGAGAATGTGGTTGGCGTGTTCGTTGTAGATCGGCTCGTAAACGGCCAGCTCGCCGGCAACACCCCGGGCGACAATGACAGAAAACTCGCCTGCCAACTCGACAAACTGTTCCAGGGTAGCGGGCCGCGATCCAATTGCCTGCCAAGCGGTAGCAAACTGCTCCGGGGTGCGGATCACAAATTGACCTTTGCCGTCGTATCCGCCTCCCGACGATTTCAAGACGGCCGGACAGCCAACCTTTTCCACCGCAGCCGGGAGTTCGGCCAGCGTCGGCACCACGGCAAAGCGGGGCAGCGGAATTCCGTGACTGGCCAAAAACTGTTTCTCGCGAATCCGATCCTGTGTCGCGTGAAAGACGTGCGGGCCGGGGCGAATGGGGACCCGCTCAGGAACCCAGCAGAGCGGTTCGCTGGGGACATTCTCAAATTCAAAGGTCAGGACATCGATTGAGTCGGCGAATTGGCGAAAGGTTGCCTCATCATGGTAGTCGGCAACATCAACGCGATTGGCAAACGGCGCCGCCGGCGCATCGAGCTCCGATGTCAGAACGTGAACACGATATCCGCTGCGGCGGGCAACCAGCGCCAGCATCCGTCCCAGCTGGCCTCCCCCAAGTACTCCAATTGTTTGGCCAGGCAAAATGGCTCGACTCATAGCTCGGAGTCCTGCAAGACTTCATCCCTGAGCTCAGCTCGATACTGTTCGTGGCGAGTCATCAGGGGAGCTCGGGAGAGGGCCAGAATGCGCACTGCGAGCAAGCCTGCATTTTTTGCTCCGGCAGTTCCGATCGCCAGCGTTGCGACCGGCACCCCGCCGGGCATCTGCACAATCGAAAGCAATGAGTCGAGCCCGGACAACGCTTTGCTTTGAACCGGCACGCCAAGCACTGGCAGGCTGGTTTGTGAGGCGACCATTCCGGGAAGGTGAGCCGCGCCGCCGGCGCCGGCGATGATTACCTGTAATCCGCGACTCGCAGCAGTGCGGGCATACTCGCACATCCAGTCGGGGGTCCGATGAGCGGAGACCACGCGACACTCATGAGGGACTTCGAATTGAGTCAGGATATCTGCTGCGGCCCGCATGGTATCCCAGTCACTGCGACTCCCCATGATGATGCCGACAATCGGCGGGGGGCTATTGGTTTCCGTCATGTCACCGCTTTCCTGTGTGATGTGTTGCTCTGGGTGCTGAGTTGCTGCCGCGGCTCGTGGTTACCGCGGCTCCATCATCGCAGCAGCATTTCCTGCCTGCGGTTTTTCCTGCCTGCAGATCCGTTTGCCTTGCTGCTGGAGTCAGCGACGTTTTGTAGCCGCCAATCTCAATCGGCGTTTGGAGTCCAGATAGTGGCGGAAACCGTTCCCACGCAAGTAGAAGCTTTAGATTCCCGCGCGTGTGGGAGCGTGTCAATCTCCCGGACAAGTCGGCTCAACTCACGTCCAGTAGGCGGGACACGCTGGCGGCGTCGTAGTAGGCTTGGCAAACCGCTTCCAATTGCTGAAACAATGGATGGTTCGCCGGGAGCGACTCGCTCAGGGAGTTCCCGAAATCCAGCAATTGCCGGCGGAGAATTTCCAGGGTTGCCTGCACCATTTGAATGTTTAATTGTTGACCGCGAAGTTGCTCCCGCTCCTGCAACAGTGCGGCTTCCTGCATCAAGGCGTTGAGCTTGAGGTCAGTCTGTTCGGTTTCCAGTTCGTTTCGCCGACGGCGGAGATAGTCCGCAATCTGTTCGACTTGGGTGGAAAGCGAGCGCCAACTATCGCGGCTCGGGGAACTGGGGCGAACCGGAATCGGCTGCCCGCGAGCAGCGTCTGCCGCGGTGGCTGGCCGAGCGGGTTGTTGCGCTTCCACTCGAGCCAAATGAGGCGGAACTGATTGCGAAGCTGTTCCGTGCGGAGCCGAGGGCAAAGGCGGCGCGGCGAAAGGGGGTGCGGCAACTGCGACGAAATGCTGGCCGGCAAGCTGCGGACTTGAGGCGGGAGAAGAGACCTTGGTTCCGACAACCGCTGGCGACTTGGGCGGAGCGCTCGCGGCTGAAGGGGGACTGAATTGCGATAGCCCCATCGTGTTCTGACCAACCGTGTTCTGACCAACCGGCGTCTGACCAACGCTGGCCTGTCCCAAAGTTGCATGAGGGCTGTCAACTCGCAGTGCCTGATTTTGGCGCTGCAAATAGTGGGACATTCCAGGGGGTGTCTGATCGATGCTGGGAATGTGAGGAAAACGGATTGGCTGGTCGGGTGAACGAGTGGGCACCGTACTGGTTGCCGAATCAGTCCCGGCGGCGGGAATCGCCGGAGGAGGGGCATCGTTATGTGGATCGAAGGGGGCAAAAGCGGCAGACATCGGCGAACACCGGAGGCGTGGCTCTGACAGAGACTGGTACCGTCGGGATATCGGCGAGGGAACTGGAGCTGCGGAAAAACCCTCGGAAAATATCGGCCTGTAGCGGTTGTAGAGCCGCTTTTTCGGGAAAAATGCGGGGTTCAGCCTGGCTGGACTCTTCGCTGTTGCTCCTTAAACCCGACGGTGGAACAATAGTAGGCTGGTGAAATCCCGAGGGCCCGAAAGCCGCTTCACCAAATCCCCTCTCAGGACCCGTTGCACATGAAGATTGAACCACTCGGCGACAAGATTGTGGTCAAGCGGCTGGAACAGAACGAACGCACATCCGGGGGAATTTTCCTTCCCGACACGGCGCGGGAGAAGCCACAACAGGGGCGCGTCCTGGCGGTCGGGCCGGGGAAAATGCTGGCCGATGGCAGTCGGGCCAAGCCTCAAGTGAACGAGGGCGACCGGATCATTTTTTCAAAGTATTCCGGAACTGAAATTGAAATCAACAAGGCCGAAGTCCTGATTATCAGCGAAGCCGATGTCTTGGCAATTTCCAATTAATTCGTTGACGAGCTGGGTGTGCCCTGCGTCTCGGTGATTGAAATCCGCTGCTGAAAGCGCCTTGATTCCGTGCATGGGGAAACGATTCTGTGCATGGGGAAACCGCTCGTTTGGGGAGCTGAGTTGGTCAGCGGGCAGGATGATCTCCTTATCTTCCTGCGGTACTTTTTGGCCGGCGCCCCTGCGCAGTCGCGCTTGCAAGCCGGCACTCCCAACAGAACAATGAGCTAAGGTCCGGAGCTGAGAAATTGGCCGCTGGCCCTGTTCGACATTGTTGCTCTGGCGCTGGGTTTCACATTCGCTGGCTTTCTCATTCGTTGGGCTTCTCATTCGTTGGGCTTCTCAAGCGCTAAGATTCACAAGCTCCCAGGTTTCTCAAGCACAAGGGTCTTCTGATGCCCCGGTCCGTTTGCTCTTGGTTCGTGTTTGCCATCTGCCTTTGCGCCGTCGGAACTGTCTGGGGATGGCAGGAAGCAGCCAAGGTGGAAGTTCGTTCTGCCGAAGCCCGCAATTTGTCCTCCCAGTCGGAGCATCAAAAAACGGTTCGCGCGGGCGTTGAGTTTTTGTTGCAGAGCCAAAACCGGGAAGACGGTTCCTTCAGCAAACAACTGGGGCCGGCTGTTACGGCAATGTGTGCCTATGCCTTGCTGAGCAATCAGGTGCCGGCCGATCATCCTCAGGTCCAGAAGGCGCTCGCCTATGTAAAAGGCTTCGTCAATCCGGACGGTGGAATTTACGCTCCGGATAGTGCCGTCAAGAACTACGAAACCAGTTTGGCCATCCTGGCCTTTAAAAAAGCCAACCGAAATGGCGAGCACGACAAACTGATTGCCGAAGCGGTCGGTTTCCTCAAGCAATTGCAATGGGACGATGCCGAGGGACATCCGGAAGCAAGCAACTTTTTTGGCGGCCAAGGTTATGGCAGCGGCAAACGTCCGGATGCGAGCAATACATCTTTTTTTCTCGAAGCCCTGCAAGCAGTAGGCGAAGAGGCTGACAGTACGGCGATTCGCAATGCCACCATTTTCATGTCTCGCTGCCAGAACTTGCCCTCGGAGCACAACGCCTCCAAATTCGCGGAAGTGGTTACGGAGGAAGACCGGGGAGGTTTTATCTATTCGGCTGTCGGCAAGGGAGAAAGCAAGGCGGGTGAAACTCCAGATGGCGGGTTGCGAAGCTACGCCTCGATGACTTACGCCGGTTTGAAGAGTTTTCTGTACGCTGGCCTGAAAAAAGATGATCCCCGCGTCCAATCTGCGCTGGATTGGATCCGCCGGCACTACGATCTGAAATCCAATCCGGGAATGGGCGAACAAGGCCTTTACTATTACTACCACGTCTTTGCCAAGGCGTTATCGGCAGTGGGTGAGTCGCAGTTTGTTGACGCGCAGGGCGTAAGCCATGATTGGCGGGCGGACCTGACGAAGGAGTTGGCGAGCAGGCAACGGCCTGATGGCAGCTGGGTCAATGGCACGGACCGTTGGTATGAGTCCGATCCGAATCTGGTGACAGCCTATTCGCTGATGGCGTTGAGCTACTGCAAACCGGACGCTGGCCGCTAGGCCCACTGCGGGGAATCAACCGAGATGGCGAATTCCGTTCTGCTGGAAGTATGTGCCGGTTCGTTGGAGGACCTCGAGTCGGCCAAGGCGGGTGGGGCTGATCGCGTTGAAGTGAACAGCGGCCTGCAGCTGGGTGGTTTAACCCCCTCCCCTGCCCTTTTGGAGGAAGCCGTCAGGCTTTTCCCGCAGGGCGCGGTCGCGATGGTTCGCCCCCGGCCAGGCGGATTCTGTTACTCGGCTGCTGAGTGGCGGTTGTTTTTGCGGGACGCGGAGTTAGTGCTGGCGGCTGGGGCTGAAGGAATTGCTGTTGGAGCCCTGACCGCGGATCGAGAAATCGATGTTCCCCGAATTGACGAAGTCGTGCGACTGGCAGGTGATCGGACCGTCGTATTCCATCGAGCATTTGACTTGACGCGTGATTGGCGGCGTTCGCTGGAAATCCTGAATGAGCTGGGCGTTCAACGCGTCCTGACCAGCGGCCAAGCGAGCACAGCGATTGAGGGTGTCGCCACACTTCGGGATATGGTTGAAAGCAGCCAGCAACTGCTGGTTCGAATTCTGGCCGGGAGTGGGATTCGGGCCAATAACGTCCGGGAACTGGTGCGACGCTGTGGCGTCTCCGAGGTGCACGGAACATTTTCGCAGCAAATCCCCGACCCCGGTTATGAAGACGGACCGTTTCGGTTCGCGCCGAATGACCAACTCCGCGTCGTGGACGCTGACGAAGTTCGGACAGCCCGGCGGGAGCTGAATTCGGGAGCCGATTGAACCGTTCAGTCTGAACGGGCACAGTCTCGATTTTCACAGTCTCAAATCTCGACCTGCGGCCCCAATTCGCCAGCGGCGAAAAAGCTGATAACTGGAGACGGGGGCGCAATTCACCCCCATTCGGGTGCTGGCATTCGGAAGTTTGTGGAAAGGTCCCCGAAAGCCCGGCACGCGGCGGCGATTCCCGGTTATCCACCGCTGAAATCCACGGTCCCACCCATCGGGAGGACTAGGACCATGGGGCACCCCTCACTCAACAATCCGCCAATTTGGCTTTTTCTTCGGCTCGTGGCCCCTGTGGAGGGCCAGCCCACTGCTCAGTATTTCCCGAGCAGTCCATTAACCGGGACACCTACGGATGAAAGAACTGTTCACGCCCAAGCAGATTGCCAAGGCCATTGAGGTCAGTGAGTCCTCCATCAAGCGGTGGTGCGACCAAGGCCTGATTGCCACCAGCTATACGGCTGGAGGTCATCGTCGGGTGCGAGTGAGTGCCTTTCTGGAATTTGTCAAAACGCACGGCTACCAGATTCTGCAGCCGGAAGAACTCGGTTTGCCAGTGGCAATCGGGCAGTCCAAGCGAGCTTTGGAACTTTCGATCCAGCCCTTTCTTGACGCCCTGATGCGGGGCGACGAAATGTCTGCCCGACAGATCGCCGTCGATCTGTTTCTCGCCGAGAACAGCGTTGCCCGGATTTGCGACGAAGTGATTGCCCGCAGCTTTTGCGAGATTGGCAATCTCTGGGAATGCGGAGCGGCCGAGATCTATCAGGAAAGACGGGCCTGTGAAATCTGCCAACGAGTAATCTATGAATTGCGGGGGCTGATTCCTGCGCCCCCGGCAGAATCACCGGTCGCCATTGGCGGCACGGCTGAAGGCGATCCCTACAGTCTCGCCTCAATGACCGTGGAGCTGGTACTCCGCGACCATCGCTGGAACGCCACTTCACTTGGCTACAATCTTCCTTTTGATACCTTGCATGCCGCCATTAAGGATCACCGCCCCAAGCTGTTCTGGCTGAGTGTCAGCTACCTTCCCGACCAACAGCGGTTTGTCGATGGCTATCGCAAGCTCTACGAAGAGTTTCAGGGCGATACGTTCTTTGTCCTCGGCGGTCGGGCAATGAATGAAGAACTTCGCCGGCAGATCAAATACTCTGTGTTCTGCGATACCCTGCAACATCTCGAGGGCTTCATCGAATCGCTTTCGGGCAAGGGGAACACTCGGCGGGAAGCCAAGCCGGTCAGTTAATGCTTGGTGCTTGAAGGATGACCGGAAGAATTGCGAACGCGTTCGGCTGGTCAGGTTTCAACGCGGAGTCCGCAACTTGAGGCGCTCAACTTGAGGCGCCCAAATCGAGGCCATCATTTTGGGGCCAAGACTTCGGGGCCCCGAAAAGAAGTTGGCTTTTGCTCGGCCGGGATCAGAGGCTGAGCGGTTCCTCGGCCATCTGCCGCTCTTTTTGCGTCAGGGCGTGCATGGAGTTGAGCAACTCGACGTCGAGCTTTCGTTGCAGAACGTTGCGGCGAGAGAACATCCGCTTTTGGGTGGCCTCCATGACTGCGGGAGACATTTCCGTGACTTGCCCAAAAGAGCGAGCGTAATTTGTAAAGCTCGGGACATTCGTGGTAACGAAGCCATAGACCATGCTGCAAACACCGATCGTTTTGCCGGTGAAGACGCTGGTGTTGATTGCTGTCTTGGAATAGTCGCCAATGATGCAGCCGATAAATTGCATTCCGGTTGGGACGCGCTCGCCACTGTAGTCCATCTTGACCTCTCCATAAGTATTCTTGAGGTCGCTGTTGCAGGTACCAGCTCCGAGATTGATCCAACTGCCGAGATAGCTGTGGCCGAGAAAGCCGTGATGCTGCTTGTTCGAAAACGGCTCGATAACCGAACTTTCGACTTCGCCTCCAATCTTGGTCGTGTGACCGATCGAAACGTAATCCTTAATCGCTGCATGCTCGTTGACTCGTGTCCGGGGACCGAGGTAAAGCGGACCACGCAAGAAACAGAAGGGACCAATGGCGGTATCGTCTTCGATCAGAATCGGTCCCGCCTTCGTATTGGTCACCACAAAATCACTGATCGTAACGCTGCCGGAAACAAACACTCCATCCGCGATTTCACGGTATCGATCGCCGGAGAGGCGGAAGGCAAGATTCTCGTCGAAGATCCGCTGATTAAAGCGAATCACGTCGTGGGGAAAATCAAACAGATCCAGATTCACTGGCAATGGACTCAGATTGCGAGTGAACTGTTGCAGCGCCAGATTCACTTGTCCACAGTCGACAAGGCTGCTGCGTGCAAGATTGACTGTCGGCACAATCGCTGCGGCAATTGCTTGCGTCCCGTGCGTCACAACGAGCGGCGTGGGATTGGTGGCCAACTGCATGATCTTTTCGAGATTGGCTCGACCGGGGACAAGCCGGGCATTGAGACACAAGGTCCACGTCTCTGTCGGCTGCAGGCTGCGGCAAAGCTCCCGATGGTCCGACTGCAGCAAGGGCTGCAAATGGGGACGAACACTGGCACTGGCCTGTTCGGCAAAAATCGCTTCCACCCAATCGAGCAGGCGAAAAGAACCACAGCTGATCGTAAACGCTGGCCGACCGGTCGTAATGGGATAGAGCCGGGAAACAAATTCGTCTTCGAACAACAGAACGTTCATGGCGGGCGCAACGGTTCGAGAGGACAGACCGAAGTGGATAGCGTCAAAACTCAGGGCTGTGTTGTAGCAAACTCCCTTGGGAATGAGCAGATCGCCAACCGCGATTTCAAGAGTTCCTGGCCTGGCTCATGGAAAGCTGGGGAGTCCTGGAGGTTTGCGGTACGGCAAGCCGACCGCTGGACCTTGTTGAGAGCATTCCTGTTCGGCCAATTGCCGATGCAGCGCGAGAAAAGGGCACGACTAGCAGGTGTGTTTCAGAAACAACAGGCGCAAAAAGAAAGGCTGTGACCGCTCCGGGGGGAATGGAGCAGTCACAGCCATTCAGTCGAATTCCATGGGCCAAGCCGGTTCGCCGACCGACTTCGCCCGAGAGCCTGAGTCGTTGTTGGAGGCGGCGTTAGCAGCGGCCTTTACTTGACATTCGGCGTGGCGGCAGCCGATACGGCCGGACCCATCGCGCGGATGACTTCTTGAGTGATATCCAATTGCTTGTGGAAGACCACAGCGCGGTTAACGCCCTTGATGACGTCAGCCCGATTATTGGGATCGATTTCCTCGCTATCGAACCGCAGAACCATGACAATGCCGTGCTGTTCGGCCATTGAGGCCACAACTTGTTGCATCTTCTGATAAGTCTCGAAGTAGGCTTGGGCTTCCTTGGTCAGCAGTTCCGTCTCGGCCTGGCGAGCCTTGGTCTTGAGCGCGGTGCTTCGCTGTTCGAGTTGACCTTCCAGTTGAAACCGCTGGTCGCTGTTGGCTTCCATACCTTGCAGCTGCTGGGCATCGAGTTGCAGCTTTTCCTGCTCGGCCTTGAATGAAGCCTGATATTGTTCGGCTTCGGACTTGATCGTTTTCATCTTGGTGTCGAATTCGGCGTTAGCCTTGAACACTTTGGCGACATCCAGCACCACAACCCAGCCACCACTGGCACCGCCGCCACTGGCGGCATTTCCTTGGGCAAAGCTCAGCCCACAGCAGGTTGCAATCAATGCACACGACAAAAGAAGTGATTTACGATTCAATTTCTGTCCTCCTTGACTGGAACTTCGACTGATGAATTTTTCTTGGGCTGTCCCCGACGCAATCCATGCGAAGCAGGGGAAGCCGAGATTCGTTTCGCTAAAGCATTCCTATAAGCAACCACCGTGCCAAAAGCTGATCCGCTGTGGCAACTGGTTTCAGTTCTGCAGGAATTGACGCAGCTGGCCGGTGTATAAACCTGGCGCTGGCTGACAAATCACAGCAACAACGCTTCCCAAGCAACGACAACCCTGTGAACTTTCTACAGGCGGTGTTGTAAGGATTACATGGCTTTGGAGCAATGCAGATCGCTCGAATTTCCTTAAGTGATAGCAGCCAGCATGCTGGCAATCAGGCGCGGCGGCCAACTTCGGATTGGTTGACTTGATTGGGACCGGGTTCTGGTCTCTTCGGCCGAAGTTTCTGGTGGTCCTTCGCGCGAAGTTGTTGACTGGGATTCGTATTTCCCGCGATCCGGCTGATTGATAGACTCCGCCGCCCGGAAAACCGAGTGTGCCAGTCGCCGTCATTGCACCGCTCCTGATGGCCTTACTGCCCGCTGCGAGTGCGGACCACAGGAGCCGCTGCCGGCACTTTAGCCTTCCCCGCTCTCACCTGACGATCACCACTCATCACCAGATCCGCCATGCCAAGTCTATTGCGTCGGTTCCCGCTACTGCAGGCCCAATCACTATTCGCTTGGGCCCTACTCGCCTTGGTACTGCTCGCTTGTTCGAACCGGGCGGTGGCGAAGGGGGATGATCTGCACAGTCGCCGGCCCTTTCCCTCGCATTGGCGCGGGGAAGCCGAATTGCGGGACATTCACTTTTGGGATGGCAAGGTTGGTTGGGCGGTGGGCGACTGCGGTACGATTCTCAAGACAACTGATGGCGGGCTGACTTGGAACGAATGTCAGGCGATGCGATCGATCAAATCGCAGCAGCGAATGACGCCGGAGATGAAGGCACTGGTCAACATGTCTCGCGATGCCGCGGGGAGCCTGCCGGAGAAAACGGTAGAGGCGGTCGCCAGCCCGATCAGTGCAACTCTCTCCAGCGTCCATTTCATCGATGCCGAACGAGGCTGGGCAATCGGAGGTTACGCCGTTCCGTACGTGGATCGCACTCGGGCCGTCGTGTTGAAGACCAGCGATGGCGGTTCGACCTGGATACCACAGGCCAACGTCATGGCGCCCCGAATCCTGCAGGCGCGGTTTCAGTCGGCGACCAGCGGCTGGGCGTTTGGTGACGCCGGCCATCTGTTTCGCTCTGGATTCCTGACTACGGCTGACGGCGGCCTGAACTGGACTGCTCAAAATGACTCCGTGCGGCGCAGTTGGCTGGGCGGCGCGGTAACCAGCGGCGGGTTTGTCGGGATCGATGACTCCGGCCGGCTGCGCGTCTATCAGGGTGGACGGGTCGAAGCGGCAGTGGTCCAGCAGCGTCCATTACAGCCATTAAAAGCGGTCAGCATGTGCGATGACCAGCGAGGGTTTGCCGTGGGAGCATCCGGAACCTTGCTGGAGACGCGAGATGGTGGCGGGTCGTGGCTGGTGCCAGCGGCGATCGCAGCGTGTGCTCCGCTGCGGCACTACGACCTTCGCACCGTGGTGTGTGTTGGAAATCGGGTTTGGTTTGCCGGTAATCCCGGGACGCACATCTTCTGCTACGACTTGGATTCGGAAACATTGACGGCCAGTCGCACGGGAACACTGGTCGGCCTCAATCGCTTGACCTTTAATGGCCCCAAGTTGGGCTGGGCCTGCGGCCAGTTCGGGACAATCTTGAGAACGGCCGATGAGGGTGAAACGTGGCAAGTCCAACGTGGGGGAAGCAGCGAAACGGCGCTGTTGTTTCTCAGTTGGGACGACGGCTTGCCAGCGCTGGAAGCGATGGCCCGGAATTCCGCAGATGACGGACTCCGCGCGTTGTCGTGTCGGGTGCGAACGCGCGAGGGGAACCAGGTTTCCGCCGACCGTTCGGCCGAAGCGACCACCGCCGCTGGCTGCTTGAGCGAAGTGCAGATTGACGGCAGTGGTGCAGACCAACAGCCGACCGATTGGCCGCGGATTGAGCGTGAGTTGGTGCAGCTGATTCGCCAGCACCGGCCGCGCGCCGTGGTCTCGGCGCAGTCAATGCTGCGGGCTGCCGATGGCGCGGTGGTTGACGTCAACCAATTTCTGCAGCGCGTGATTCGACAGGCAGCGGCAGCCGAGTTCGAAAGCGAACAGGCAACGGCAACCATGACGGCACCCTGGCAAGTCTCGCAAGTATTGCTGCAGCAGGCCGGCGGTGGACACTGGCCCTTGGCCGACAATGTCTTCCTGACCCGCATCAACCGCCTGCTTGGGGATCAGGTCGCCCTCAGCCGAGCGCTATTTGACAGTCCTTTGCGCCGCGGGGAGCCCGTCGGGTTTGAGTTGATTCCCTGCGGCGACCGGATGAATCTCGATGACCGCGGCACCTTGAGCGAGGGCTTTCGCCGGCTGGGGGTACAACTACCCCAACGGGCCGGCAGCGGAGCCTCGCGAGGAAATATGCGTGAAGTTCAGGCGGCGATGACGAAAGGCTCGCAGCTGCAGAATCTGTTGGGCTATCAGGTCCGAACGACCGGCGATCAACTGGTTTGGCAACAAGCGGTCAGTCAATGGCTGCAATCGGCCGATGAGGAGACAACCGGTATCTGGTTGGGCGAGCTCGCTGAGCAGTACCTGGCTGGAGGCAAGCTCGCGATGGCAGCCTTGACGCTGGAGCAATTGGTAACGCGCGTCCCCCATCATGGCTTGGCGTCGGTGTCTCAACTATGGCTGGCCCAGTTTGGCGCCAGCCGGGATGCGGCGGTGGCATTGTCAATCGTCGCAGAGGCGGCTCGGGAAGAGTTATTAGCGAAGTCGGATTCCGAGACACTGGTCGATCCTGCTGTCGCGCCAACTTCCTACGAGTCGCAAATCATGAAGATCGAACAGGATGGAGTGCAAAAGCTGGTTTGGGTCCCAAAGCCCAAGGAGACCCGCCCAGTAGAAGAACAGGGACAACCGGCAGCCCGGGGCCTCTCTGGGGACGAGGACTTTTGGGCCAGTGCTTCACGAAAACTGAATCGCGTCAAGCAACGCGATCCTGACTTGGGAGCTTTGCCTCATCTGAAGTGGCTTGAGGCGCGCGTGACAGCCGAGGTCGCTGAATGGGAGACAGCCCAGCCACTGGTGCAGCAGTTGGTGCTCGACGCGGCTACCCCGGATGCGCTTCGGCGTTTGGCCCAAAGCAGCTTGCTGGCGGAAGCGGCAACTGCCGACTCGAAAGAACGTGGCGTGAAGGTGCAACGAGCATCATCACCACCATGGCTGGATGGAATTCTGGATGATGCCGTCTGGCAAACTGCACGGAATGGTGGGCCGTCACTGGACCACTTGGTAGAGAACGCCCTGTCGGACGAGGTCTGGCTGGCGCACGACGAAGAGTATCTTTATGTAGCCCTCCGCTGCCGCAAGCTTCCCGGGGTTGCTTACCGTTCGCAAACCAAGACCCGGACTCGGGACGAACGTTTGGACGATCACGATCGCGTAACGTTGCGTTTGGACCTGGATCGCGATGGCTATTGGCCCTTGAGCCTTTCAGTCGACAGCCGTGGAGCTGTGGCTGACGGATGTGGCACGACTGTAGACTGGAATCCGACTTGGTATGTCGCGCAGACGGCCGACGCCGAGAGTTGGTCAATCGAGGCCGCCCTGCCCTTGTCACAGTTACAAGCCACCGGCAAGCTCGAGGAACTGCGCTGGGGATTGAGCCTGAGTCGGCACGCTCCGTGGCAGAATGCCGACCTCTGGCACCCTAGCCGGGCCGCCCCCAAGCTACATGCTCCGCTGCAGACCCCACTGTTGGGCGGTGACCCGATTTGGTTGAGCTTTGAATAGAATTAGCTCCGCTGGTCGTCACTCCGGAACGGGAAGCCGAAACGCTCTGCCTGCATCAAAAGCCGGTTCTCCTGAGCCGTCGATTTGCCCTGCGGGCCACGGTGTCTTTCAGGCTCTGTATTGCTGAATACCCAGCGGTGGGGTTGGCCAGCGACTGGATGGAATTTTCCGATTAACTGGCCTATCCACGGCCGCTTTCTCCTACAATTGGTATCCGGCCGGAGCGACTGGGGCAGGCGGGGACCATTCGTCGAAATGAATTTCAACGCAGAGGTTTCCCCCGGCCGGAGCCAGCTTCGCTCGGTCATGGGGAAACTGCTTTCCTGTCGCCCGGACAATCTTTCACTCACACCGAACGCATGACAGAACGCACACGCTATCAACAGAACATCATCCGGAATTACTATGAAAACCGCGATGCGATCGCCCTGCAGCGAGCACAGGAATTGATTACGGAGCTGTATCTTTCCGAGGGCAAGAAGCGCGAGAAATATTGGGATAGCTTGGTCGGCCACCTGCAAAAGCTGGGCGTTAAAGAGGACGTGCTCACCCACCTGCGGAAGCAGGATGACCCCCAGTTGGTTGCAAAGATCATTCAAAAGCTGGCTGGTTAGGCAGGGCTGAGCAGTATCGTGCCGGGCCGAATTAGGCCCGCTTGGGCTGAGGGCTTCTGTCAGAAGCTGGCTTGATGGTTAGACTGGGCTGGGAAACCTCACGAAGTCTGAACCTCTCAAGGAGCCGAATAAGTGGAAAACAGCCAACTCAAGGGACTGGTCAAGATCCTGCAAATTATTTCGGC
>Ga0164293_10002502_pt1 | contig 15570 bp, 15 predicted proteins | sample GEODES118metaG_FD_111487 | JGI IMG/M metagenome (GOLD analysis project Ga0164293, IMG submission 111487) | Eutrophic lake water microbial communities from Lake Mendota, Wisconsin, USA - GEODES118 metaG | ecosystem: Environmental > Aquatic > Freshwater > Lake | place: USA: Lake Mendota...
GAGCGCGAGACGGGTGCGCTGGAAAGTCGGGAAGCGGTCCTACGCAAGGAGCTCGATGCGGCCAGTGCGACCTTATCTCGCATCGCAATCTCGCAGTACACAGCCGGTGGATTTGGTCAGGGCTTTGACCTGCTCTTCTCATCGGATCCCGCCAAGTATCTCTCTGATGCTGGGACTATGGATTTACTTGCTCGAAATTACTCGACGCAGTTACGTGAGTATGCAACGACAAAGCAGAAGGTAGAAGCTTCACAGTTAGTTGTTGCCGATAGAACGGCGCAGTTGCGGACAGAGCGCGAAAAACTCAATAAGCAGGTGGCCAACGCAAAGGCTGATTTAGCAAAGGCGGAGAAGCTCCTTAAAGGTTTAAAGAAGGAAGACCGTGAACGCCTAGCTAGGGAAGAGGCTGCGCGCGAGAATAAGATTTTGGATTCATCAAAGAAATATGCTGCCGGCTATGTAGGAGATAACTCGCGCGGATCTAAGGCGTTGAGGTATGCACTCCAGCAAGTTGGAGATGTTTATGTATGGGCTGCTGCCGGTCCAACGCGATGGGATTGTTCTGGACTCACAATGCGCGCATTCCAGCAGGCGGGTGTCTCACTCCCACATTCATCTCGTATTCAGATTAAGTATGGAAAGTCGATCTCTTCGCGCTCGCTTAAGCCAGGAGATTTAGTCTTCTTCGGTAAGCCGATTAGCCATGTCGGAATGTATATGGGTGGCGGCAAGATGGTGCATGCACCTCGTCCAGGCAAGAGAGTGGAAGTAACTAAATTCACTTTGTCGTTTGGACGCAAACCCTTTGTGGGCGCACGTAGACTATGAAGATGAAAATTAGCTCGCTTCTAATTCTCGTACTTGTTGGTGGATTATTTCTCCCGGCCCAGCCTGCTTTCTCGGCAACGCCTAAGCCAACGCTGGCACAGATTGAGGCGGCGAAGAAAGCTGAAGCAGCCAAGAAGAAGATTGCCGCCGATGCTCTCAAGAAATTAGAAAGTGCTCGTGGCAACCTCAAGGCGCTAACAGCAATTGCAAATGCTGCACGGGCGAAATACGTCGCGGCTCAACGAGAGTTAGTTGTAGCGACAGCGAAATCACTAGCTGCTACGAAGGCGTATAACGAGGCGGCAGCATCAGTTGCATATACACATCGCGAGATTGGCAAGTTAGCTATTCACGCATATACATCAGGTGGTGGGGTCAGCGATCTGGAGGCGGTCTTAAGTGCCAGCGGACCACAAGACATGATGGATCGTCTCTCAACTATTGAAAATTTAGGTGTGAAAAATAAGACTGCGCTGACACGTTTTAAGGCGGCGGAGGAGATTGCACAAGAGGCCAAGGTTGTAGCCGATACTGCCAAAGAAGAGCAGCGAGTTGTCACAGAGCGCGTGGCTGCTGCCAAGAAGGAAGCCGATGATGCAGAAGCTGAGCAGAAGAAAGAGGTAGATAAGCTGCAGGCGGTGCAGGATAAGTTACAACGAGATTTAGCATCTGCCAAGAAAGTTCGCGTTACTTTAGAACAGCAGAGACAGCTTGCGATTTTGGAAGAAGCTCGTGCAAATGAAGCGACAAAAGTTTCAGGTCAATCAAAGATTTGGAAAGGCGGCGGGCCAACTGGAGTAAGTTCATCGCGAACGACTGAGGCGATGCGAGCGAAGGCTGTTGAATTTGCCAAGCGTCAGGTGTTATCGGGTAAGCCATATGTGTGGGGAGATGAAGGACCAAATAGTTTTGACTGCTCAGGACTTGTCTATGCCGCATATAAATCAGCAGGGCTTGGCTGGCCGAACTGGGATCGACTTAACTCGGGGTTGTATTACACATATACAAAACAGATTCCTCTATCGGAGATGCAGCCAGGCGATCTCCTCTTCTACTCATACAAAGGAACGATAAGCACCATTCACCACATCAGTATTTATGCTGGTAACGAGATGATGTGGGAAGCGCGATCAACTAAGAGCGGCTTGAAGTATTCAAATATCTACAGCATGCCCGGTATGATGCCATACGCCGGCAGAGTGTAATTAAATGAAAGAGTCAAGAACTCGGAAGCTGATCGGTGGTTTTGTTGCCGCAACCTGTGGGGCTACTTTCTTCAGCAGATGGTGGCAAGAGTTGGAAGAAGTTGGGGTTGCAAGGGGAAGTTGATTTTCATCTTCTGGAGACTGCCGGTGCTGATATGTATGGTGTTGATTCAGGAAGTGGCAACCTCCTTTACTCCAGCAATGCGGGAAAGAAGTGGACCAGCCGTGGCAAGAATTTAATGAGTGATATTGCAGTCAACCCCGGCAAAGTCGGGTCAGCACTTGCCTTGCGTGATGGAAAGTTGATTTCAACGCAGAACTCATTTACCAAGATGCGTGCTGTTGATTCTGCGCTGACTTTTTCTTCAATCGATTGGCTTTCAGATATCTTGCTCGCCACATCAGGTAAGAGCCTTTATCGATCTGGTGATCTTGGTCTGACCTGGAAGAAGATGAGTGATTTTCCAGAGGCCACATCCACTGTGACGCAATCTTCTAAGATCATCGCAGTTGTTGCCGGAAATTCAATTTATAAGTCAACAGATGGCGGCAAGACCTTTAAGAAGATGTAGCACTGGGTTTAGAGACTTCGCTAATCTTGGGTTTTTATCCACACATGTTTATTTCGAGGGAACACCGCAAAGAGTCACATTTGAAAAATAGCGTCTACTTCAACGGGGCTATTGAGAGGAAGAGATTTAACTCCAATTGCAGTTCTGGAATGCGAACCTCGATCTGGGCCAAAAACCTCTAAAAATAGCTGACTTGCACCATGAGCTACTAGGTGTTGATCCGTGAAATCATCTGCACTGGCCACGTATACGGCAATTCGGGCTACTTGTTTAATGTTGTTTATAGTCCCTAAATCAGCTTTCAGTGACTTTAGAATATTAATGGCACATTGACGGCCACACTCTTGGGCGAGTTCCAGTGAAACTTGATCTCCAACTAATCCTGTAGCGACCAAAGTGTCTTCACGCATCGCAACCTGTCCGGAAACATAAAAGCTGTTTTCAATGCTTGATCGTGGCTTAAGCACAATCGTCGCAGGGTAACTCGCCTGTAAAGGAATTGAATCTAAGATTTCGTCAGGTGTCATTTAGTAGTTGTCCTATTCTTCATATCTCTTGAATTTGCGATAACACAAAATTGATGGACTAAAAGTCTTTTCTAGACTACGCATTTCAACCTTGCAAGCAATAAGCCATTGATTGAGAAAGAATACCAAGCTACGCTCAGTAGCTCTATAAAATCAATAATGTCTGACGAAATCTATTTTCTCTTTGTTTTATCTGATGAAACAAAGATTCTCTTCAAACCGAATTCATTTTGATTTAAAGACTAATAGTCCTTGACAGGAGTGTGTGGGGCGGATTTACTTAAATTGCTTCTGGTTTTACCTAATGAAACAGGAAGCAACCTTGAGGAGGGTTCATTATGTCAGCAGATTTCGGAGAGAATTCCGTTTTTCAAAAAGATTTGTCTCGAAGGAAAGTTCTAAAGGTTGGTGCAGCAGCTGGTGGCTTGTTAGCTACCGGCGGTCTGGCAACCCTCTTGGCTTCATGTAGCACGGGTACCAATGGCGACGTTGCGGCACCTGGAACAGATTTCACTGGTGAGCTGACGTTGCTACTTGGATCACATATGACGGCAGTTAAGGGATTGGCCGAGAAGTACAACACACTTCACGGGGTGCTCCCAACAGTTCAAGAAATCACGACTCCAGATTTGAGAAGCAAACTCACTACTTCATTTTTGGCTAAAACTTCACCATGGGATGCTGCATTTGCTACATCAACTATTGCCCAAGAAATGGGCAAAAATGACTGGGCACTTCCAACTGACAAATTTCTAGATCAGTCACCCAGGACAAATGAAACATTTTTAGAAAATGCTATGGCTCCAGTGAATTATCAGGGTAATTATTACGGAACACCATGGTCAGTAGGCGCACCGCTTTTGCATTGGAATAAACGAATGTTTGAAGAAGTCGGACTTGATCCGGAAGCTCCAAATAATTGGCACTCCACAAAAAACTCTTGGGACACATTTGTTGAGTACGCAAAGGAGTTAACTGGCATGCGTAATGGAGTGCAAAACTATGGCTTCACTGATGCGTGGGCCGCGGATCACAAGTTGTATACATTCGGATCATTGCTCCAGATGCATGGTGGAAAATTCCTAGATGAAGACGGCGAACCAGTGTTTGATAGCGACGCCGGCGAAGAATCAATTATCAAGATGTTTGATTTATTGAATACTTACAAGGTCGTTGATCCAGCGGTAGACACTTACACTTGGGTTTTTGATGCTTCTCCTGGATATATGAGTGGAAACCGTGGAATGTTCTTCACTTGGCCATTTATCGCCGGTGTTGCACAGGATCCAAAAACGTCTAAGGTCGTTGGAGTATCAGGTGTTGCTCCACAACCAGCTGTTGACACGAGCGCTTCAGTCGATGGCTCTGAGTATTTATTTGTTCCTAAACTGGCAAGCAATCCAGATGAAGGCTGGAGATTCTTGGAGTTAATGTCCTCAAAGGAATCACAAACAGCTATTGCAGCGACAGGTTGGGCATCAATCTACGGAGATGTAAATACTGATCCAGAAATGCTAAAGAATTTTCCTTATTACCAAGCCATCGCTGATTCTTACCAGTATCCAGTAGATGGAGGATTCTCTCCGGACAGAGATGTCTGGGGAAAGATTCTAGGTAACGAAATTTCCGAAGCTCTCGCAAGCAAGAAATCAGCCAAAGAAGCGCTTAGCAATGCTAAGAAACTGATGATGGAAGAGAGAAAATCGTAAGAAGTTCTGCTAATTCTTGCTGAGGATATGTAACTATAGGATGAGGAGCCATATGCCGGATCCAAGGTTACATATCCTCGGCTTGCAAAAAGAGAAAAGAACGGCTTGGTTCTTTGTTTTACCAGCGTTAATGCTAGTTGTTTGCGTATATGCGTACCCGATTATCACAACTCTTGTTTATAGCGTCACATCAATCGATATCGCAACATATACGATAAAAGAGTTCGTTGGGTTCCGAAATTTTCAATACATTATTCTCAACGAATTTTTTAGCCCAACACTCATGAGGACGATCTACTTTGGCATGATGGTTGTGGTCATGACGATACTGCTGGCAATAGGGGTTTCACTATTAATAAATATTGACTTCAAAGGTAATAAGATTTTGAGGATACTCATACTGCTACCTTGGGCTGTTCCACCAGTTGTTTCCGGTGTCATGTGGTCTCAGATGTTCCAATATGAATATGGATTTGTGAATAAAATAATCAAAATATTTGGAGGTGAAGGCGACACTATTTGGCTTGGCTCACCAAGATTGGCATTGCACGTACTTATTATCACGGAAATCTGGCGATGGCTCCCTTTTGCCACACTGTTTATCTATGCCGCTCTGCAGACGATACCTCGTTCGGTAATTGAGGCGGCTGCCCTAGATGGCGCTGGCTACTTGAAGACTGTTAAGGGAGTGATTTTGCCAATCATTTTTCCAGGCATCATTCCGGTCGCAATTTTTCTTTTTGTCAGTGCGATGAAAGCATTTGACACTATTTTTGTACTTACGGCGGGGGGACCTCGCAGCGGTACTACAACGCTAAATTATTTGGTTTACCTTCAAGGATTTCAGCAATTTAAATTTGGTCGAGCTGCTGCAAGTGCTTACATACTGACTGCCTTAATTCTCTTTGTGATATTTGTAATGTTTCTCTTAACTCGCATTGCATCCCAAAGGCGGGAAATGAATGATTAAAAGAACCTTCTTAACAAATCTAATTATTTATCTTTGTAGCGCCTTGCTTGTAATTTTCATACTGTCACCACTGTATTTGGTTGCGGTCACAAGTTTGCAATTGGAGAAAGATATTAGGTCTCCCAACCTAAATCTCATTCCGCAGTATCTAGACTTTCGTCATTACATCGCAATATTTAGACCTGATCACATAGTGCCTGTCCTGCCAGCAATGAGGAATAGCTTGATTGTTTCTACACTGGCGGCTCTCATCTCAGTATTAATAGCTACACCTGCGGCCTATGCACTAAATCGAATGTATTTCCCGAAATCAAAAGTGATCTTGCGAATACTTATTTCAATTTACATCTTGCCCACTCTATTATTCATCATTCCCTTATATATAGCCTGGGTAAATCTTGGCCTGTTTGATACTTATATCGGTCTTCTCATTCTGTACACCACATTTATGCTGCCCTTTACGGTTTGGGTATTAGGATCATTTGTTAAATCTATTCCGATTGAAATTGAAGAGGCAGCCAAAATCGATGGTGCTACAACAACTCAATTACTCACCAAAATAATGATTCCTCTTCTTAGGCCTGGATTATTTGCCTGCCTCATATTTGGTTTTGTTCTTTCATGGGTGGAATTTGCGACACCACTAATATTCACGAGCGAGATCAAAATGATAACCGTATCTCTTGGACTCTATCGTTCTACTGTAGATATTCAGATCGGGCAATTAGCCGCAGCTGCAGCGATAATCACATTGCCTGTCATCTTAATTACTCTCATTTTACAAAAGCAAATACAGCAAGTAATTCTGACGGGAGCGGATCGATGAGTAATGTATATGAGGAGTTTGAGTACGCAAGAAAGACTTACGTTGAAATGGAAAAATCCATCACCAACTCGGCAATATTCGTCATTCCGATTGGCGCAACAGAACAGCACGGTCCACATCTACCTTTACAAACTGATTTTCATATGGCACAAGCCGTCGCTATGCGATCCGCAAAATTGGCAAAAGAGAGTGGTGTTGAAGTTTTAGTTACGCCACCGATATGGTCTGGTTATTCGCCCCACCATATGGATTTTTCAGGGAGTATCACTTTGAGAGGGGAGACCCTGACCAATCTCCTGATCGATATTGTTAGTAGCATTTGGAAGCACGGCGCAAGAAAAATATTTATATTAAATGGTCATGGTGGGAACATGAATCTCATCAATTCCACACTTCAGATATTGAAATTTGAGCACAACATATCTGTGGCAGCTGGTAGTTATTGGTCTTTCGCCTCTAAGCAGATTCCACTTTGGCGATTATCTGAACTGGGTGGGATAGATCATGCCTGCGAGATGGAGATGTCTCTGATGATGCACGAGTCTCCAGAGTTGACTAATCCCACATTGACTAGAAATGGCAGTTGGTTCCCAAAGTCAAAGTTTTTGACTGGAGACTTAATGGTGGGGGCCCCAGTGAACGTGGCTTGGAATCTTCGAGATATCACATCCGATGGAATTTTAGGAAATCCGGAAATTGCGTCGGCTGAACGGGGAGAGGTTCTGATGGAGATGATTGTAGAAGAAGTTAGCGAATTTCTTGTTGATTTTAACCAGTGGGATTGGAGCAAACCAAGTGAAATATAAGAACAGCTCAATCTGGATTTATCCGTGGGATTTAATTGATGAGGGCATTGCATCAACAGTAAATAAGCTCTCTCAAAATCCTGGTATCGATTGGCTTGCAGTAACTACCGTTTATCATTCAGGTAAATTTCTACTGCCACACAATCCAAAGAAGAAGGTCTATTTTCCGAAGCCAGGAACACTGTATTTTCAGCCTTCTAAGGAATGGTACGGAAGAATAAGATTCAAGCCTCCTATATGGGACGAGTTGGAGACGAGCCCTAATTTTTGGGGAGAACTTAAATCCGCTGCAGAGGATAAAGGGATCAAATTAGCAGCGTGGACTTTGGGTCTGCATAATTCATGGCTCGCAAGCAACTACCCTGATTGTTCGATCGAAAATGTCTACGGCGATAAGATAATTACAGATCTTTGTCCAAATAATCCTGATGTGCAGGATTACATCTGTGCCATAGTAAAAGACATCTCAGAAAACTTACCAGTTGAAAAAATCCTGATTGAATCGCTCGAATATATGCCTTTCACTCATGGCTTCCATCATGAAGTTATTGGCGTACCTATGTCTGCCACCGCAAATTTTCTGATGTCTATGTGCTTTTGCTCCCACTGCACCAAAAAGACAGAGGCAGCAGGACTTGATCCGGTAACTATTAAGAACTGGGTTAAGCAGAGATTAGACAGTCATTTTCTTAACCCCTTTTCTGGCGCCGAGCAAACAGGCTGGCCCGATATTCTGGATCAACTGGGTGGAGACATCGGACGATACATTGATTCAAGGGCCAAGAGCATCTCTGATTTATCGTATATGGCACTTGGTAAAATTAAGGAATCAAAGAAGCAGCAGCTAGGTTTGTGTGATTTTGGTCCACTTTATCAACTTGGCCCAAATAAATTGGCATGGGAGAGTGGAACAGACTTATCTACGCTAGCCGAACTTTATGATGAGATTTGTCCAACTTTCTATTTTACCGACCAAGAAGTCTTAAAAAATAAAATTGATGAGTATTTATCTTTGGTCAAAGGTTTAAAGATTGATTTGGCACCTGCAATTAGGGCGATTCTGCCACAAATCGGTAGCCAAGAAGATCTGCAGTCATTTTTTCGCCTGATTAACAATCGAGTAGACGGCGTTTCTTTTTACAATTACGGATTTTCTACCGACGAAGTTCTTAATTGGTTCAAATCTGAAATAACCTCATTTAGATTAAGGGAGAAGTAGAATGCCAAATCAATTAGATGTAGTTATTCAGCCGATTGTGGTTCGGTTCAGCATCCAAGACGGCGAAATTATCTATCACCTTGCTGGTAGCGCCGAGGGACAGCTAGACAACATGGAGAGATTGATGAGTGTTGACCCAAACAAAGTTGATCTTTTTGATTCGAACCTTGGATATTTGCCTGTCTCTACAACAGTTCTGATACGCGGTGAAAAGAATGTTCTAGTTGATCCGGGCAATTATCACACTGGTTTTTACGGACATCTTGGATTGGGTCTCAAAAAATTCGGGTTAACTCTTGAAGATATTGATGTGGTCATTGTTACGCATTGTCATCATGATCATATGTCTAGTACTTTCAAGCTGAAGAATGCGCAAATATGTATCGGAGCAGGTGAACTAGATTTCGCTGCAAGCATTTATGGTACGCCAGGAGTAAATTTTCAAGTAGGTGAAAATAGAAACTTCCTAGAAGTGCCCCTTAACGGTATTTTGGAGATAATGGATGGTGTCCAAGTTATTTCCACTCCAGGTCACACCCCGGGTCACGTGAGCGTGCTAGTTGATACTGGCACGGAGTCAATTCTGGTGACCGGCGATGCAATCATGACTCAGCGAGAGTACGAGTTTGGTGAACATTCAATTTGGTATTCGGGTAAGCAACTAGAAGAGGTTAAGAAGAGTCGCGAGAGAATTCAATTAGTGAAACCCTCGATCGTAATGCCCGGTCATGATCGTGGCTTTCGGCCTGGCAGCTTAATATGACAAAAAAACTTACAGCCGCTGTAATCGGGGTAGGAATGATCGGCCGTCTCCACGCAATGGCTTATTGGCAAAATGCAAGGACGGCTCTAGTGGGTGTTGTAGATGCGGATTTTGAAAAGGCAAAGAGTGTCGCCCAAGAGTTTGAAACTAGGGCCTACAGGTCATTGGCCGAGTTAATATCGAGTGAGCACCCCGAAGTCCTGTCGATTGCAGTACGTGAGGACGTAAGGTACGAAATAGCCATAGAGGCAGCTAAGTCTGGGGCTAATTTGTTACTAGAGAAGCCGTTAGCTCCAAATCTTGCTGAAGCTGACTCTTTACTGGATGAGATAGAGAAAATATCTTTGAACAAGAAACATACCGTGAACTTTGTATTACGTGCGGACCAGAGATATGCAGAAATTAAGCAGAGAATTGATCAAGGAGCTTTAGGCGAAATTTGTACAGTCTTTGCAAGACGAAGAGGTACTTCTGCGGGGGCCGACATCTATGGGCCCTGGACAAACCTTCTTATATCTACAGCTATCCACGATCTTGATGCCATCATGTGGACTACCGGAGCCACTATCGAGCGGGTTTACGCAGAGAGCGTAGTGAAAAAATGCGCACAGTGGAATCATGAAGATGCAGTCGTGGCAACTTTGAAACTCTCTAACGGAGCGATTGCTACTTTAGAAACTAGCTGGGTCTTGCCTCCCAATTACCACTCACCGCTAGAAGCACAATTTGATGTCGTGGGCACAGGTGGGAATGCACGGATAACGGGCTCTAATCAGGGAGTAGAGATTTTTTCCGAATCTGGTTATTTATTGCCAGAACTCTCAAGTTGGCCTATTCATCAAGGGAAATTGTCTGGCGCATTGAGAAATTCAATAGATAATTTTATTGATTGTGTCTATTTCGACAGAATGCCACTGATTACATTAACGGAAGCTAGAAATGCACAAAGCGTTGTAGCTGCATTACAAGAGTCATTAAAAACCGGCCAGGCCACCAATGTAGATCTTCGAAAGAGAATAGATAAATGAAAGATAGAGCCTCAAATTCGTCCGACAACAACCTATTGGCACGCGCGCAAAAGGTTTTTCCTGGTGGCGTCAATTCTAATGTGCGATTGGCGGTAAAAGATAGATTTATTGTGCGGGGATCAGGATCACGAGTGTGGGATCTTGAGGGGAATGAATTTATTGACTATCTGCTTGGGCAAGGCCCGAACTTTCTAGGACATGCTAATCCAGAGATTCTAGATGCCGTGACCGCTGCCATGCATGATGGGATGCTTTTCGGGGCACAAAATCCTTTAGAGATTGAAGCCGCTGAACGAGTCTTAGATGCTATCCAATGGGCAGAGCAACTTCGATTTAATGTGACAGGGACAGAAGCAGTTCAGACAGCGCTACGAGTTGCTCGCGCAAACACTGGCAAAAATAAATTCATTAGATTTCAAGGTCACTATCACGGGTGGCTCGATAATGTTCTCGCCAGTACGAAATTGGGTGTTGGTAAACCTGTCTCATTAGGTCAACCAATGTCAGCTCTAAGTGATTGCTTGGTGTTACCTTGGAATGATCTTGACGCTGTCAGAAAAGCGATTATCGATGACCCTGATATAGCGGCAATTATCACTGAGCCCATGATGGTAAATAGCGGGGCTATAGTGCCAGAGATTGGCTTTTTAGAGGGTTTACGTGAAATCTGTACGGAGAAGAAAATTGTCCTAATTTTTGATGAGGTTATTACTGGCTTTAGATTAAGCAGGGGCGGTGCAGCCCAGCGTTTTGGTGTCACGCCGGATTTGGCTACTTATGGAAAAGCTATCGCTGGGGGCTTTCCCGTCGCAGCGATAGCAGGCTCTGAGAAGTTACTCCACAAAGTAGGTACTGGAGAGATCAATCATTCTGGTACCTTCAACGGATATGCCATTGGATCTGCCGCAGTAATCGCTGCTATGAAAATTCTTGCTAGACCAAATATCTATGCTGATCTGGAAAATCTCGGAACGATATTGATGGAAGGAATGAAACAGATGGCGATAAAGCATGGTGCGCCGCTGCATATTCAAGGCTTACCAATGGCCTTTCATCTTTCTTTTGGTTCCGATGAAAAGATTCGTAATTATGAGGACCTATTGAAGCAAAACGACGCGATGTACAAAGCATTCGTTGCTGTAGTTCGCCAGTCAAACATATGGATTACTGATAGGGGTATTTGGTACCTCTCGATGGCTCACACTCATGAGGACGTGAAAGAAACCTTGCAGCGATTTGACAACGCACTTTCAAAAATGAACTTCGATTTGTAAGAAAATGACAGACGCATCTGAAAGATACCAGATTCAATCGGTAGAACGGGCGCTAGATATGATTACGATAATTTCAGAGACAGAACGACCCTTAACTTTCACTGAAATTATCGAAATGACAGGATTGCCAAAGAGTTCAACTTTTCGATACTTGAGCACAATGGTTAATAGAGGATATTTCATTATCGATCCGGTGGATAACACATATCGAATTGGTCCTGGATTTCCGATGGGAAATAATGATATGTCTGAGACTATTAAAGATTTAGCTACACCGATAATGAAGAAACTAAGCATCAAGTTAGGTGAAACTGTAAACCTCGGAGTCTTAGCAGGACTTACCATTAAGTACATTAAAGTAGTCGAAAGTCCGAGACAAATACGTGCATCTTCAAGGATCGGATCTAGAGATTCACTCCATTGCACCGCACTGGGGAAGATCATCCTTAGTAAATTTGAAAATAGAGAGTTGGGGTTAATTCTCCAAGCAATCGATTTTACCGAGAAGACAAGTAAAACCATTCTTACCGTCAGCGACCTAAAAAATGAAATTCAGAAAATTAGAGCACGTGGCTATGCTATTGATGATCTGGAAAACGATTCGGAATGTCGATGTGTTGCTGTCAATATTCCATTTTCAGGGCAGAACCTAGCGTTAAGCGTGAGCGCACCTGCTTCACGATTGCCATTGAATCAAGTGAATCACGTTGCAGGAAATCTCATTGAAACTGTGAATGAATTAGTTGAGGCATCGAAAGCATTAGATTTTCTTAATGGATTAAGTCGCTAAGATGAAAATTGGGATCCTCAGCGTATTTCATGAAACAAACACGTTCTCTCCCATCCCAACTGACATTGATGATTTCAAGAAGAGTATTTGGCTTACAGGCCCTGAAATCATCAAAACATTTGAAGGAACTAGAACTCCGATAGGTGGCTTTTTAGAGATCATTCGTGCAAGAGGTTATGAAGCTATACCTCTATTTGCTGCTCATGCAACGCCAGCAGGAGTTGTTAAGCATAAAGTTTTTAAGGAAATTAGGCTTAATGTCAGGAAGCAACTTGAAGATCACCCTGAGATAGATGCCATTGCTTTAGAATTGCACGGTGCGCATATAGTTGAAGGAATTGAAGACCCCGAGGCAATTCTATGCGCAGAAATACGAGAGCTAATTGGTGAGAAACCACTTGCCGTTGTCACAGACTTTCACGCAAATATGACACCGGAGAGATTAAAGAGTGCAACTGTTTGGTCCGGGTATAGAACTAATCCTCATGTCGATACTTATGAAGCAGCAGTGAGGGCCCTAGAAAATCTTTTTTTCTACATCGATAGTAATGAGAAACCAGAGTTTAGTTTCGTTCGAGTTCCAGTCATCTTTCCTCCAATTTCGCAGTCGACTGGTGACGCTCCATTCAAAGGAATCATTGAGAAGGCAAAGGTGTTGCAGGAGAAGCTTGAATTAAGAGACTTAATAGTTCATGGGGGATACTCATATTCGGACATCCCCTATGCAGGTATGAGCTTCACGGCACTTGGTGATTCAGAAAATAGAGTGAAGCGAGAATTAGCATTATTGGAATTGGCAAAATTGGCTTGGGAATCGAAAAATATGGTTACTCAAGAGAGTGTAGATATCGACAGAGTTATGCAATTAGTATCCAGCGGTGCTCGTGAAAATAAAAAGTACGCAATCGCTGATACATCAGATAACATCAATGGCGGTTCAGCGGGTGATTCCACCCATGTAATAGCACCATTGTTGGGATCTGGATTAAAGGTATTGACGACAATTTGTGATCCTGCCGCTATAGATCTATTAGATGGAGTAAAGATCTCTGAGAGCATTAATTTGTTTTTGGGCGGCTATTCTCACCCTACGGTGGGCTCGCCCCTAAATGTTTCTGCTCAACTGATGTGGAAAGGTAATGGAGAGTATGTTCATGAGGGGCGAATGAATCATGGTGCTTCATATTCGATTGGAAAAGCGGCGTGGGTCCGAGTAAACACTGTAGATATATTGATTCAATCTTTTGCTCAGCAGCCGAATGATTTGGCCCAGTTTAAAATCGCAGGCATTAATCCAGCAGAATACGAAGTTATCGTTTTGAAGGGAGCCGCAGCCCTTCGAGCGAATTGGCAGAGCTTGGTAGATGAATTTGTAAATGCCTCTTCACCAGGAATAACTGACTGTGTTCTGGAAAGATTGAATTATGTAAACCTTGCAAATAATGTGTGGCCTTTGGATAAAACGATTACACCAACCTTTGATGTGGTCCATATTTAATGAGACCGCTGGTTGGAGATTCTTGCACTTCAATGACTCAGAAGTTGCTTGTGAGTTCATATCCCACCAGTCACACGCTCGGTCAGAGGCTTCAGGATTTCGTCGTGGAGCAGCACTGAGCATTAGTGACTGGTTAAGCGTCAGTAATTTCTTCAAACTGTTGGTGGCCGGCGATATCTTAGGAGCATGAAGTTCAGGTCTGTAGCTGGCGCAGTGGTTGGTGCACTCGTTATTGGGTTACTGGCGACGCCTTCAAGTTCTGGTGCGATTAAAACCGGTACAGCGTGCAAAAAGGCTGGACTTCAGATTATTGATAGCGGCCGCAAGTACACGTGTATGAAGCAGGGCAAGAAATTTGTTTGGAATAAGGGAGTCGTTGTTAAGGCGGTACCTGTCGCTAACCCTTCACCGAGTGCGGCGCCATCACCAAGTCCAACTCCCGAGCCATCACCATCACCTTCTCCAACTCCGACTTTCACTCCACCTCCGCGTCCGATGAATTGGACCGAATTGGTTTCAAAGTCCGAGGGAATCACTTACTGGGCATGGAAGCTCGCACAGGAACGCAAAGCCAGTCCAGGACCAGTGACGACAAAGTTCTTCATTCATGTCGGCCCCAATACTGTGATCAACGTTCAGGATCCAGAGGCAATTTTGCTAATGGTGGCAGGTTTTTTCAGTAATTCCCCACAGGTAAAGGAAGCTCACGCCACTTTTTATGATTTTGAAGACGTTGGCTGGGCGCAAGAGATTGATAGGAAATATAGCTCTCGGCCAAGACCGACTGAAGTTTCAAACTCATGTCGCTCAAAGAGTCAGTGTGATGGCGGAAACGCCTATGTAGATTCTAAGTTAGTTGGATTTGCGTACATGTCGTCCTCGCAGACGAAAAGATTTGGTGACTTGAATCCGAATGGGACTGTGCTTGCACACGAGTATTTTCACACGATACAGATGTTTCCAATGTTGGAAGCAATTTCTAGGGGTACAGAGCCAGTCTGGATGCCCGATTGGATTCGCGAAGGTTCGGCACAGTGGTTTTCCACTGCCTTTGGATTTGAAAATTTTGACCAGTTAATCAACTATCAAAAGAAGGATGCTGAAAACGATCTCTATCAAAGAAAAGTTTCGCCTGAATACGTAGGTGCAGTTCTCAGTACAAATACCGTCGCTTCAGAGAATGGCTGGTTGGCTTACAACGTTGGCTCAAAAGTAATGGAAGCTTTAGTTGTTCTCAAAGGCGTAGATTCAATTCTAGAGTTTTATAACCTTGGAGCTAAAGGGCAATCTTTTGAGAGCGCATTCCAGAGCATTTACGGAATCACTTGGGCAGAGGCTAAGCCAATTCTGACTCAAGCAATCTCAAATCATTACAAATAGAGTGCCTGCAGACTTTCTTCCAGCCGTAACTTGGGGTGCGCGCGTTGTGGGCTACAGGCGCGTGGAGAAGTTGGCGTAAGCGCTGAGTTCGATATCTGTAAAGACTTGCAGATCGGGGGCTCGATCGTTATGAACTCGTTACTCAAATCTTGGAGTTGGGCCATTGCCAGGGTAC
>Ga0164293_10002504_pt1 | contig 15569 bp, 14 predicted proteins | sample GEODES118metaG_FD_111487 | JGI IMG/M metagenome (GOLD analysis project Ga0164293, IMG submission 111487) | Eutrophic lake water microbial communities from Lake Mendota, Wisconsin, USA - GEODES118 metaG | ecosystem: Environmental > Aquatic > Freshwater > Lake | place: USA: Lake Mendota...
TCGGTCATTGGTCTTCCTCGGGGTTGGACGGTTGTCGCAAACCCGAGCCTCGCCCGAAGAACGATCAATGGCCACCGCCATCATCCCGGCTGCTACGGCGCTGTTGAGGGCGCGCAGCCGGGATGATGGCTACAGTCGAGCTACACCACGTCCCGGGACGTCACCCTCTTCGGTGGTTCGGACTTCTCGATTACAGGCAGGACGACATCCCCGAGCGCCGCTTCGAGAAGAGGCACTTCTATCGCAAGACCCCGCTGTTCGATCACTTCGTGTCGTTCGATGTCAAACTGGAAGCCACCGGTCCGCGTCACTGAAAAGGGGCCCAGGCGCGGGGGCGTTTTCCCTCCGCTGCTTTCTTCGCCGCAGCGCCTCGCTGATCATCTGATTTCTATTTTCTGATCGCTTGGGCGCGATCATCTTCAATCATGGGTGCCGACAGGATTTGTCGCCGCCGACACGCTACGCCGACACGGAAGGTGAACATTTGGCTCTGACGCGCAGGATGGTCTGTCGGCTGGTGTTGAAGGCGCGGGCGATGGCGGCGATGGGGATGCCCGGCCAGCAGAACGAGGTGTCTATTCAACTCAAGATCGCCAACCTCAATATGACGCTGGCAAGGCCGGTTTCAGTCCACGTGCGCTGATCCAGCTAGAAGGCCTGAGCGGCGCGCGCTGGCATCGTTGCGCCAACGCCCCTCGTGGCAAGTTCCTGCGCCTCCAACGCGAGTGCGCAGACCTTGAATGTATGGGCCTGAGGGCATGTGGTCTCTGTCCTGTCCCGCAAATCGGCGAGCAGGTTGCCGAAATAGGGCAATGGGGCATCGCTGCAATCCAGGTAGATGTTCTCAGTACCGTTCACAAGGAAGAGGTGGTCCTGTCCCGGGCGGCCAGAGAGATCAAGATACTTTCTCAGTTCGATCGTGCCTTCGGTGCCGAGCACGAAAAGGCGACCGTCTCCCCAGTTGGTCTGGGCATCGGGGGTGAACCAATCCACGCGGATATAGCCATGCGCGCCCTGCGCGGCGAGAACGATCTCACCGAAATCCTGGAAATCCGGACGATCCGGATTGCCGAAATTGCCAACCACGGCATGGGTGATTGCTGCATCGCGAAGACCGGTGAAATGCAGGAACTGGTCGATCTGGTGCACGGCGATATCATTGAGAATGCCGCCGTAGCGCGCCGGCTGGAAAAACCAGTCCGGGCGGGTAGCAGCATTGAGCCGGTGCGGTCCTATCCCGAGGGTTTGCACGACCCGCCCGATCCGCCCTTGCCGCACCAGTTCGGTCGCCCGCGTGACGGAACGTACCTCGAACCGTTCTGAAAAATTCACGGACCATATCCGCGCGGTTTCGGCCTGAACCTCCCGAAGCTGGGCCAGTTCATGCCCGGAAATGCAGCCCGGCTTATCGACCATAACGTCCTTTCCGTGCTGCATCGCCTCTATCGAGAGAGCCGCGCGCTGATCCGGCGGACTGGCTATCAGAACCAGGGAAATCCGCGGGTCCTCGAGAATGGCGCGCCTGTCGTCGACGCGCGGCGTATCCGGAAATTGGCGGATGAACCCGGCAAGCGGTTGTGGCGTGCCTGCAGTCCAGTAGGATCGGAGACGAGCGCCAACCTCCAACATACCCTGCGCCATGCCGAGGATGTGGCGATGATCGACGCCGATGATGCCAAACTCGACCGACATCAAGCTGCACTCCCGATGATCGGCACGCGCATGCCCTGCTGCCGCGAGGAGGCGATCATTGCCTCGATGAGCGCATGAACATGCAGCGCTTCACGCCCAGGGATTGCGGGTGCGCGATCCTCGGCGATGGCTGCCGCAAAATCGGCGATCAGATCGCGATGCCAGTCACACGGGAAAGCCATTGGATCTGCCCCGCCCCCAGTGCCGGAGATTTCGCCCAAGGTATCCTCGCCACCATCGCGCAGGAAGACGCGCAATTCCCCGGCCCTGAGGATCGCGGTACCGAGCGTGCCATCGAGCACGATGCTCTCGGCCGAGCCGGGATAAGTGGCTGTCGTGGCAACGATGGACCCGATTGCGCCGGACATGAAGTGAAGTCCGCCGACGGCGAAATCCTCGGCTTCCATCCGGTGAGATCCGGTTGTTGCGACCATTGCCTGAACGCTGTCAATCGGTCCGGCGAGGCTGATCATGAGATCCAGAACATGGATCGCTTGCGAGATCAGGACACCGCCGCCATCGCGCGCGAAGGTCCCGCGACCGGGCACATCATAGTAGGATTGTTCGCGCCACCATGGCACCTCCACCCTAACGAGGGTTATCTGCCCGAGCGCGCCCTGCAGCATCAGATCCGTCAGACGGCGCGCGCCAACCCGAAAACGATGCTGGAAGACAATGCCGAGCTTGATGTTCTCAGCCTCGCACAGGGCGACAAGGGCGCTGGCGGCAGCTAGCGTCCGCTCGACAGGCTTCTCCATCAGAATATGCTTGCCTGCCTTTGCGAGCGTGGTGACGATGCCAAGCCGGCTGTCCGGCGGCGTGAGAAGGATCACCCCCTCGGTCTGCGGATCCCGCGCGATAGCCTCAATCGAATCGAAAATCCGGTAACCGTACCGGCCGGAGACGTTCTCGGACTTGGTGCGGCCTCGATTGAAGATGCCCGTCACCTTCACCAGAGAAGACAGCAGTGCAAGCGCTTCAAGATGTGGTTTGGCGGCCATACCAAGACCAATGACCGCAAGTCCAACCTTGCGCGGCGATGAAGGGCGGGCGCCTGTTGTCAAATCTCGTCTCCGAAGGGTTCGCCGTTGCAGGCGCGCATGGTGGCACTGCCCGGCATCATGGTCCGAAAAGGCGCAACGGCAAAAGGGTCAGCTGTGGAACGAAGGTCACGAATGCAAGGACGACAATCATGGCCAGGATGAAGGGCATCACAGCCCGGAAGACATCGGCCACATCGGCCCTTCCCACACGCGCCGTTGTAAAGACCAGCATGCCAAGCGGCGGCGTGAGCGCACCGATGACGAGGTTCAGGACCAGTACGATGCCGAATTGCACCGGATCCACGCCCATCTTTATGATCACGGGCACCAGTATAGGAACCAGGATGACCATCGCGGCAATCATTTCCATGAAGAGGCCGACAAAGAGCAAGAACAGGTTGATGATCAAAAGCAGCAGGATGACGCTGTCGGAAAAACTGCTCAGAGCGGCTGCGATCTTCTGAGGTACCTGCTGGAAGGCGAGAATCCACGCGAAAGGTGCTGCAGCCGCGATGATGATGGCGACGGCGACGGTATCGGAGGCCGCCTCGCGGGCTGCTTCGAGGAAATTGTCGCGGGTCAGGCAGCGATAGACGAGGGATCCACAGAGCAACGCGAAAACCAGCGCCATCGCACCGGCTTCCGTTGCGGTGAAGACCCCGAAGCGGACGCCACCGACAATAAAGACCGGCAGGAGCAGGGCCGGAACAGCATAACCCAGCGCCACAAGCCTCTGCCGCCCCGTGGAGCGCGGCATATCTCCGCCGTAGCCCATCTTCCGCGAGACCAGGTAGACCACAACAGACAATGCCGCGGCGGTGAGAAGGCCGGGCACGATCGTCGCGACGAAAAGCGCGCCAACCGAGACCGAGGCGAGCGCGGCGTAGATGATCAATCCGAGGCTCGGCGGAATGAGGTTCGCCAAGGTGGAGGAAGCGCTTGTCAGTGCACAGCCAAAGGCGCGATCATAGCCCCGCTTTTCCATCTCCGGCACCATGAGTTTTGCAATTGCCGAGGCATCGGCCGTGGAGGAACCGGATACACCGGCAAGCAGCGTGTTTGTGACGACATTCGCCTGCCCCAGCCCGCCCCGGAAGTGTCCGACGAGATGCGTGGCAAGTTCGACGAGCCGTGCGGTCATGCCGCCAGCATTCATGACTGCCGCCGCCATGATGAAGAACGGAATGGCGAGCAACGTGAACGAGTTCATCGACGAGGCCATATTCTGGGCGATGGTGACCAGCATCGTCGTTCCCATGGGCGCAATGGCCATGAAGGAACCGAACACAAGCGCAAAGGCAATCGGGACCTCGAGGAAAATCAACCCGATGCCGACGAGCATCAGCACGGTCGCGCTGAGGCTCTGCCCATAGAGAAGCGGAGCGCCAAACCGCACGGCGAGATACAGGATCGCGCCGGCGACAAGGGCTGCGAGGACCTTGGCGGCGGAGGTTCCGGGATGGCGAAACATCATCACAAGGTTCAGGGCACCGCCGACCGGCACCGCCATGAACAGATAGCGCATCGGCCATTCCAGCGCGGCAGAAACCTGCATGGCCCGGTTCATGAAGTCGACGCCATGAACGATGAGCATCACGCTCGTCGCGGCCACGATGATCCGGGACAGATGGGCCTGCATGGCCTGAATGGATGCCGGCAGCAGGCGCGCCAGAAACCCGATCGTGATGTGGCTGTTGCGGCTGGTCAGCAACGCCATTCCGAGGAAGACGGCCCAGCCGAAGGCCCATTGCGCGAGCTCTTCCGGCCAGGGAAGAGAGGCATTGAGAACGTAGCGGCAGAAGACTTGCAATGTTGCCGTGGCCGCCGCGGAGAACAGAAGCACAACCGTGAGGATTTCAAGGAGACGATCAGCGATATCCAGCACGGATTGACCGGAGCTGCGCGTGGAAGGCCTGGCAAGTTCGTTCATTCCGCTCTCCTTACGAGGACACCCTGCCGGCTCGCATGACCGCAAGAGCGATGCGATATGCGGCTCCATCCGTCGTTATCGCGACAGGACCCGGAGCGCCGGCGGCGCTCCGGGCAATGCGTTGCCCCTCAGGCCAGCGCGCGGATTTTCTCGATCATTTCGGCGGTCTTGGGACTTTTCTCGCCGAAGGTTTTGAAGAGCGGAGACGTCTTCTCCACCCATTTCTGACGCTCGGCATCGGAGATTTTGTGAACGGTCACACCGAGCGCGCGCAGATCTTCCAGTGCCTTATCCGCGTTCGCGCGGTTGGTCGTGCGCTGCTGCTTGAAGATCTCCTTCGCGGAGGAGCGAACGAGATCTTGCAGGTCCTTCGGCAAGCTGTCGAGCCAGGCTGCGTTGACGCGCACCGCTTTAGGAAGGAACCAGTGATAGGTCGGCGTGGCGTGCTTGGCCTGCTCGTGCCACTTGAAACCCAGAACCGAGAAGTAGTCCGATTCAAGTCCATCAATCACGCCGGTGGACAGCGCAGCATATTGCTCCGCATAGGGAAGCGGCGTTGGGTTCGCACCGAGGAGCTTCCAGAAATCTACCCACACCCGCAATTCGGGGACGCGGATCTTCATGCCGGCCAGCGAGGCGAGATCGGTTACCGGGCGCTTGGAAATGACGTGGCGGAAACCGCTCTCACCATAGGCGACGAATTCCACTCCGGTCCTGCGACGCGCAATTTGCGACACTTCTTCACCAAGAGGCCCCTGCAGCACGCGATCGACATGCGCCTCATCCTTGTAGATAAAGCCCGGTGCGCCGCCGAAGGCCGCGATTTCCGGCGCAATGGCCTCTTCGCTGTCCGGTCCCGCCGTCGTTGCCTGAATGGTTCCGATCCGACTACCCTCGAGTGATTGCGCAAGGCCGCCAAGCTGACTCGCCGGGAAATGCTGTGCGTCGATCCGACCGCCGCTCTTCTTGTTCAGTTCATCCGCCCATGTCTGGAAGGCATTGGTCAGGGGCGATCCGATCGCTTCGGAATGCGCGATTTTGAAAACGAATTTCGATTGCGCCGTCGCGCGCCCCGCAAGCAGCGGGGCAGCAAGTGCCGCCGCGCCGACTTGCATGAACTGCCGCCGCTGAAGGCCTGACCGTCCGGTGAGGTGAAGATTCATGATGCACGTCTCCTCGTTGGTTGCTGTTTTCTGATTTTCGATCGAGCCAAACGACCCAGTTTTTATGCAATCGTTAGCATGGAAATTTCTGTTGTAAACAATCATTTTTATGGCATAGAAATTACGAAATACGCAATCGATATCACTCAGGCTTCAAGGGATTGCGGGGGCGATTGGCGACGGACGATGATACATGAAGTCACGATGAAGGATCTGGCCCGCAAGCTTGGCCTATCGGTTTCCACGATCGGTAGATCGCTCGATGACAGGGCCGAAATCAGCGAGGAAACGAAGATCCGCGTGCGCCAGGCTGCAGAATCGCTTGGCTATATCCGGAATTCCGGAGCGCGAATGATGCGCACGCGTCAATCGTCGATCATCGGACTGATCGTTCCCAACATCACGAATGACTTCTATGCCGCTGCCGCGATGGCTATGTCCAAATGCTTCGAAGATGCGGGCTATCAGCTTGTTCTGGCTGTAACTTGGGACAATCCCCAATCGGAACTGAACCACGTAAAAGCGTTGCTGGAAGCCCGGGCCGCCGGCGTGGTCATCGCCATGACCGCCAATCCGATGAAAGAGACGGTCACTTTGCTGGAGCGCCTTCTGGCCGTTGATTTCATTCGTGAATCTGGAGCAGCCGGGCGCCCATGGTTTGGCATCGACGGGTGTCAGGGGATCGCCCTCGCGACCCGGCATCTTCTTGGCCTTGGGCATCGGGACATCGCCTATGTTGGCGGGCATGGCGACCTCTCGACCGGTCGCGACCGCGTCGCCGGCTTTCGCGCCGCCTTTCGGGAGGCCGGCATCGATTGCCCGGAAGACCTGATCCGCACCGGGCGGCCGGACACGGAATTCGGCAATCAGGCCATGCTGGATATCCTCAGCAGCCGGAAGCCGACTGCCGTCGTTGCGGCCGGCGCAGAACTTACGGTCGGCATCGTTGATGCGATCGGACGATGTGGCCTTGCCGTCCCGGATTCGATTTCGGTTGTCGGGTTCGGTGATGCCCCGTGGTTTCGATGGTGGAATAATGGCCTGACGACCATGGCGCTTCCGACCTATGACATCGCCTATGCCTGCGGCGGCTATCTTCTCCGGCGGATTGAAGCGCAGAAGACTGACCGGCAGGCAGTTGAGGCCGTGCCGTTTCGGGCGCTGCATGGCCTCGGCCTCATCGAGCGCGCCACCACGCGGGCCCTCTCCCAGATGAGACATGTCCCATGAGTGGTTTTCGCTTCGACGCTGATGCGCTCAGCCTGCCGAAAGGTGCCTATGCGAAAACGACGCGGCGTTGGCTCTCTTGCGACGGCCGGGCCATCCTTGCGATGACATCCGGGCCTTTCCGTCCTTATCTCTTTCCGCTTTTCAGCCCCGCAGGGTTTCTGTTGAGCTCCGAAAGCCCGGCAGACCATCCCCACCACAATTCAAGCTGGATCGGCTCCGATCATGTTTATCTTCTCGTGCCCACGACCGCCGGCGCACATGAGGAATACACCTATAATTTTTACGTGAACGAGACATTTCAGGGCCGCGCCCCCGGGCGGCAGGTCGAGATCACCTGTAAAGGTGTTCCCATCGACAGTTCCCGCTTCCAGATCGACCAGGTGATCGAGTGGCGTGGCCCGGTCGAATGGGCCGCTCCGGAAGGCCGGGTCGTCCTGCAAGAGTACCGACAGATCGTCGTCACGCCGGGCGAGACCTGCCATCGGCTCGATCTCGTTTCGGAAATCACGCCGGCGGATCACGCGGTCCAGCTTGGCCCTACGCGGCATGCTTTCTTCAATGTCCGCGTATCGGAAAGCATGACAACGGCCGGCGGCCGGATCCGGAGCAATCGTGGCCTGATCGAACCCTCCGGATCAGCCTTAGAGGATACGGAATGGGTGGATTTCACCGGTCCCGTCGGCGCGGGTGCACGTGCAGGCATCAGCATGATTCCGCATCCGGTTGAAGGCTATCCACACAGCTGGTTTGTCGCAGATTGGGGTGTCATGACGGTCGGTGCTTTCCGCTCGGCCCGGCTTCACCTGGCGCGAGGGGCGACGCTCCGGACCGGCTGCACACTGTTGCTGCATGATGGCGACATCCAAGATGACGAGGTGAGCGCGTTGGCCGCCTGCCTCGCAACATCCCCGTCCTTTCCAATCAAGGAGCTCAAGCCGTGAAGATCGCCCGCTACGCCTACAAGGGGTCCGTGCACTATGGCCGCCTCGAGGGAGAGAACCTCGTCCGGCTTTCGGGCTCGATCTGGGATAGGCCCGACGAAACCGGCAATCTTGATCCTCTCGATTCCGTCCGTTTGCTTTCGCCCATAGAGAGCCCCAGAATCTTCGGTGTGGGGTTGAACTATGTGGCGCATATCGCCGAATCCGGCTCTGCGACGCCGCGTATTCCGCTTCTGTTCATGAAGCCCTCGACCAGCGCCATCGGGACGGAGGCGGATATCATCTATCCGCACGAGGGGCAGAACATTCATTTCGAAGCCGAGCTGGCGGTTGTCATCGGCCGCAAGTGCCGGCGGGTTCCGCTCGCCGAGGCCCTCTCGGTGGTATTCGGCTATACCTGTGCCAATGACATCAGCGAAAGGGTGATCCAGGCGCAGGAGATGGCCCAAGGCTCGTTGCTGATCAGCAAGGGCTACGACACCTTTTGCCCCCTCGGCCCAGTCATCGTGACCGATATCGACCCGACAAACCTTGCGATCGGTGCGCGCGTGAACGGCGAGCAAAGGCAGGCGAGCAATACGGGGGATCTGCTGTTCTCGGTTGCCCAGCTGGTTCATGCGCTGAGTTGCGCCATCACGTTGCTGCCGGGCGACATCATCATCACCGGCACCCCAGCCGGTGTCGGACCGGTTGTTCCCGGCGATGTCGTCGAGATCGAGGTCGAGGGGATCGGCATTCTGCGAAACAAGGTAATCGCCGAACCATGAGCCATGTGCCAACGCTGCCCGGCGATGAGATATGGGCATTTCTCCATGAGACCGGGCTTGTGCCTTCCGGAACGGAAGCGCACTTCCAGCCCCTGACCGGCGGGGTATCATCCGATATCTGGCTAGTGGAGACGCGGCGACAACGCTTCTGTGTCAAGCGCGCCCTCGCCCAGTTGCGGGTGAAGGCAGAATGGAAAGCGCCTGTGGCGCGGAACCAGTATGAGGCGCTCTGGCTGGATCGGGTCGGACAGATCCTTCCTGATGCTGTGCCGAAGCTGCTCGCGCAGGACAAGCAACGCGGCATGCTCGCGATGGAATATCTGCCTCCCCAGGCATTCGCGCTTTGGAAGACGAGCTTGCTGGCCGGCACGGTTCGGCCGCGGGATGCCGAAGCGGTTGGAGATGCCCTTGGCCGCATTCACGCGGCCTTCGCGCGAAACCCAGAGGCCAGCCAGCTTTTCGACAGCGGCCCGATTTTCCAGGATATCCGGCTTGAACCCTATCTGCTGGCGACAGCCCGCGTGCATTGCGCGCTGGCACCGCAGCTCGAAGGCTTGGCGGCGCGCACCGCCGCTATGCAGCTTTCCGTCGTACATGGCGATATCAGCCCGAAGAACATCCTGATCGGTCCGAACGGGCCCGTGTTCCTTGATGCCGAATGCGCATGGTTTGGCGATCCTGCCTTTGATCTCGCCTTTTGCCTCAACCATCTCCTGCTGAAAGGCATTCCCGTGCCGGGAAAGGCCGAGGCGCTGGCCGACAGCTTTTCCCAGCTGGTGCAGGCCTATCGGCGGCATGTGAATTGGGAAGCCATCGAGGCCTTTGAGGCGCGCGCGGCCTCCCTGCTTCCCGCATTGTTGCTCGCACGGATCGATGGCAAGTCTCCGGTTGAATACATCACGGACCCTGCCTCGAAAAACCTGGTGCGGAGCGTCGCGATTCCCTTGATTTCCCGCCCGCCAACAGCACTGTCAGATGTTCAGGCGTCCATGACGAAGGCCATCCTGCAAGCCAGAGGGAATACGGAATCGTGAGTAGCCCGGATATCATCAAAGTCATCACGGCGCGCAGGGTTTGGGATTCGCGTGGCAGGCCGAGTGTCGAGGTCGATGTCGTGCTGGCCAGTGGAGTATTCGGTCGCGCCATTGCACCAGCAGGCGCCTCGCGAGGGTCGAACGAGGCCATCGATCTTCGCGATGGCGGAACGGTCCTTGGCGGCTTTGGCGTGGAGAAGGCGCTTCACGCGATCCGCACCGAAATCGCGGATTGTCTGATCGGTCGGTCCTGCTTCGACCAGACAGACATCGACGAGGCCCTGATCGCGCTGGACGGGACCCGCCTGAAGTCACGATTGGGTGGCAATGCGACGATCGCAACCTCGATGGCGGTGGCCCATGCCGCCGCCGCTGCGGCCGGCCTGCCGCTCTGGCGCTATCTCGCAGGCGATCGACCGGTTCATCTGCCGATGCCGATGATCCAGGTTTTCGGCGGCGGAGCGCATGCGGGCCGGCGCATCGATGTTCAGGACTTCCTGATGATTCCGATTGGCGCGGCGAGTTTCGATCAGGCCATCACCATGACGGCAGAGGTCTATCGAGCCGCTGGACTCGTCATGCAGGAGGCTGGCCTCCTTCGGGGCGTCGCGGATGAGGGTGGCTGGTGGCCGGAATTCACCGCGAATGAGCAGGCCTTACAGAAGGCAGTGCAGGCAATCGAGCGGGCCGGGCTGCGGCCAGGCGAGGACGTGGTGCTCGCCATTGACGTGGCGGCCTCGCAATTCGAGCAGAATGGTCAATACCACCTTGCAGCAGATGGCCGGAAGCTCGATACAGCCGGCTTGATCGATCATCTCGAATTGTGGTGCCGGAACTACCCGATCCTGTCACTCGAGGATCCGCTGGCCGAGACAGATCATGCCGGAATGCAGGCTGTGACGTTGCGCCTGGGTGCCAATCGGCAGATCATCGGTGATGATTACCTCGTCACATCGGCACCAAGGGTCGAGGCAGCGGCTGCCGGCGCTTACTGCAATGCCGTTCTGATCAAGCCAAATCAGGTGGGCACCCTGACCGAGACAAGGGCAGCGCTGGATGCCGGCATTCGGGCAGGATTCCGGACGATCGTCTCGGCGCGATCGGGAGAAACGGAGGATGTGACCATCGTCCATCTCGCGGTGGGGTGGGGTGCTGACCAACTGAAGGTCGGCTCTTTCGCGCGCTCAGAGCGGATGGCCAAATGGAACGAGGCGCTGCGGATCGAAGAGAGCCTCGGCCGCACCGCATCCTTTGTTGGACGAGGCGCCATCGGCGGGCTTCGCCAGCCGGGCAGGCGGCCATGAAGACGATCCTGCATTACGATGCAGGGCCGGATTTCCGTGCGATGCTGTCTGACTTCCGTGATCGCCTCGATATCACGGTGGTTCGGCCCGGACAGGAGGATGCCCATCAGGCGGATCTCGCCGGGGCCGAGTTGCTGCTTCACGTTCTCGCCCCCGTCGATGCAGCGATGATGAATCGCATGCCCCGGCTGCGACTGGTTCAGAAAATCGGTGTGGGTACCGATGCAATCGACATCTCGGCAGCGCGCCAGCGGGGTGTAGCCGTGGCAAACATGCCGGGAAGCAACACCATTGCGGTCGCTGAAATGACGTTGCTTCTGATGCTGGCGGCGCTGCGCCGGCTTGGCAGCTTGTCGCGCCTTGCCGCCACGCCCAGCGGCTGGGCAGCGGCCGGCGCGCTGGGCGAAAGACTAGGCGAGATCAACGGGCGAACAATCGGTCTGATTGGATACGGAGCCGTAGCGCGACATATCGCGCCCGCGCTGATTGCCCTGGGTGGACGGGTGATTGCACACACGCGCAGCCCGATCGAAGCGAATATTCCGTCGCTGCCGCTTCATGATGTCCTCGAACGTTCGGATATCCTGTCGCTGCATCTCCCTGCCCGCCCCGAAACATGGCATATCTTGGATCACAATGCATTCCAGCGCATGAAGCACGGTGTCGTGCTGATCAACACGGCCCGTGGGAGCCTGATCGATCCGGATGCACTGTTCGAGGCCCTCCAGTCCGGACGCGTTGCAGCGGCCGGCCTCGATGTCTTCACGATGGAGCCGCCAGCGGAAACCGATGGAATATTGAATCACCAAGCGGTCATCGCCACCCCGCATGTGGCCTGGCTGACACCCGAGACCCTTGTCCGAAGCCTTGAAATTGCTGCACAGAATGCCTCAAGACTGAAAGCCGGCACCAGTTTACTCAATGCGATCGTTGCATGCGCGCCTTAAGAGGGCACCTCAAGGTTTGTTCGCGAAACCGCGCTATCTTGGACGAAGCATGAACATGCTTCTGCTGCCTGCCTGAGCCGCGCCGTCGGATCGTTGAGGGGACGATAGCTGCTTGGGTCGAGGTTGTTTGGGCGCTCCCAGAGAAAGTCGCCGGTCAAGCCGACATGTGCCCAGCTTACGGGGAGACATGACCCAGCAACGCTTCGGAGGCGGTCTCGGTGTCATCTGGCGATCGAGCGCTTCGTTCGGAGGCGATGGTCGCGTGGCGAGAGATCGCCGAACTGGGCGTCGCCGCGTAACGCCAGGGGAAAGCGCCCCGTCTTCACGCGACCGCCAGTCGGCAAGTTGACAGTACCCCTGGGAGGTGAGCCTGTAAGCAGTCTCACCCCTCGATCACATGCGGCACGAACCGGGCGCTGTCCCGCGTCACCAGCCCCTTGTCTTCGCGAATGCCGATGCCGGCGGGCTGGCTTGCCACCAGCCAGGAGCCGATGATGGCATGGCCGCCATCAAAGCTGGCGGTTTGGGCGAGGGCCTGCGCCACCATGGGCCCGTTGTAGATGCCCTCCGTCGCCTGCGCCTCCTGGGCCGCGCGAATGATCCGGATATTGGCCCCCTCGCGCGAATGGACCGGCTTCTCCACCCTGTCCTGCAGCGCTGCCGCGCGCGGATCATCGGCGAACCGGGCCTCCAGCAGGTTTGGGTGGTTCGGCGCCATCTCCCACAGCAAGGGCAGCAGCGCCTTGGTCGAAAGCAGTGTCTTCCACGGGGGCTCTATGAACTGGGTGCGGGATCGCTGCAGATGCTGCGCGAAGTCCTCGGCAAACAGCCATTCCCACGGGTAGAGCTTGAACAAGGCGCCGATCGGGTCATCGTCGATGCCGGTGAATTGTCCGTCGGCGGTCACGCCGATCTCGGCCATGGTCAGCTCGCGGGTCTGGTGGCCCGCCTGCCGGGCGCAATCGGCCAGATAGGCCACCGTGGCGCGGTCCTCGACACTGTCCTCCACCGCCGCCAGATGCAGCACGAAGCGCTCGCCATTGCGCAATTCATGGAAGGCTTGCACCAGCCGCTCGTGCAGCGAGTTGAACTGGTCGGCGTGCCTGGGCAGCGCGCCCGCCGCGATCTGGTCTTCCAGCCAGCTCCACTGGAACACCGAGGCCTCGAACAGCGAGGTCGGCGTGTCGGCATTGTATTCCAGCAGCTTGGCCGGACCTGACCCGTCATAGGCGAGGTCAAGACGGCCATAGAGGTTGCGGTCGCCCCGGCTCCAGCTGTCGCGGACATAGCCGTGGAAGGCCTCGGGCACGCCGAGCTTAGTCATCGTCGCGCTGCTCTTCAGCGCCTCCTCCACAAAAGCAAGGCACATCTGCTCGAGCTCGGCGGTGGGCGCTTCGATACCGTCTTCGATCTCGGCAAGCGTGAAGGACCAGGCGACGCTCTCGTCCCAATAGACATTGCCGCCCGCGCTGTGAAAGGGAAAGCCGTAAGCCTCGGCCTTCTTGCGCCAGTCGGGCCGCTCCGGAATCGCGAAGCGCCGCATCGCCGTCAGGTGCCGCTGGAGACGGAGCTTCCGGTCGAGCCGAAGCCGCTGCGCGCCACGGTGCCGCTGCTTGTGGTGGCCGTGCTGGTGCGTGGCCGCGCGTCAACGCGCACGCGGGCATCGGGGCCGGGCGCGCGCGACACGGTCGTTCCGCCTCCGGTCGAGTAGCTGCGGCCAGAGCTTGCGACGGCACCAGCGCCGCCGCTGCTGCGCGTCTGTGACGCACATTCAGGCTGCCCCGGCGTGCTTGCCCCTTGCGGGCAATTGGCTGGCCCGGTGCGGGGCGGGTAAAGCGGCTGTCCCCGGGGCTGGTCCGCATTCATCATCGAACGCGCCACCAGCATGCCGATGACGGCCGGCACGAAGACCGACGCGCCATTCCAGGTCGAACTGCGGCATTGGCCGGCACCGTATTGCGCCTCGCATGATGTCTGGTTGTCAAACCGCGGCGCATTGGCGACGGCGGCCTGCTGCGCGGCGGCAAAAGCGCGCTCGCAGGCCTCGGCTGTCATCCCGGCTGTCATGCGGCATTCCTCGACCGTGGAAAAGGCCTGGGCATCCGGCGCGATGGCCTCCTCCATGCTGCCGCCGACACTGGTGACGTTGCGCGGCCAGAAGGCGGCAACGGCCAGCAGGCCGACGGCCCCGATGGCGATGTACTCAGAGCGCTTCAACCGCCCCTCCGATGGTCGGATAATAGGTCATCGACGCGGCATTCAGCATGCCCGCCACAATCGCGATGGCCGCCAGCACGATGGCCGATGCCATGGCATTGTTCTGGATGTTCGCCGACAGCCCCGGCAGCAGCAGCCGTGTGATCGCATAGGCCGACAATTGCACCACCAGCGCCATGCCGCCCCACAGGATGCAATCCGGCACGCTCGACGCCTGTGCGATGGCCTTGGACAGCGGCAGCGCGAAGCCGATCAGCGAACTGCCAAAAGCAATCGCCGCCGAAGCATTTTGCGCCCGGATCAGCGCAATTTCGTCATGCCCGGTGATCCGGACATAGATCACCGCGAACACAAACGTGAGCGCAAGCCCGATCGCGCCATAAAGGAAGAAATTCGGAATGCCACTCAGCGACGGATACATCCAGTTCATGCGACTCTCCTGCGAGCGGAGTCTACCGCGGGGTTATCGGATTTGCACGCAGGATTGGCTCAGTTTCAGGGTGATTCAAAGGACCGCAGGTGAAGCGGGATGACAAGCGGTTCGAACTCGATTCCATTGTGCGGCCATCTGTGGATGGCTGACGGCAATGGCGAGAACGTTGATTGATGCTCTGCGTGAGGTTCCTGACCGTCGTGGACGGAAGGGTCGGCAGAACGCGTTGCCTGCCATCCTGTCATTGTCGATTGCGGCGGTTCTTTCAGGCTTAGAGTTCAATTTAAAAGTAGTTGAGCGATATCAGCAGGTTGTGATTGGCGTTGGTGACGGATAGCCATTTGCGGGTATGAACTGCCACTTTGCTTTAGTCCGGCAGAGCCCAGCCCAGCCAGAAGCCTGGCTTTATAGGCGTCATCAACAGCCGCCGAGGACGGCGCGTGGCTCTTGTGTTGCGGATGTGTGCGATCCTGCCGGGGTCGCGTTGGTTGTCGATGGTGGTGAGATCGATCCCGTTTGGCAGATATGGCCGGCCGCGGCGAGGATGACGGTGATCGCATCGCCACTCGCGCCCTTGAGGTGGTTGCACTCCATAAGGCCTTCGCTCTTGGGGGGACGATCAGTCACTGATCGTCCTTGTGCAGGTATCCGTGGCCGGAAGGGTCGAGCGGATTGGCATCGAAATCGCCGGCCCCTTCCATCCACGCTCCCAGAAGGCGTGATGCCAGTTCGTCTACCATTAGGCCAAAATGGCGGTGACGTCCCGGGACGTGGTGTAGCTTCTGACCACTGACCGCTATCGGGATTGGCCCGGGCGGTTGATGTCAGGCGGCCACAGCGGGCATGCTGACGAGGGGATCATCGCTCA
>Ga0164293_10002506_pt1 | contig 15564 bp, 18 predicted proteins | sample GEODES118metaG_FD_111487 | JGI IMG/M metagenome (GOLD analysis project Ga0164293, IMG submission 111487) | Eutrophic lake water microbial communities from Lake Mendota, Wisconsin, USA - GEODES118 metaG | ecosystem: Environmental > Aquatic > Freshwater > Lake | place: USA: Lake Mendota...
CTCCGCCAAAGCTGCTGCGGTTGCAATGGGCGGAAAGCCCATCCACTCGGAGCGCCAGACGACCTGCGTGCGCGCTGTCAGCTCCGGTTCAACTTCGTTGAGCACTTCCCAGACATAGCCATCTACCGACCCGGAGCGCGCGAGGCCTGACGCGACGGCGCGCACCACGTTGCGATGGCCATAGGTGAAGAAATTCCGGGCGAACAACCCTTCCGGCCGCTGGCCCCGCACTGCCAGGAGGGCGCGGGTGACAAGAAAACCGGAGTTGGAGTCGGGGTCGGAAAAGGCGTGGGTATCGCCGCGCAGGTCTTCAACGTTCGCCACGCGCCGGTCACTGCCAGCAATCAGATACGCCTGATAAACGTTCCGCCCCCGCCAGGATGGCACGGCCACAAGCGCGAGCCGGTCGCGATAGGCGACGAACGGATATCCGCAGATCCATGCGGCGTCGAGTTGACCAGAAACAAGCTCCGCCGTGATCTCCTGATAAGTTCGGCGCAGCACCAGCCGAACCTCCCGCCCCATTGATTCCGACAGATAAGTCTGGAGGCCCTCAAGCAATGCCAGGTCGGAGGTGAGGAAGACAGGCGTCAGGCCAAATCGGAATGGCTGTTCGGCTGCCCCACGCGGGATAGGCGCCGCGAGCGCCACGAGCGCCGCCAGCGCAGTTCTCCGGTTGAAGCGGGACACCGTGCATGCGCCTGTCTGGGGCGCGCCAAAACCTTCCGCCGATGCTGGCGTGCCCACGTCATGACCTCCCCGGTTAGGCCGCCTCACATGTTGGGCGGTCTTAACTTGAATTGCCTTCAAGGTGATGCAGAGGCTCAGGCGCGTCAACGCATCGCAATTCGAGCAAGTCTGCAAGGGGCAGCATGAGGACTTCACCCAAGATGTGAGCGGGCTTGCCGTGCCCCGCTGAGGTCTGCCGCATGATTCCAGAATTATGCACAAGGCCATGGCTTTGGCCCTTCCGCATATCCACTCCGAGGGGGGAGTGACGGCTTCCGCGAGCCCTGGAAAGGTCGGTTCGTCCCTCGGCCCGCTCAATGTCCGGTTCCGGAGGAGCGCAAAGTCCGCTTGAAAGACTGCAATGGCGACGTGTTCGAGAAGGGGAGGAAGGGGCCTTGGGCAGACTTTCCGCTCTCATTCCATGCTTACCCTGGGTCTTCTGCCCTCGCCCGTGGTACGGCTTATCGGTTATATCATGTACGCCCGGCAAACCGAGCCTCAGCCTGCGACGTCATAAGCGCAGCGGAAGCCGATATAGACAGCGTAGAAATCCGCCGCTTTCCATTGCGCGCCATCGGCCCGCGCCTGAGCCGGGCCATACCACCAGGAGCCTCCGGCGGTGAGTGCATCGGCCCCACGCCGATCGGCAATCCATTCCCAGACATTGGCACCCATGTCGAACAGGCCATTCACGCCGCGTTTCGTCGTGCCGACAGCAACATGCGCCCGACGATTGTTGTTCATGCCGGCAGGATCATCACCCACGGGATAGGCATAGGTCCGGCCTTTCACGAAGCCGTCGGCGGGTGCATTGCGCGCTTCGGTATAGGCCGCGAGCTTCCACTCGGCGAAGGTCGGCAGGCGGCCGCCGAGATGCGCGCAGTAACGCGCCGCCTCATGCCAGGTCACATGCGTCGCCGGCTCGTTCTCGGCGCCGGACTGGCCTTGCGGGCTGGCGTAGGTCCAGCCGGCGCGACGCGTCCAGCCACCGGCATATTCGAAGCCGCCACCCTCCCGCTCGGCGGCGGTGGTGAGGTTGGTTGCGCGCGCGACGGCCCGGAATTGCCCGATCGTCACTTCCGTCCGGTCAATCGCGAAATGATCGATCCGCACGCGGTCAGAGGTCTGGGCGCAAAGCGGTGCTGCGAGCGCCAGGCTGGCAAGCATCAGAGGGACGAGGCGGGACAAGCGGATCATGGCTTGAGGACAAACCGGGTTGCTGGAACTGTCCGCATTTGGGCTTCGGCTTAGGTCGGCGCAGCGACTGATATAGAGGCGCTGAGCTACCATCAATAGGGGCGCGAATGCTACGCCGCTATACCCAATGTGTTCCCCGTCAGCATCCATGAGACAAATTTGAGATCTTCACGATCATGGCCTCGAGACGCCTGATCCTGCGGCTGAAGGCATGCGCATTGTTACGTCAGCGACCTCAATCCCCATCGAGTATGCAATCTCCAATGGCTTCGGCTTTTGTAGGGTCAACGCCAGCATCCTGTTTCGATCATGGCAGTGAACTGCTCTTCCGAAAAGCCCACAGCAGCAATGGTGTGTGATGTATCCGCTGCGGGAAGTGCTTTTGCTTGTGCTTTGCGCGACGCTTTGCGGGATGGACGATGTGACAGTCAGGGCGGCGAGGATGTCAAAGCCCGCCATCCGTGATCAACCCAGGACCACGCTCAATCAGGATCATTGCCTAAACCCGCGGCAACCCCAATAGATTTTTCCTTTCGGCTCCCAAAGTCGAGCAGAAAAGTCGGCGCTGGTTCGCTTGCCATCTTCGTACGTCACATCCAGATGGCCCGCCATCTCAGAACCAATGAGAGCACCAATGTCGACTGAGCCCGAAGATGCTTCCACGCAACTGTCCCAGGAGTACTGCGGCATGTCCGGGTATTTCGGATCTGCGGCTTCCCTCTTGCACAGGTGAACAGAAGCGCCACCCGGTCTTGTGCGGGGCGCGATGGGCCTGCTGAACGATTCCGCGCCCAAAGTCTCGTTGACTTGAATCAAGACCACCTGATGGCCCGACATCGTTGGAATGCGAGCTTCCAAAGAAAGGCCATCGTACGGCGCACAGCTGTGCATGACGATACCCTGAGTGAACACGGCGTCCTTGCAGTGTGCCGAGCTTGCGGCGACACACAAAAGCGCCATGATGCCCACAATCCGAACAGTTTTCTGCTCGGTTGGCATGTTCGAACTCACGCAGCCGCGGCTTCGTGTTTCACCGTGTCATCGCGGTGCGTCCTGGACTTGCCCTTGTGCTTGCGTACCAGGCCGTCCAACTTCTCCATCAACTCATCGATCAGTGCGTCAAGATCCTGACGGCTGGTCCTGGCGAACAAGTCGGCGCCCTTGACGCGGATGTTGCTGCTGGCGCTTTGGCTGACTGGACGGTTCTCGGTCTTTTCCAGAGAGAGCAAGACGCGAACCGTCACGATTTCATCAAAATGCTTGAGGACCCGGTCCAGCTTGACTCGGACATGGTTCTCAATGGCGGGGGTCAGATGCAAACCGTCTGCGCTGATGTTCACGATCATGATAAACCCTTTTTTTGACAGAACGGACCAAAGGTGACCTTCACAAGACAGCCGCTTCAGCGGCTGATCGAACGGCCCACTTCATTGGCCCGTGTGCGGCGCATGCGCAGTCTCGCGCCAAACCGCCAATCTGCTCCGCATTTCAAAAATTGAAAAGGGAGTTTGTGTAATGACGGCGCGCCCCTTGATCGCCGCCTTCATCCACGCTGGTCCGGAAACGGCGTTCATCCTGAACTGCGCGAAGCTGCCTGGCAGAGGCTTTGGCGATCATTGACAGTGCTGGCCTCAAACAACTGAGCTTGAGGGACGTGGCGCGACGCCTGCAGGTCTCGCATCAGATTCCATACCGACATTTTGCCAGCCGGACGCAGGATTCAGGTGGCTTTAAGATATTCCCGGAGATATAACCGGGCGAAGTTTGCAGTAGGATCGATCGTGGCGACGAAATCCCAGAGAAAGGCTTCGACCGCGCATCGCCGCCGGGTGGTTGCCCGTGGGCTTGTCCGGGTCGAAGTTCAGGCTGCCAAAGGCGATACCGGCCTCATTCGGGCGCTTGCGGAAACCCTGCGCGGCGATCCCCAAAGGGCTAAGTCGCTTCGCTCTACGCTTGAGCAGGCTCTGATCGATCCTGAAATCAAAACCGCCTTCGACGTATTTGGCTCCGATCTTCCCGACGAGGCCTTTGAGGGCGTTTTCGACCAGCCGCGCCAAAAGGGCTGGCGTGAGGTTGATCTTTGAAGTTCCTGCTCGACACGAACGTGATTTCCGAAATCCGCAAGCGATATCGGGCGCATCCGAATGTCGCCAAGTGGGTTGCTCAAACCCCGGTAAAGGACATCGGCACCAGCGTTGCAGTGCTCGCCGAACTTCGGCGCGGTATCGAACTCAAGCGCCGCAACGATCCAGCACAAGCCGAGGGGCTTGATCGCTGGTTCAAGCAGATGCGAACCAGGCTCGGTGATCGCGTGCTTCCCATCGACGAGCCGATCGCCGAAGCTTGGGCTTACTTGGGCGTCCCTGATCAGCTTGCATTTATTGACGGGTTACTCGCCGCAACCGCAAAAGTGCATGGGTTAACGCTCGTTACCCGAAACACTGCCGATTTCGTCCGCACCGGCGTCTCGGTCATTGATCCTTTTTTGGACTGACTGCCGAGAGCCTGATCGACCCCGGGCAGCGACAGATGGTCTTCGGCGACAAATTTCGGAGGCAAGCCGCGGACGTGAGCGTCAAGCTCGTCTGTCCTAACCTTGAAGCGTCGGCCATTTTGAACCGCCCCGGTTTGTCAGGAGGCTCCAACTTCCAAATAGGATGGAGCCATGATGAGCAAGACAACGAACAAGTTCTCTCCCGAGGTGCGCGAGCGCGCTGTGCGATTGGTGCTGGATCACGAGGGCGATTACCCCTCCCGTTGGGCGGCCTGCCAATCGGTTTCCGCCAAGATCGGCTGCTCGGCGCACACGCTGTTTGACTGGGTGAAGAAGGCCGAAGTCGACAGCGGCAAGCGTGCCGGCGTTTCTACCGATGTTGCCGAGAAGCTGAAGGCACTGGAGCGCGAGAACCGCGAACTCCGGCAGGCGAACGAGATCCTGCGCAAAGCGTCAGCTTATTTTGCCCAGGCGGAGATGACGGGTCCCTTGCACGCGGGCGTGCATGGGTGCCCTTCGACCGCCCGCTCAAGCGATGATCGCGTTCATTGACGATCACCGTGGAGCCTATGGGGTCGAGCCGATCCGCAAGGTGCTGCCGATCTGGCGAGCGCGGTCGCAGTTTGAGCCGATCGACGGAGGCGCTAATGTGTGCCGATCCATACGGCACCTGCTTCCGGCCTCTGCGTGATTGCCCGTTCTTCAGAACACCGCGTGGTCGCCGCGTTCGGGACCAGCCTGGCCGCGGATGACCTGCGCGTAGAATTCGAACAGGGTGTCTTTCCCCGCCGAAGGCGTTGCTGCCTCGTCATAGCGCCCGGTATCGGGATCAAGAACCAGCATGGATTCGGTGGCATAATACCGTCCGATCCGGGCAAGCTCCGCCTTGTCCGCGAGAGCGGGAGAGAACCGTCCCGCGAAGCCCAGCCCCGCGATGATGGCATCGAGCAGGCCCACCGGCACGCGGCGGAAACGGGGCGGGCGGTTCAGAAGCGCGAACAACGTCTCGCCCTGCTGCTTCGGCGTCAGCGCCGGGCCGGGACCACCGATCGGCAGGATGCGGTTCTGGCGCGCCGGATCATCCAGACATTCGGCGAGAAAAGCTCCAAGATCGTCATCGCTGATCGGTTTGCAGGCAGTCAACGTGCCGTCGCCGAACATCAGATAGGGCTTGCCGCTTTTCACCCGCTCGATCTGGCCGCCGAGCGATTTGAAGAATGCCGTGGCGCGCACGATGGAATAGGAAAGCCCCGATTCAAGCAAAGCTGCTTCGAAAGCGAGTTTCGCCTGCTGGAACGCCAGAAGCGGCTTCTGCACGCAGATAGCCGAGAGCAGAACCATCTGGGTGGCACCGGCTTCCTTCGCGGCGACGAGCGCGTTCAGATGCGCCTGATGGTCGATGGCCCAGGCGTCTTTTGGCGCGCCGGTGCGTGAGGCGAGGCAGGAGACGAGCGCATCGAAATGCTCGCCGCAGAACCCGTCGCACTGGAGCGACGCAGGGTCCGTCACCTCGCCATAGCGCAAACTGGCGCCAGGCAGACGAAGGGCGCTGTCCTCCGGCGTGAGCCGCCCACCAACTCCGGCGCGAGGCCGGATAAAGCAGATCACCTCATGCCCGCGTGCTACCAGAGCCCGGGCCGTGGCTTGGCCAATGGTGCCAGTCGCGCCAAGCATGAAAACCCGTTTCTTCTGCGCGGCAGCGGCCGAAACGGGCCGGGGAAGTGGCGTTTGATCAATCATGTCTGCCAAGCGTTGTTTACGTCATCCGATCAACACCGGAACTGGGGAAGGAATCAACCGCGCTGTGACAATGAACGCGCTTCACCCCGAAGAACTCGCAATGCCAGATTGACCGCTGAGGGAATCGGTGTTTCACGGGCTGCTTCTGGTTCTTGTCGCAAGGGTCGCCGTCCTGACCTTCTGACTCTGGACCCCGACCGCTCGCGAGCGGCGCTCGAAACGCTTTATCTGCGCGCGCCGGGCGATCAAGTCGAGATCGGCGGGTGCGCTTGCAGGTGCGGGATTTCGGCCCGCGCAATGCCCTCGTTCTGGTGATGCTGCACGGTTTCGGCGCGATCCTGCACACCTGGGAGCCATGGGCCAGGACGCTGGAGAACGGGTATCGCGTGGTACGCTTCGATCTGCCCCGATAGGGCCTGTCCGAACCCGATCCCACCGGGTTGTACACCGACGAGCGATACTCCGCCCTCATGATCGCGCTCATCGATCGGCTGGCCATATCCAGGGCTGCGTTGATCGGCAATTCCATCGGCGGCCGGAGCCAACGCTCCATCTTTCCGCGCACATCTGCAAGTGTCAGGAACCAGTGAATGCAGGCATTCGCTGCGCAAGCGTTCGTTGAAGGCTTCGATGACGGTATTGTCCGTCGGCTTGCCAAAGCGTGAGGGCCGAAGGCGGGCGCAAAGCGACCAGTTCGAACGTCACGCCCCGGGCGTAGGCCCGGAGATCAAGGTCGCGGCTGACGAACTCGCTGCCCTGATCGACGCGGATCGATTTCGGATAGTCCGTCCTGGCGCAGACACGTTCAAGGGTAGCGACCACGTCCCCGGCCCGGTAGCTGAAGCGCGGATCGATCTTGACCGCAATTGCACCAAGGCGGGAATCTTCTCGCCGGACGGTTGCTGCGTCGGTGCCTTTATCATTCTGGCAAACAAACAAACGATGATCGCACGTCACAAGGCCACGCTGGTCGGACAGCTCAGTTCACTCGGCCACCATGGATCGGGAAGGCATGCTGACCTCGGCACACAACGCTAAGCGTCTGGCGAAACACGCCGCTTCCCGTTTCGAACACCTCGGGCACCACCACCTGTTCTCGCGCATCTGCGCTCATCAGGCTGATACCGCGCATGCTGGCTGGTGCCTTGCAGCCCAGCAGATCGAGCACTGTCGGGGCGATGTCGATGATGCCGGATGGTGCCTCACTCAACCCGGGGCTTCCACCACGCGCAATCCCACCAAGGATGAAGACGGTGTTGAGTTCGTGCCGGTTGAGCCCACCATGCATGCCGCCACCGACCGGTACACCACCGGTGATCAGGCCGAGGCCCGGCAGGCCGTATGCGTCTGCTTCCGTGGTTGAGCGCAACACGTAGACCAATTCCGGCTGGCGGGCATGGTCAAGACCAACAAGCGCCGTCGAGAATGTTCCATCGACGGCACCAAGAACAGGGTCGGCGGATGGGGTGAACAGCATCCCGATCTCGTCACGCTGCATCAGCCAGCGCGCGATCCTGTCTCGGCGGTCCATGTCGCCGTCGACCATGCGGATTTCGCCCATATTGCCGCCGGTGACCGTAATGTCGGTGCCATTGATCGCACGTGACGAGCCGCGGGCGGCCTTGTGCCCGGCCCCGGTCAGCAGCGTGGCAATGTCAGCGACGCCCGAACTCGAAATCTGGCCATGATCGGAAGCGGCGATGATGGCGATGTCATCCGCATCGGGCCTCCTCATGATCGCGGCCAGGATGCGCCCGAAGGCAGCGTCGACGGCACGAAGGATGGCGTTGGTGTCTTCGGAGGCCAGGAATTTGTAGTGGAACGAGGTGTCCGGCTCGTTGAACCAGATCAGTGCCACATCCGGGTCCATTTCGCAAAGGACATGCTCTGTGAAGACGCGTGTCACGTAGTCGGTTTCTTCGAAGCGCGGCAAGGTCCGCTGCGGCAAAGGTCCGAACCGCTCCACGATCTCATCAACCGCATGCGGCGTCCGCGTTGCGTCACGGCCCATCACCGAGAAGATCCAGTGGCCGTTGGCAGCAGCACGCGGGTTGATCGCATACGTCGATCCGGCAGAACCGGAATGGACCACAGCGAAGCTTTTGTCATGGGCAGCCAGCCGGTCGCCCAGCGTCTCGGTGGTGATCAGGGGGCTGCCCAGGCGGCTCTCGGCCAGCGCAATATCTTCGGCCCGCGAGGTATCGAGGACGAAATCGCGCGTCACGTCGGGATAGTAGAAACTGTTGCCAACAATGCCGTGCAGGGCCGGTGGCGCGCCGGTCGCAATCGAGGACGTCGCCACGCGCGTCATCGACGGGAACACCGAGCGTGCCTCGCGGAACCAGAGGCTATCATCAGCGAAAGCGGCCAGATTTGGCATACGGTCAGGTGTGACCATGTCGGGTCTTAATCCATCAAACACCACGACAACGACCTTGGAGGCTCTCTGCATCGGGCTACCTCAGGGTTGGATCGAGCTTGTCACGCAGCCAGTCCCCCAGCACTGAGACGGCAAGCGTCGTGGACACGATGGTCAGGGCCGGTGCCAGCATGATCCAGGGTGCACGGGTGATGTATTCGCGCCCGTAACCGACCATGTTGCCGAGGCTGGTCATGGGGGGCTGCACACCAAGACCGAGGAACGAAAGTCCGCTTTCGAGCAGGATCACTTCCGGAAACACGAGTGTCATCGACACGATCAGTGTGGACGCGATGTTGGGCAGGATGTGACGCAGGTAGACCCGCATCGGCGAGGCCCCAAGTTGCCGGCAGGCAGAGGCATAGCCCTGTGCGCTGGCCGAGATAGCAAGCCCACGCGAGATGCGGGCATACCGCTCCCAGCCAAACAACCCCATCAAACCGATGAGCAGCACAAGCGAGTTGCCGAAGAAGGCCAGCACCGACAGCGCCAGGATCAGGAAGGGCATGGAAGCCTGAAAATCGGCCAACATCAGCACGACCTGCTCGACAATCCCGCGGAAATAGGCGGCAAGGAACCCCAGCGTCGTGCCCAGCACCGCCGAGATGATCGAGGCACCGAAGGCGATAAGCAGCGAGATGCGGATCGAGATCAGCAGACGCGAGAGCACATCCCGGCCAAGCTCGTCCGTGCCGAAAATGTGCGGGAACGTTCCGGGCGGCACCAGCCGGTTGCGCAGGTTCGGCGATGTGTAGACAAACGGGCTGATGAGCGGCGCGAAAAGCGCGATCAGCACCATCCCGACCAGCCAGAGCAGCGCGATCCGGACAAGAAGCGGCATGTCATGCCCCGGCCATCGGCGTGGGGCCGCCTTGCCATCGATGACGGTGCGGGGAAGGGTCTGCTCGCTCATGAGGCCTTCCCCGGATTCTGGCGCAGGCGCGGGTCGAGAAAGCCATAGAGAAAGTCGACGATCAGGTTCGATGTGACCATCGTTGCGGCCACCAGCAACAGAATGCACTGGACAACGGCAAGGTCGCGGTTAGCGACGGCGACCACAAGCAGACGACCGACGCCGGGCCACGAGAACACGCTTTCGACCACGACCGCTCCGGCAATCAGGGTGCCGATCATGAAGCCGACGATGGTGACCGTCGGAATGGCCGCATTGGGCAGCGCATGCCCCACGATCACATCACGCCATGGGACACCTTTGGCGCTGGCTGTGCGGATGAAGGGCTGCCCCAGCACTTCCAGCATGGCACTGCGGGTAAATCGCGCCAGAACAGCGGCACCGCCGATGCCGAGGGTCAGCACCGGCAAGATGGCGTGCCGCCAGCTGTCCTGCCCGCCCGATGGCAGCCAGCCGAGCTTGACGGCAAAGATCAGGACCAGCGTCAGCCCCAGCACGAAACTGGGAATGGTGAAGCCGGCGACCGAGAGCATCATTACCACCCGGTCGGCGAGGCTGCCGCGATGCAGCGCTGCGTAGATGCCGGCAGGAATGCCGAGGCCGATCTTGATGGCCAGTGCCGGCAAGGTCAGTGCGAGGGTGACAGGGATGCGCTCGGCAACCAGTTCGATGGCTGCCCTGCCATCTCGCATCGAGCGGCCCAGTTCGCCCTGGATGATGGCGCCGAAGTAGTGGAAATACTGCAGCCAGAGCGGATCATCGAGACCCCAGGCCTTGCGGAAGGCCGCGACAGCCTCCGGCGGAGCTTCGGGGCCAAGAATGATCTGGGCCGGGTCGCCGGACAGGCGCAGGACGACGAAGGCGAAGGTCACCACCAGCGCGATGGTGATCATGGCGCGGCCGAGCCGGATGGCAATGAAGCGGAGCATCACGCAGCCTTGACCATGGCAGAAGCAGTGTCGGTCAGATGGCAGGCGACCCGGCGATCGCGCCCTTGCAACACTGGCTTGAGGGCCGGAGCTTCCCGCTTGCAACGCTCCATGGCAAAGGCGCAGCGCGGATGAAAGCTGCAACCGCCCGGGCGGTCTGCCGGGTTGGGTGGCTCGCCCGTGAGCACGATGCGCTGCTGGCCGGGCACGCGCCGGGTCAACGGTGCCGCAGAGACCAAAGCCCGGGTATAGGGATGCAAAGGTTCTGCGAACAGGTCATCGGCATCCCCCTCTTCCACAAAGTCGCCGAGATACATCACGGCAACGCGGTTCGAGACCTGCCTGACGACCCTCAGGTCATGGCTGATAAACAGCATGGCGAGACCAAACTCAGCCTGAAGGTCGACCAGAAGATTGACAACCTGCGCCTGGATCGAAACGTCCAGCGCCGAGACAGGCTCGTCACAGACCAGAACATCCGGCTTGGTCATGAGCGCACGGGCCAGCACCACGCGCTGACGCTGGCCGCCGGACAACTCATGCGGATAGCGCCTCATCTGTTCGGCAGACAGCCCGACACGGGCCAGCATCTCGTGCGCCCGCAGCGGGCGGTTCAGCGCCTCGCCGATCTGGTGAATGTCGACGGGCTCCTGCACCTGCGTGATCACGGGCAGGCGCCGGTCAAGCGCCCCGAGCGGATCCTGGTAGATCATCTGCATGCGAGCACGCTGCACCCGCCAGGCCGGCGTGCCGGCGGGCGGGATCGGCTGACCAATCAATCGGACTTCGCCCTCGTCAGGCGCTTCAAGGCCAAGCGCCAGACGGCCCATGGTGGATTTTCCGGAACCAGACTCACCGACGATGCCGAGAGTCTCACCCGCCGCGAGACTGAAGCTGACATGGTTGACCGCGCGCACGCTGGTCATGGCACCAAACAGCCCGCGCCGGGATCCATAGGTTCGCGACAATCCGGTCGCAGTGAGCAAAGGCGCGCTCATGCTGCCTCGAAGGCCCGCGAGGGGACCGTCCGTGCTTCCAGCACGCAGGCTAGCCTCCGGGCATCGCCGACCCCGCGCAAGGCAGGGGGCGCGCTGAGACAGGCTTCCGAAACCTGCGGGCAGCGCGGCGCAAAGGCACATCCATGCGGCAAAGCACGCGGATCGGGCACCACGCCTGGGATGGAAACCAGCTTGCGGCGCTCGCCCCCGAGTGGTGGCAGGGAATGCAGCAGGCCACGTGCGTAAGGATGATGTGGCGCTGCAAACAGGGCTGAAGCCGGCGCTTCCTCAACGATACGCCCGGCATACATTACCGCGACACGGTCGCACGTCTCGGCAATGACACCGAGATCGTGACTGATCAGCACCAGAGCCATGCCCATCTCGCGACGAACGGTGTTGATCAGGTCGAGAATCTGGGCCTGAATCGTGACGTCGAGCGCCGTGGTTGGCTCATCCGCCACCAGGATGTCGGGCGCGCCAGCCAGCGCCATGGCAATCATCACGCGCTGGTTCTGGCCTCCGGAAAACTCGTGCGGGTATGAACTGAGCCGGCGCTCCGCATCGGGAATGCCGACCAGATCGAACAGCCGTTTCGCCTCGGCCCTGATCGCTGCGCCGGAAAGCCCGCGATGCAGCGCGAGCGCCTCACCGATCTGCCTGCCGACCTTGAGCACCGGGTTGAGCGCGCTGGTCGGGTCCTGGAAGATCATCGCCACGCGCCCGCCGCGCACCGTGTCCAGCGTCTCCGGCTTGGCTCCAATCAGTTCCATGCCGTCGAGCCGGGCGCTGCCCGTGATCTTCGCCTCGCCCGGTAGCAGACCCAATGCAGCGAGCCAGGTGACGGACTTGCCCGAGCCGGACTCGCCGACCAGCCCGAGCGCCTCGCCCTTGCCAACGGAAAGGTCGACGCCGTGCAGGACCGTCACCCCGTCGAAGCTGACCGTTAGCTTCGACAGGGAAAGTTCAGCCGTCCGTGCCGGTGATTTGTGTGGCTCAGACATAGTTGCCGGGCCTGAAATCCATGGCAAAGGCAGGCGATGCCTTCCATTTCAGGGACTTTGGCTTTGCAGTGAAGGTCGCATTCTGGTGCAGCACCGTGTAGGCGGGGTCTTCGCGCTCGCAGATTTCCAGCATGCGGCGGAAGGCCGTGCGCCGGCGTGCCCGGTCGGTGGAGGTTTCCAGCACTTCGCAGAGTTGGTTCATCTCTGCGTTGCTCCACTCGCCGATCTGCTGCTGCTGCCCGTTGGGGCCGTGCTGATTGACGATGGACGAGACCGGATCGCTGAACGGAGCAGAGTTCGACCAGTCGCGCACGGCACGGCTGTCATTGCGCTGCATGATCTGCGACCAGTTCTCGACGGAATTGATCTGAACGTTGAGACCGACCGAACGCCACATTTCGGTGATGACCTGAGCCGTGGCATTCTGGTTGGTGTAGTAGTTGTTGAGCAAGCGATAGGGGATCGGATCGCCCTTGTAGCCAGACTGACGCAGCAGATCGCGCGCCAGCGTCGGGTTGAACTCCGGCACCGTCCAGTCGGCATGGAACATGTCGCCGTAATACTCCCACTGGAGGCCGGCCGGCACCTTGGTACGCCCTGCCCAGAGCGTTTCGACAATCGCCTGCCGATCGATGGCATGGGTCATGGCACGCCGCACCAGCGGGTTCCGGAGCTGCGAATGGTTCTTGTCGAACACCGTCAGACGGTGGTTCAGGATCGTGCCGCCCTGCACCTCGAAAGCAGCATTCTTCTCGATGTCGGAGATCTGGTCCGGCGGGATGTCGCAGGCAAACTGGTATTGCCCTGACAGCAGTCCGGCAATACGACTCGGAACCTCTGGCACCTCAACGAAGCGGATACGGCGGATGGGAGGGCGACCACCCCAGTACTCGTCATGAGCCTCAAGGGTCAGCGAGTTGTCCGGCCGGAATTCGACGACCTTGTAGGGCCCGGTGGTGATGGGCTTGCGCGCCCAGTCGAGATAGCTGGCTGCATCTTCCCAGCCCTTGCGGCTCATGATGTCCGAGCCGTAGCGTGCCAGACGGCCTTCCAGCGTCACATCCGGCGTGGCGTTGTAAAAGCGGACGGTATACTTGTCGACAGCGTCGACGCGCAGCAGGTCCGGCCAGGCTCGGCGCGCCACGGCTGGAATTTCCGGCGGCAGTTCCTTGCCGGGGCGTGGGGTCGGAATGTTCTCGAAAGCCTTGATCGTGGAGCGGTTCTTGGCTTCGCTGTTGCCGAACATCCGCTCGCGAGAGAAGGTGAACACCACATCCTCGGCGGTCATTTCCGCACCGTTGTGGAACTTCACACCCTGACGCAGCTTGAGTTCGACGGTCTGGTCATCGATGCGCTTCCACTCGGTGGCAAGACCGGGGCGAGGCATCAGGTTGCCCAGCCAATCCTTGCCGATCAGTGGCTCCCACAGCGAGGTGAAGAACACCCGTTCGCCGACATTGGATTGCTCGCGCAGGACATCGAGCGTGTTCGAGTTGACGATTTTCTGCACCGCGATCGTGATCGAGGGGCGATTGTCACTCTGGCCGATGGCGAAGTTCGGCAGAGCCGAAGCGCCAAGCGCGGCCGTTCCGATTTGCAGCGCCGCGCGCCGGGTCAATGCCGTCATGATCATCTCTCCATCAGGTCGAAGGCTTATGCCAGGAGGCCGCCAGCACCCGCTGGCGGCTCCCTTGCGGCGTCTCGCGCCGTGCAGACAGACCCTAGGAAATGAGCGCAACGCCTTGATGACGAACCACGTTGCTCAGTGGTGATTTATTGGGCAAGTCCGAGACCGATAAGGTGCTCTGCCCCTTCCCGCACAGTTGACTTGTCGCGCACTTCAAGGATCAGGCGCGGATCGCTGCCGAGCCGGCCAAGCGCGCGGAACACCGAATGCCAATGGATGTCGCCTTCACCCGGATTCCAGTGCCGGTCGGCATGGCCATCGCTGTCCTGGAGGTGGACATGGTGGAGCATGTCACCGGCGGCATGCACATAGTAGTCCACAGGCGGTGCGCCCGTGGAGCCGTGGGCGTAGTTGGCATGGCCTGTATCGATCGAGACGCGAACCGACGGGCTGTCGAAAGAGCGGGCCAGTTCGACGCGGATATGGGTGTCGATGTCCTCGATGTTTTCGATCACCAGCACGCAGCCCATATCTTCGGCGCGCTTGACCGCTACTCCGATGGTGGCATGCACCCGCTCGACCACCGCCTGCCGGCTGCCCGGGGTCATGTCGAGATTGTTGTAATCCCAGGTGGTGTAAGGCGAATGGATGACCATCTGGTTGGCACCGAGCGCGGCGCAAACGTCGAGGCCTTGCATCATCCGCTTCGCCACAACAGCACGAACGTCGCTGTCCATCGAGGCGATGCTGAAACCCCAGAACGGGCCATGGATGCCAAGGCGGCCTGTATAGCCGGCCAGCTCCTTCTTGTATTCGGCAACGACGCCTTGCCAGTCACCGTTGAGAAGATCGGCGTAGCAGAAGTCCTGGATTTCGAGATCGCGCTGCTTCTCGAAAATCCAGTCGCGGTGCAGACGAACGCCGGCGAGTGGAAGGGCGACGCCGAGAACGGGCAAGGTTTGATGTGTTGTCATGAGAACTATCCGGAATGGTTTTGCAGTTCGGGTCGAGCAGTTGCTGCTGCACGTTGAAAAAATCACATCACGGCGACGTACATATGACAGTGGAACCGTTTTGCCGAAGATTCCTCAGATGATCTTGCGCCGGAGCCAGCCACCGGTTTGCTCGACAGCGATGACGAGTATCAGGATCACCAGAATGATTGTGGCCGCCGTCTGGTAGGCGAACAGGTCGAACGCGACCTTGAGCTCGACACCAATGCCACCTGCCCCGACCAGTCCGAGCACGACGGATGCACGCGTCGCTTTTTCGAGACAGTACAGAGACGTGGCGATCATCGAGGGCGCGGCTGCTGGCAAGACAGCGGACATGATCATCCCCAGCCTGTTCGCGCCAAGCGCCGATAGGGCCTCGCGCGGCCCCTTATCGGTTTCTTCCATGGCTTCGGCAAAGAAGCGCGCGGCAAAACCCATCACGTCAATGGCAATGGCCAGTACGCCGGCCGGCGAGCCGAGCCCGACCGCGATGACGAAGATCAGCGCCCAGACCAGATC